>LSQX01064526.1_pt1 | contig 43227 bp, 37 predicted proteins | sample 654561 | NCBI WGS metagenome assembly LSQX01 (sample SAMN04489861, study PRJNA283612) | anaerobic digester metagenome | isolation source: 4 biogas reactors fed with cattle manure at either 37C or 55C with and... | place: Denmark: Kongens Lyngby | collected 2014 | reverse complement strand
ACCACCTGCGCCGACTTCAGGCGCATGGCCTCGCTGAACACCACGTGCGGCGCGCGCTCGGCGACGAAGGGGGCGAGCTCCGGCGTGATCGTCGCCGGGACCACCCGCTCCGGGTCGATGTCCACGTACTGGCCGTGGATGGTCAGCTCGTAGCTCACCGAGAACCGGGTGGGCTCGCCGGCTACCGCCGGCGCCTCCATGTACACGGTGCGCTGCAGCGCCGACTCGGGTGCCAGCCGATGGTCGCCCGGCGTGGTCGAGAGCAGCGCGATGTCCTCCTGCTGGCCTTCGATGGCGCGCGGGAACGGCAGCCAGGCGCGCACGGTCTCGCCGGCCGGCACGGCATCGGGCTTCACCTCGAGCGACTGCGTCACGCGCACCCGGCGCGGCGCCACCGCGCGTTCGCCGCTGGCGAGCGCGGCCTCGCGCACCTCGCGGTGGTGCGGGTGCACCGCCACCTCCAGCGGGCTGTCGTAGAACCTGGGCGGCGTTGCGCGCCGCGCACGCGCCTCCTCGCTGAGGCGGAACAGGTTCGACGGGCCGCGGTTGAACCACCGGCGCTCGCCGTCGATCACCCGCGCCTCGATCAGGCCGGCGGCGTCCCAGCGATCGAACTCGGCCTCCCCGAGGTCGGGGATGTCGCGCCGCAGGCGCGCGAGGGCCGCGGGCCTGTCGAGGCTGAAATCAAGCAGGATGCGGCGCATTCGCTCGCGCTGGAACTCGAGCGCGTGGCGCGTGCGGGCGTCCGGCGCGCCGTCCTCGAGCGCGGCGGCGATGGCCGCCTCCGCAGCCTTGAAATCCCCGGCATCCACCAGCGCCACGATGGCCGGCGGTGCCGCCAGCCGCTCGCCGACGTCGACCTGCGTCGCCGCCGCGACGTCGGCCGCGAACGCCAGTGCCGCGGCCTTCGTGGGAGCGGCCGCAGCCGCGACGGCGCTCCCGGCCGGCGCCAGGCCGGACAGGAAAACCACCGCGGCCGTCGCCGCTCCCACGAAAGCCGCCTGCTGGTGGCGTCTGATTGCAGCCGTCACTGAGAAAGCCTCTCTCCTGGCCCCAGGGATGTAGCTGCAGGGTGTGTAGCATGCAGGTCATGCTTCGTCAATAATTTATTCTTTCTCATTGATTTTTCCGAATGATGTATTCCATGATGGCCGCCCGCACCGAAACGCCGGGAAGGGGACGATCCATGCGATTCGCGGCTCTGCTGCTCACCCTGCTGCTTGCCCACCCGGCCTCGCTGGCCGCGCGCGAGCCCGTATCCACCGCTTCGCCACCGTTGGGCGTGCCCGGACTGGCCGAGGCCCACCTGGCGCCCGACCACTGGATCGCGCTGCGGCCGGATGCGGAGCGCGTGATCATGACGCCCGCGCAGATCGCGGCGCAGAACGCGCGCATGGTGGCCGAGGATCCGTCGATCCTTGCGCTTGAATCGCTGCCGCCGCGCATCGACGGCGCCCGCGTCCGCGGCTGGATCGAGGACCTCTCGGTGCTGCCGCGGCGCGAGCTGTTCGACGTCGACGACCAGGCCGTCGCGCCCGCGACGCTCGAGCGCATCCGCGACAACCTCGCGCTCGACGCGGTTCCGGACGACCAGCCCGCGCGCTTCGGCATGGTCGTGCGCCGCGCCGACCTGCGCACCTTCCCCACCCGCCTGCGCGTCTTCCATTCGAAGGGCGACGGCGACATCGACCGTTTCCAGGAAAGCGCCCTGTTCCCGGGCGACGCGGTCGTGGTCGTGCACGAGAGCCGCGACGGCGAGTGGTACTTCGTCGCCAGCCAGCGCTACGCCGCCTGGATCGAGAAGCAGTACGTGGCCGAGGGCGGGCGCGACGAGATCCTCGGCTGGGGCCGGCGCGAGCCCTTCCTGGTGGTGACCGGCGCCACCGCGCGCACCGTGTACACGCCGCAGGCCCCGCGCGTCTCCGACGTGCAGCTGGAGATGGGCGTGCGCGTGCCCCTGGCCACGGCCGTCCCGGCCGGCGCGGTCAACGGCCAGTTTCCCGCCGCCCACCACGTCATCGAGCTGCCGGTGCGCGGCGACGACGGCGCGCTCTCCTTCGAACCCGCGCTGCTGCCCCGCTCGGCCGACGTCGCCAGCGACTACCTGCCGCTCACCGAGGCCAACATCATCCGCCAGGCCTTCAAGTTCCTCGGCGAGCGCTACGGCTGGGGGCACTCCTACAACGCGCGCGACTGCAGCGGCTTCGCCTCCGAGGTCTACCGCAGCTTCGGCGTGCTGATCCCGCGCAACACCAGCGCGCAGTCGATCGCCACCACGCTCGACCGCCTGGCCTTCGACGCCGGCGACGACCACGCCGCCCGCGTCCGGGCGCTGCGCGAGGCGCACCCGGGCGACCTGGTGTACTTCCCCGGCCACGTGATGATGGTGCTCGGCCAGGACAACGGCGACGTCTACGTCATCCACGACACCAGCGGCATGGGCTGGCTGCCGGAGGGCGCCGACGCGCTCGAGCGCCTGCCGCTCAACGGCGTGGTGGTGACCCCGGTGCTGCCGATGATGTCCAACGCCACCACGCCGACGGTCGACCGCATCACCAGCATCCAGCGGATCCGCCCATGAAGATCACCGATATCCGGCTCTGCATGCTGCGGGTGCCGCTGAAGACCCCGTTCAAGACCGCGCTGCGCACCGTCGACACGGTCGAGGACATCGTCGTCACCATCCATACCGACGACGGCCGCATCGGCTACGGCGAGGCCGCGCCCACCGCGGTCATCACGGGCGACACCCACGGCTCGATCATCGAGGCCATCGGCAAGGTCATCGGCCCGCGGCTCATCGGCCGCGACGTCGCCGACCTCAACCGCAACGTGCACCTGGTGCAGACCGCCATGGAGCGCAACACCAGCGCAAAGGCGGCGGTCGAGATCGCGCTCTACGACCTCTGGGCGCAGCTGTACGGCGCCCCGCTCTACCGCATGCTCGGCGGCGGCGGCGACCCCGTGGTCACCACCGACCTCACCATCAGCGTCGACTACATCGACAAGATGGTCGCGGACTCGATGGCCGCGGTCGAGCGCGGCTTCGAATCGCTGAAGATCAAGGTCGGCAAGGACATCGGACTGGACATCGAGCGCGTCAAGGCGATCCACGCCGCGGTCGACGGCCGCGCCCTGCTGCGCCTGGACGCCAACCAGGGCTGGACGCCGAAGCAGGCGGTGTTCGCGATCCACGCGCTCGAGGACGCCGGCGTGCACCTGGAGCTGCTCGAGCAGCCGGTGCCCGCGCGCGACATCGAGGGCCTGAAGTACGTCACCGAGCGCGTCCACACGCCGGTGATGGCCGACGAGAGCGTGTTCGGCCCGGCCCAGGTGATCGACCTGATCCAGCGCCGCGCCGCCGACATCATCAACATCAAGCTGATGAAGACCGGCGGCATCTCGAACGCCGTGCGCATCGCCGACATCGCCGCCGTGCACGGCGTGGACTGCATGATCGGCTGCATGATCGAGTCCGCGATCAGCGTCGCGGCGGCGGTCCACCTCGCGGTGGCCAAGGCCGGTGCGATCACCAAGGTCGACCTCGACGGGCCCTCGCTGTGCACCTTCGACCCGGTCGAGGGCGGCGTGGAGTTCAACGAGTCCGAGATCGCCATCAGCGAAGCGCCGGGGCTGGGCATCCGCTCCGTGCGCGGGCTCGAACCCCTGCCCGTGGCCTGAGCCGGCCATGGCCCCCCTGGCGAAGATCCGCGGCGAGCGCGACAGGATGTCGGCGATCGAGCGGCGCATCGCCGACTTCATGCTCGACAACGCCCACCTGCTGCGCGACTACTCCTCGCAGCAGCTGGCCAACGCGCTTGGGATCAGCCAGTCGAGCGTGGTGAAGTTCAGCCAGAAGCTCGGCTTCAAGGGCTATCCCGACCTCAAGTTCTCCATCGGCGAATCGCTGGCCCGGCGCGAGTCGGCCGAGGGCGCCCCGGACGCGCCGGCCGCCGCCAGCCTGCGCGACGACCCCGCCGCGCTGCTCGCCGAGTCGCTTTGGCGGGCCAAGGCCGAAGCGGTCGAGGTCACCCGCGCGCTCAATTCCCACACCGACGTCGCCGCCGTGGCCAGGGCCATCCGCGCCGCCGGCAAGGTCTATTCGATCGGCGTCGGCAACGACGGCCTGTACGCGCGCGCGATCGCGATCAAGCTGGCGCTCATCGGGCGCACCGCGATCCACCTCTTCGACCCGGCGCTGATGGCGATCGGCACCTCCTCGACCATGCCCGGCGACGTGCTCCTTGTGCTCTGCGAGCACGGCCAGGAGGCCGCGCTGTGCCAGACCGCGCGCCTGTTCCGCAAGCGCGGCGGCAAGGTCGTCACCATCACCCGCCACACCGCCAACGCGCTGCGCGCGCACGCCGACATCGCCCTGCTGGTGAGCGCGCACGACGCCCGCCCGCAGGTCGAGCTGCTGCTCTACCAGGCCGCGCTGCAGCACCTGCTCGACCTCGTCTTCCTGCTGCTGTGCGAGGACGAGGCCCACCTGCGCAAGCTGGTGGAAAACGCCGCGCCTATCGAGTGATGATCCAGCGATGAGCAAGCCGCGCCTCTCCAACGCCGCCCGGGTGCTGCTGGCCCTCGCGCTGGGCGCCATCGTCGGGCTCCTCCTCTCCTGGAGCGATCCCGCGCTGGGCGCCCGCGCTGCCGACCTGGTGCAGCCCATCGGCCGCCTGTGGCTCAACGCCCTGCAGATGACCGTGGTGCCGCTGGTCGCGGCGCTGGTGGTGCTGGGCGTCAATGCCGCCACCGACGCCGCCGCCTCCGGGCGCACCGCGCGCCGGGCGATGACCGTGTTCGCCGTCCTGCTGATCGCCTCGGGCACCTTCACCGCCTTCGCCGCCCCGGGCCTGCTGTCGCTGGTCCCGCGCGACCAGGCCCTGGTCGATGCCTTCCGCCTGGCCATCGGCGCCGACGACACCGTCATCGGCCGCGCGCCCTCCTTCGGCGAGTGGATCACCACCGTCATCCCCAGCAACGCGCTGGCCGCGGCCGCCGCCAACGCCATGCTGCCGCTGGTGGTGTTCTCGCTGTTCTTCGGCTTCGCCGCGACCCGGCTGGAGGCCGACCGCCGCGCCCGCCTGCTCGAGCTGGTGCAGGCGATCGCCGACACCATGATCGTGATCGTGCGCTGGGTGCTGTGGGCGGCGCCGCTGGGCGTGTTCGCGCTGGTGCTGGCGGTGTGCGCGCGCGTGGGCATGGCCGTGCTGGGCGCGCTCGGCTGGTACGTGCTGCTGCTGTGCACGCTCTACATCATGGTCACCGTGCTGCTGTACGGCGTCGCGCGCCTGGCCGCGAACGAGCCCGTGCGCCGCTTCATGGTCGGCATCTTCCCGGCGCAGGTGATCGCCGCAAGCACCCAGTCGTCGCTGGCCTCGCTGCCGGCGATGATCGACTGCGCGCGTACCCGCCTGGGCTACCCGCTGCACGTGACCGCGCTGGTGCTGCCGATGGCGGTGTCGCTGTTCCGCATCACCAGCCCGATCCAGTACATCGGCGTGGTGACCTTCATCGCGTGGATGTACGGCATCGAGCTCGGCGGCGCGCAGGTGGCGACGGCGATCGTGCTGTCGGCGCTGATCAGCATGGGCTCGGTCGGCCTGCCCGGCCAGGTCAGCTTCATGACCAACAACCTGCCGGTCACCCAGGCCATGGGCCTGCCGGTGGAGCCGCTGGGCCTGCTGCTGGCGGTGGACAACATCCCCGACGTGTTCTCCACCGTCGGCAACGTCAGCGCCGACCTGACCGCGACCGCGATCGTCAACCGGCTCGACGGCACCCCGGACGTGGGCGTCGTCAGCGGGACTTCGACGCCCGCATCTCCATGACCCGCGGCGGCGGCGCGAACGTATCCGGCCGCGCCACCGCCCAGAACGCCTTGAACACCGCGTGCCGCTCGGGGATCGACGACAGCAGCTCGCCCGGCTGGAGGAACTGGAAGCTCTTCGCCAGCGAGGCCACGTGCATCGGCGACGCCCGGCGCACGATGTGCTCCGGCCCCAGCTCGGCCGGCGAGGACAGTCCCGCAGCGCACAGCAGGTCGCGCAGGCCGACCAGGGTGTTGCGGTGGTAGTTGGCGACCCGGTGCGCCTTGTCCTCGACGTCGAGGTGCTTCCAGCGGCGCGGGTCCTGGGTCGCGATCCCGGTCGGGCAGGTGTCGTTGTGGCAGTTGCGCGACTGGATGCAGCCGAGCGCGAACATGAAGGCGCGGCCGGCGTTGACGAAATCCGCGCCGATCGCGAGCGTGCGCGCGATGTCGAAGGCCGAGGTGATCTTGCCGGCCGCCGCCACCCGCACGCGGTCGCGCAGGTCCAGCCCGACCAGGGTGTTGTGCACCAGCATCAGCGCCTCGCGCAGCGGCACTCCGACGTGATCGGCGAACTCCAGCGGCGCCGCCCCGGTCCCGCCCTCCGAGCCGTCGACCACGATGAAGTCCGGCAGGATCCCGGTCTCGGCCATGGCCTTGGCGATGCCGAACCACTCCCACGGGTGCCCGATCGCCAGCTTGAAGCCGGTGGGCTTGCCGCCTGAAAGCTCCCGCAGCTTGCGCACGAACTGCAGCAGCCCGATCGGGGTCGAGAACGCGCTGTGTTGTGGCGGCGACACGCACTCCACCCAGGGCCGCACGCCGCGGGTCAGCGCGATCTCCTCGGTGACCTTGGGCGCCGGCAGCACCCCGCCGTGGCCGGGCTTGGCGCCCTGCGACAGCTTGATCTCGATCATCTTGACCTGCGGGTCGTGCGCTTTCTCGATGAAGCGCTCTTCGCTGAAGTGCCCGTTCCCGTCGCGGCAGCCGAAGTAGCCCGAGCCGATCTCCCACACCAGGTCGCCACCGTGCTCGCGGTGGTACGGCGAGATCGAGCCCTCCCCGGTGTCGTGGTAGAAGCCGCCCATCTTCGCGCCCTTGTTGAGCGCGCGGATCGCGTTGGCCGACAGCGAGCCGAAGCTCATCGCCGAGATGTTGAACACGCTGGCCTCGTGCGGCGCCGGCCCGCCGCCGCCGATGCGCACGCGGAAGTCCGCGCTTTCGAGGTGCGTGGGCACCAGGGAATGGTTGATCCACTCGTAGCTGCTGCCGTAGACGTCGTGCAGCGTGCCGAAGGGCACGGTGTCCTGCACCTGCTTGGCGCGCTGGTAGACCAGGGCGCGCTGCTCGCGCGAGAACGGGACCTCGTCGGTGTCGCGCTCGATGAAGTACTGCCGGATCTCCGGCCCCACCGACTCCAGCCCGTAGCGGAAGTGCGCCAGCACCGGATACAGCTGCCTCAGGGTGCTGGTGCGCTGCATCACGTCGGCCAGGCCCAGCAGCGAAAGCGCCCCGGCCACCGCGGCGGGCCACCACCAGTGCGGCGACACGGCGAGCGCGAGCGCGATCGACGCAAGCGCCACGACGATGCAGGCGATCCAGGCAAGGTGGCGACGGGTCATCGGCGGAATCATCGGCGGCGCGCCCCTGCGGCGCGTGGCCAATGATCACATACGCCCCGCGCGCGGGCCGGATCGATGGTGCCCGGGGTGGGAATCGAACCCACATGGCCTCGCGGCCGGAAGATTTTAAGTCTCCTGCGTATACCTGGTTCCGCCACCCGGGCAGGTGGCGCGGACCCGGATCGGGGCGCGCATCCCGGTCCAACGCATGAAGGCGGCGGAAGCGGCCTGCGGATGAATGCGAGCGTCCGGCGGGGACGTGGTGCCCGGAGCGGGAGTCGAACCCGCAATGGCCTGTGGCCCAGGGAGTTTAAGTCCCCTGCGTCTACCGATTCCGCCACCCGGGCATGGAGCCTCAGGCCGCGTCGCGTAAGCGCTCGCGCTCGTCCTCGACGGCGGATTCGACGGCACCGGCCACGCGGCGCGCGACGGCCTCCGGCAGCGGGCCGAACAGCGGCAGCGCGCGCAGCGCGGAGAACAGGCGCAGGGTCGCCGCGCGGTTGCGGCTGAGCGCGTACCAGCCCACGCACAGCGCCAGGAACCCGGCGAGGATCAGGGTGTTGGGCACGTCCAGCCGCATCAGCTGGCCGGCGACCAGGCCCGTGCACAGGCTGAAGCCGGCCAGCGCCACCGCGGCCTGCGTGGGGCCGAAGCCGGCGTCCTGCATGAAGTGGTGGATGTGGTCGCGGCCGGCCGCGAACGGCGAGCGCCCCTCGCGCACGCGGCGCACGCTCAGCACCAGGCAGTCCATGATCGGGACCGGGATCAGCCACAGCGCGAGCACCGGGTTCACCGGATGGCCGGAGTTCTGGGTCAGGCGGAACACCACCCAGGCCACGACCAGGCCCAGCCAGGCGCTGCCGGCGTTGCCCATGAACGTCCTGGCCCGCGGCTGCCACGGGAAGCGCATGTTGTAGAGCAGGAAGGCGAACACCACCCCGGCGATCGACAGCGAGATGTTGGCCAGCGGGGGATTCCCCGCGTACACGGCCGCCGCGGCCAGCATCACCAGGCAGGCCGACACCAGCAGCCCGGCCAGGCCGTCGGCGCCGTCGACCATGTTGATGGCGTTGATGATGCCCACCGTCGCGAACACGGTGAACGGCACCGAGATCCAGCCCAGCTCGCCGGTCCCGAACACGCCGCCCAGGTTCTCCACCCGCACGTCGGCGCCGTAGAAGATGACCAGCGCGGCCGCCACCTGCGCGAGGATGCGCCAGTACCAGCGCAGGTCGTTGCGGTCGTCGTACAGGCCCACGGCGACCAGCAGCAGCGACGCGGCGGCGAAGGCCAGCAGGCTGGTGCCCGCGTGCTGCCCCACGTCCAGCGCCATGACCGCGAGGAAACCGGTGACCATCGCCAGGCCGCCGATGATCGGGGTGGGATGTGCGTGGTCCTTGCGGCCCTGGGGGAAGTCCAGCAGGTTCAGGCGCGGCGCCCATGGGTGCAGGAGCTTCAGCACGAGCCACGCCAGGCCCGCCGCGAGCAGTGCGCGGCCGAGGCCGATTTCAAGCAACAACTCCATACGACTCCATTCGTGTCCGGACCGGCCAGCCGCCCACCGCGACCATGCCGCGAGATGAAAGCAAGGAGCGGGCCAACACGTCTTCCGGTCGCTTCCGCGGTCCCGGCCCAGTGCGGGCGAGGATGCCAGCCCCGATGCCTGCGGAAAGTGACGACCACCGCGCGGCACATGATACTACGGACGTGCTGCGCCGCAGCATGCACTTTCGCCGGGGGGCCGGCCGCGCACCGGGGCGTTCCCTCGTGCCGCGCGCAGCGGCAATCGCTGCCGCAAAGGGGCAGCCGGCCCGGGCCGCGGGTCAGCGGTAGTAGTCGCGGTACCAGCGGACGAAGTTCTCGACGCCTTCCTCCACGCCCACCGCCGGGCGATAGCCGACGTCGTCGGCGAGCGCCGACACGTCGGCCTCGGTGTCGGGCACGTCCCCGGCCTGCAGCGGCAGCAGCTCCATCACCGCCTTGCGGCCCAGGCACTGCTCCAGCACTTCGATGTAGCGCAGCAGCTCCACCGGCTGCTCGTTGCCGATGTTGTAGATGCGGTACGGCGCCACCCCGCTCGCGCCCGGGTCCGGCGCGGCGCCGCGCCAGTCCGCGTCGACCGCGGCGGGCCGGTCGAGCACGCGCACCACGCCTTCGACGATGTCGTCGACGTAGGTGAAGCTGCGGCGGTGGTGGCCGTGGTTGAAGACCTTGATCGGCTCGCCGGCCAGGATCGCCTTCGTGAACAGGAACAGCGCCATGTCCGGCCGCCCCCAGGGCCCGTACACGGTGAAGAAGCGCAGCCCGGTGCAGGGAACGCCGTAGAGGTGGGCATACGAGTGCGCCATCATCTCGTTGGCCTTCTTGGTGGCGGCGTACAGCGTCAGCGGATGCTCGGTGGACTGGTGCTCGCTGAAGGGCATCGCCAGGTTCGCGCCGTAGACCGAGCTGGTGGACGCGAACACCAGGTGCTGCACGCCGTGGTGCCGGCAGCCCTCCAGCACGTGCAGCGTGCCGGTGACGTTGCTGGACACGTACACGTGCGGGTTCTCGGCGGCGTAGCGCACGCCCGCCTGCGCCGCCAGGTGCACCACCCGCTCCGGCCGGTGGATGGCGAAGGCCTGCTCGACCGCGGCGCGATCGGCCAGGTCGGCCTGCACGTGGGTGTAGCCGGGATGGTCCATGAACCGGGCCAGCCGCGCCTTCTTCAGGTTGACGTCGTAGTAGTCGTTGAGGCTGTCGAAGCCGATGACCTCGTCGCCGCGCGCCAGCAGCCTGAGCGCGACGTGGCTGCCGATGAACCCGGCGGTGCCGGTGACGAGGACCTTCATGCGCGATGCTCCGTTGAAAGGCGGAATGATAGCCTGCGCCCCGCGATCACGGCGGCACCACGGCGGCGGCGACAGAGTGCGCCCATGAGCCTGGTCGACTACCGGCGCAAGCGCAGCTTCGACCGCACCCGCGAGCCGGAGCCCGGGAAGCCCCCCCCCCGCGGCCGGCGCGCGATCTTCGTCGTGCAGCTGCACCACGCCAGCCGCCGCCACTACGACTTCCGCCTGCAGGTGGGCGATGCGCTCAAGAGCTGGGCGGTGCCCAAGGGCCCCAGCTACGACCCGGCGGTGAAGCGCATGGCCGTGGAGGTCGAGGACCATCCGGTCGACTACGCCGGCTTCGAGGGCGAGATCCCGAAGGGCGAGTACGGCGGCGGCCACGTCGCGCGCTTCGACCAGGGCGTGTGGGCCACCGACGGCGACCCCGAGGCGCAACTGGCGAAGGGGCACCTGCGCTTCGAACTCTTCGGCGACAAGCTCAAGGGCGGCTGGCATCTGGTGCGCTCCGGCAAGCCGGCGCGCCAGCCGCAGTGGCTGCTGTTCAAGGACAAGGACGCCTACGCCGGCACGCTCGAGGCCGACGACCTGCTGGCCGACGTCGCCCCGCCGCCCGCCGCTGACCTCAAGCGCGCCGGCGCGGGCAAGGCCCGCAGGAAGACGCTGGCGACCGCCCCGGCGCCGCGGCGCCGCCGCAGGGACTGGGCGAAGAAGGCGCTGGCACTCACCGGCGCCGTGCGCGGCAAGGCGCCGACCGGCCCCTTCGAGCCGCAGCTGGCGAAGCTCGGCGAGTCGCCGCCCAAGGGCGGCCAGTGGCTGCACGAGCTCAAGTGGGACGGCTACCGCATCCTCGCGACCATCGCCGGGGGCAAGGTCCGGCTCTGGTCGCGCAACGCGCTGGAGTGGACCGACAGGATCCCCGAGATCCGCGACGCGATCGCCGCGCTGGGCCTCGAGTCCGGCGCGCTGGACGGCGAGCTGATCGCCGGCAGCGGCAGCAAGGACGACTTCAACCTGCTGCAGGCGACGCTCTCGGGCGAGCGCCAGGGCACGCTGGCGCTGGCGCTGTTCGACCTGCTCCACGTGGACGGCGTGGACGTGGCCGGCGCGCCGCTGGTCGAGCGCAAGGCGCTGCTCCAGGAGCTGCTCGAGGGCGTGCCCGGCCACCTGGCCTACAGCTCGCACGTCGAGGGCGACGGCGAGGCCGCGTTCAAGCTTGCCGCCGACAGCCACTTCGAAGGCATCATTTCCAAGCGCATGGACCGCCCCTACCGCGGCGGCCGCGGCGACGACTGGCGCAAGACCAAGCTGCTGGCCAGCGACGAGTTCGCCGTCGTCGGCTACACCGCTCCCAAGGGCAGCCGCAGGGGCTTTGGTTCGCTGCTGCTCGCCAGGCCCGACCGCGAGCACGGCTGGGTCTACGTCGGCCGCGTCGGCAGCGGCTTCAGCGACGCACTGATGGCCGAGGTCACGAAGAAGCTCGGCCGGGGCGGCGGGAAGACCCCGACCGCGCACGTCGGGACCACCGACACCGACCTGCGCGGCGCCACCTGGTTCAAGCCGCGCTTCGTGGTCGAGGTCTTCTACCGCGGCATCGGCCGCCAGAAGCTGCTGCGCCAGCCCTCGCTCAAGGCCGTGCGCCACGACAAGGACGTCGGCGACCTCGCCGACGGCGACTCCGCGCCACCGTCGGCGACGGCGCGCGGCACGAACAGGAAGGCCGCCGCCCGCGGTCGCGCGCCCCCCGCCCTCACCAGCCCGGGCCGGGTGGTGTTCCCCGACATCCGCGCCACCAAGCAGGACGTCCACGACTACTACGCGGCGGTCATGGACCACCTGCTGCCGGGGATCGCCGGGCGGCCGCTGTCGATCATCCGCTGTCCCTCGGGCACCGCCCGGGCCTGCTTCTTCCAGAAGCACCACACCGCCGGGCTGGAGCGCGTGTCCTCGGTCCGGCTCAAGGAGGAAAGCGGGGCCAACGGCGAGTACCTCGTGGTCGAGGATGCGGCCAGCCTGATCGAGCTGGTGCAGTTCAACGCGATCGAGTTCCATCCCTGGGGCGCCCGCGCCGACGCGCCCGACGTCGCCGACCGCGTGGTCTTCGACCTCGACCCCGGCCCCGGGGTGTCCTTCTCCGACGTCAAGCAGGCCGCGCGCGACATCCGCGGGCTGCTGCGGCGGACCGGGCTCGAGTCCTTCCTGCGCGTGACCGGCGGCAAGGGCCTGCACGTCGTGGTACCGCTGGCGCCGGGCTGCGACTGGGAGCTCACCAAGCGCTTCGCGCACGGCTTCGCCGACACCCTCGCCGCCTCGCAGCCGCAGCGCTTCGTCGCCACCGCCACGAAGTCGCGGCGCGACCGGCGGATCTTCGTGGACTACCTGCGCAACGGCCGCGGCGCGACCGCGGTGGCGTCGTACTCGCTGCGCGCCCGCGAGGGCGCCCCGGTCGCGCTGCCGATCACCTGGGAAAGCCTGGGCAGGCTGAAGCGCGCCGACGCCTTCACCCTCCGCGACGTGCCCGCGCTGCTGCGCCGCCGCCGCAAGGACCCCTGGGCCGGGATCGACGACATCCGCCAGGACCTTTCACGCTGGAGCGGGGACTGAGCCCATCGGCGCGATCAGCGCTTGCGCACCGAGACGTGCAGGTGGTCGGGCACGTGCCAGCGCCACGGGAAGTCGACCGCCTTGCTGATGCCCACCCGCGGCCCGACCACCGGCCGGCGCGGCGGCGGCATGCCGTCGGACAGGATCGCGATTCCGCGGTCGGCGGTCACCAGGTCGGCGCCGTCGAGCTCGCGGGTGATGCCCATCGCCTGCGACAGCTTGCCCGGCCCGCTGGCAAGGTCGCGGTCGCGGCGCGCCTTCGGCCGCAGCGCGCGCATGGCCTCGATCCCCTGCAGCGGCTCCATCGCGCGCAGCAGCACGCCGGCGCCCTCGCCCACGTCGCCGCAGACGGCGTTGCTGCCCCAGTGCATGCCGTAGGTGAAATAGACATACAAGTGCCCGGGCTCGCCGAACATGGTGGCGTTGCGCGCGGTGGGCCCGCGGAAGGAGTGCGCGGCGGGATCCTCGCTGCCGGCATAGGCCTCGACCTCGACGATCCGGCCGGCGCGTCCGTCGCTGCGCACCAGCAGCTTGTTCAGGAGTTCGGGCGCCACCTCCGCCGGGTGGCGGCGGTAGAACTCGCGCGGCAGGGGCCGCCAATCGGGGGCGAAGGCGTCGGACACGCGGCTACGGTAGCGCATGTCCGGTCCCGCCGCGGCCGCGCGTTGGTCCCCTCGCAGGGGTGCGGACTCACGGGAGAAGGCCGTGGACGTCGTCGTGATCGACCCCGGGCACGGGGGCAGGCAAACCGTCGGTGGCTCCAGCCCGAACAATGCCGTCGGCCCGGCCGGCACCCTTGAGAAGGACCTCACCCTCGACATCGCGCTCAGGGCCGCGCCGCTGCTCGTCGACCACGGCCTGCGCTGCGTGCTGACCCGCGACACCGACGAGAACCTCGGGCTTTCGGCGCGCGCACGCGTCGCGCGCGAACAGCGGGCGACGGCCTTCGTCTCGATCCACTTCAACGGCTTCAACCGCCGCGCCCAGGGCACCGAGACCTTCGTCCACGCCGGCTCCACGCCGCCTTCGACCACGCTGGCACGGCTGGTCCAGCAGTTCATGCTCGACGCCACCCTGCTCGCCGACCGCGGCGTAAAGCGCGCGCGCTTCGGCGTGCTGTCGCCGGCCTCGCACCATCCATCCACCGCCGCCTGCCTGGTCGAAGTGAGCTTCATGGACGTGCCGGAGGAGGAGCAGCGGCTGGCCAACCCGTCCTACCGCCAGGGCATCGCCGAGGCGCTGGCCGCCGCGGTCTCGGAGTTCGTGCGCGGCGCCTCCTTCCAGCTTCCGGCCGAGGTCGCGATGGAGGCGCCCGAGCCCGAGGACGGCTACGAACTGATCGTGCGCTGACGGCCGCGGCCGACGCGCCCAACCGCGGGGAGCATTCCATGGCATGGCGGACAACCAACGGCGGCGCGGGCCGCTACGCGCTGGTCTCCTTCGACGCCGACGGCGCCGAGCGCGGCGACGACCCCGACGCGCCCGGGGGCCGCTTCAGCGAGCGCGTGGTGGCCGAGCTCGAGGGCGACCCGCGCACCGACATCTTCCTCTTCAGCCACGGCTGGAAGGGCGACCTGCCGGCCGCGGTCGACCAGTACGACCGCTGGATCGGCGCGCTTGCCGGCAGCGCGTCCGACGCCGCCCGCGCCCGCGCCGCGCGCCCCGGCTTCGCGCCGCTGCACATCGGACTGCACTGGCCGAGCCTGCCCTTCGGCGACGAGGAAATGCGCGACGGCGCCAGCTTCGGGCCCGGCGAGCGCGCGCAGGGGGTGGACGAACTGGTGGAGCTGTACGTCGAGCGGCTCGGCGCCGGCCCCGAGGTCCGCCCGCTGCTGCGCACGATCGTGACCGAGGCCAGCCGCAACGCCGCGCGTGACACCCTGACCGACGCGGCGCGCCGGGCCTACCTCGAGCTCGACCGCCGGCTCGGTCTCGGCGCGGAGGGCGCCGCCGGCGCGCCCGGCGACGACCGCCGGCCCTTCGATCCCGACGCCGCGGCCGCGCATTCCAGCGAAGCCACCGACTTCGGCGGCTCGCGGCTGGGCGGCATCTTCCTGGCCCCGCTGCGCCAGCTCTCGTTCTGGACCATGAAGAAGCGCGCGCGCAGCGTCGGCGAGCGCGGCGTGCACGGGTTCCTCAAGCTGCTGCAGGAGAAGGCGCCGTCCGCGCGCATCCACCTGATGGGCCACAGCTTCGGCTGCATCGTGGTGTCCTCGGCGCTGGGCGGCGCCGGCGCCGCGGCGCCGCTGCCGCGCCCGGTGGATTCCTGCGTGCTGGTCCAGGGCGCGATGTCGCTGTGGTCGTACGCGCCGAGGATCCCCGCCGCCAACGGCACGCCGGGCTATTTCCACCGCCTGCTCGCCGACCGCAAGGTGCGCGGGCCGGTGCTGGCCACGATCTCGCGCCATGACCGCGCGGTGGGCACGCTGTATCCGATCGCCGCCGGCGTCGCGCGCCAGGTCGATTTCGCGCCGGGCGAGCTCCCCAAGTACGGCGCGATCGGCGCCTTCGGCCTGCGCGGCCTGCAGGACGCGAAGCAGCTGCCGATGCTTCCGGCCGACCAGGACTACGACCTGGCCCCCGGCGGCGTGTACAACCTCGAGGCCAGCCGCTACATCAGCAAGGGCGGCGGCGTCTCGGGGGCCCACAGCGACATCGACGGCCCCGAGGTCGCGCACGCGATCTGGCAGGCGGCCCTGGCCTGAGCGAGCGAGCCGATGCCCGACGATCCTTGCACCATCGACCTCCCGCTGTCCTTCGGCGTCTCCGCGGCGACCGGGCGGCCCCTGCCGCAGATCGACGCCGCCTCCCTGGCCGCCCTGCTCGCGGACGGGACCGGCACCCGGCCGGAAGCACTGGAAGCCAAGCAGGCCATCGCCAGCGGCGTCGCCTATGCGGTGGTCAGCGACATCCCCGATCCCAACGACCTGTCGAGGACCGGCTGGGGCGTGGTGTTCGCGCGCGGCACCGGCCCGGAGGCCGTCGCTGCGCTGGAGCCGCTGCTGGCCCGGCGCCGCCGCGAAGCCGGCGCGCTGTTCAAGGTGTTCGAAGGCGGCGACGCGCCCGCGCCCGGCGAGTCGGCGGCGGCGTGGCTTGCGCGCCACGGCAGCTCGCTCAACATCGTCGACCCGCACCACGGCGTGCCCTTCTACCTGCTGCTGGTCGGGGACCCGACCGCCCTGCCCTACGAATTCCAGTACACCCTGGACATCTACTGGGCGGTCGGCCGCCTGGCCTTCGACACGCCCGACGAGTACCGGCGCTACGCCGCGTCCGTGGTCGCGTACGAGACCGCCGACCCGCCTCCGGGCCGCAAGCGGATCGCGGTCTTCGCCCCCGAGCACGACTTCGACCCCGCCACGCAGCTGTTCGCCAGGGAGGTCGCGCGCGCGCTCGTCGACGAGGGCTCGCCGCACGGACCGGTCGGGCGAGGCGCCGGCTTCGCCACCGAGGCCATCATCGGCGACGGCGGCGCGCCAGAGCGCAGGGCGAGCCGCGGCGTGCTGCGCGACCTGCTGGCCGGCGCTCGCGAGGGCGGCCTTCCGGCGCTGCTGGTCACGGGCTCGCACGGCATGGAGTTCGCGTCCGAGGACGACCGGCGGCGGGCCCAGGGCGCGATCGTCTGCCAGGACTGGGACGGCTACGGCGCGATCGCGCGCGAGCACTGGTTCGAGGCCGGGGACCTGCCCGCGGACGCGAGCCTCGCCGGCCTGGTGCACCTGTTCTTCGCCTGCTACAGCGCCGGCTACCCCAAGTTCGACGACTACGCGCGCACGGCCGACGCACCGCGCCGGATCGCCGACGCGCCGCGGATCGCACCGCTGCCGCAGGCCATGCTGGCGCATCCCGCCGGCGGCGCCCTGGCCTCCATCGGCCACATCGACCGCGCCTGGGCCTACTCCTTCCTGTCCGACCGCAGCCGCGGGCAGGTCCAGGGGTTCCGCGACGTGCTTGCAAGGCTCGCGGCCGGGCATCGCGTCGGCTACGCCACAGACCAGTTCAACATCCGGTGGGCCGCGCTCAGCGCCGACCTGGCCGACGCCATCGCCGACCGCAAGGGCGGCGCCGACGTGTCCGACGAGGTGCTGGCCAACCGCTGGGTCGCGCGCGACGATGCCCGCAACTACGTGATCCTCGGCGACCCCGCCGTGCGCCTGCGCGCGTCCGTGCTGCAGGGCGGTCCGGACTGATTCACCCCGGCCCCGCCCCGGGGAACAGGGTGTCGAACCAGGCCGCGCCGCGCTCCTTCTCCCGCGCCTCGCGCGCGGCCTCCTCGCCATGGCCGGCTTGGCGCCGCAGCGGCCCGCGCGTGGCCGGCTCCGGCTTCGGCAGCAGCGCGCGGATGCGCTGGTCGCGTCCGCCCTCGACCCAGCCGCGGGGATCGCGCTCCCAGACCCAGCGCGCGGCGGCCAGCAGCACCGCGAGCCGCTTCGATCCCGGGTCGTAGTTGCTCAGGATGTTCTCCGCGACCAGCCGCGGATCCGGCTGCAGCGGCGGCAGCAGGTCGCGCACGCGCGGCGCGGCGCCGTCGGCGGCCTGCAGCGTGGGACAGGGGCAGTCGAGCAGGGCCGCGGCCACGGGGGCCGCGTCGTCCTCGAACTCGCGGTTCGCCGGCGGCTCGCCGAAGTTCGCCTGCTGCCGCGCGGCGAGGGTCGCGGCGAGCGCGCGCGCGGCCTCGTCGCGGGCCATCGCACGCAGCGCTTCGACCAGCAGGCGCGTGCGCAGCCAGGCCGGGGGGTAGCTGCCCCACGCACCCGCGTTGCGCCGGTCGCCCGCCAGCCGCGACGGCCCCTGCGCCAGGAAGTCCAGCAGGGTGGCGACGAAGGCGGCGCCGCCGGCCAGGCAGCCGAACGCATCGGCGAACACTTCGGCCCGCCACTCGCGCCAGGCCTCCAGCCGCTCCGCGGGCACGGCGGCCGCCAGCGCGGCGTCCAGCGCCGGCGCCAGCCCGACGTCCCACTCCACGATGTGCCCGACCTCGTGCGCCACCACCAGCACGTCCGGCAGATGGCCGACGTGGAACCAGGGCAGCCCGATCAGCGGCACCGGCAGGTCCTCGACCACCTCGCGGAAGCCTTCATGCGCGACCCAGCCGCCGGTGGCGCGGTCGACCTGGAAGGCCGAGCTGCGCCCGATCGCCAGCGGACTCCAGCCGGCGTTGAGGAACACCAGCGGCGGCTCGCGGGTAGCCGCGGCGCGGTCGGCGTTGCCGGGCTTCGCATGGAACAGCAGCTGCACCGGCGCGTAGCAGGCCCAGGCGAACTCGTCGCAGACCCCCAGGTGCGCGCTGAAGCTCGCGTCCAGGCGCTGCGCGAACTTGCTGCGGAAGAAGTCCCAGATCGCGTGCGCGGCAAGCAGCTTCTGCTCCATCTGCCGGCCGCGGTCGAGCACCTCGGCGTCGCCCAGCTCCTCGCCCTGGATGCGCTCGAGCAGGCCGTCCATGCGCGCCGACACCCGCCCCACCTGGCTGTGGTGCCTGGCCAGCGCCTGACCGGCTGCGCTGGCCGCGCGCCAGCGCCGCAGCTCCTCGCGCAGCGTGCCGGCCTTGATCCCCAGGTCGCGCCGCCGACGTTCGGCCAGGGCCTGTGCGGGAGTCAGAACAGCAGGCATGGCAGCTGCGGATCCTCGGCGAACAGCGCCGTGCCCAGGTAGGCCAGCGCGGCGTCGCGGACGGCCCTGTCTTCCCCGCCCGCGCCGGCCACGCGCGTGAATCGCGCGCGGATGGTCTGCGCCAGCGAGCCCATGGTTCCGCCCTGCTGCAGGCCTTCGAGGATGGCGTCGGCGACGTTGCCCAGCATCCAGCCCTGCTCCAGGCCGGTGGCGAGGATGCCGGAGAAGCCGCGCAGGTGGTGCAGCTCGGTGGCCAGCGCATTGCGCCAGCCGAGCGCGAGCGCGGCGTCGAAGGTGCTTGAAGGGCGCACCGCGTCGAACACCAGGAACGGACGCGGGCGGCCCGAGTACAGGCGCTTGACCGCGCCGTCGAGCGAGGTCGCGTTGATCGGCGTGCCCTCGCTGACGCGCCGTCGGCGCGCGAAGTCGATGAACACCATGCCGCGCGTCTCGCGCACCGCCGCCACGAGGTGGATCAGCGCCGGCCGCAGGCGCGACACCGCCGCCAGCACCTCGCCGGAGTCGGCGCCGGGCACCATCTCGACGCTGGCCCAGTCGTGGTAGTACGCCGCCAGCTCGCGCCCGCCGCGCGAGGCGTACGAGGTCTGCTCGCTGCTGTCGACGTCGGTCCCGGGCTGCACGATCAGCACCCGGGGCCGGCTGCGATCGACCGAGGTCGCGCGCGCAACGGCCGCCACCAGCGCGCCGTCGATGGCCCCGGTCGGGGCCAGGCCGTGGCGCTCCTGGAAGCTTCGCACCAGTGCCGTGGTGACCGGGCCATGGATGCCGTCCACGCGCGCCTGGCCGTAGCCGCCCTCGCTGAGCCGCTGCTGCACGAAGCGCACCGTGTCGGACGCGGCGCGCAGGCCGGGCTCGCGCACGCGCGACCACAGCGGGACCGGGCCGGCGGCCACGCCGAAGCCGGACGCCGGTTCGCCCGGCAGCGCCGCCAGCTCCCAGGGCAGCGCCGCGAGCGCGTTCGGCGGCACCAGCAGGCCGATCGTGCCCGCGCTCCCGGCCGCGGCCGATGCGTCCGCGCCGTCGCCGCCGTAGAGCAGCTCGCCCAGAAGGTCCCGCGCGTGCATCCAGCCGTCGGTGAGCATCGCCGCGAAGCCCTGCGACAGGACCGAGCCCGCCCTGGGCAGCAGCGACTCCAGCATCGCGCCGGCCTCGCCCCGCGGCGTCCGTCCGCCGGGCCCCATCGGCACCACGGTGGCGCGCTGGCGCCGGGCATCCGGAGCGTCCTCGGCGTAGGCGGTGGCCAGGCGGTCGCGCTCCTCGAGGTCGCCGATCAGTCCGTACATGCCGGCGGCCGTGGCGATCCGGTGCCGCGCCGCGGCCGGATCGTCGGCCGCGACCAGGCGGCCGGTCAGCTCCATGTGCCACGCGTCCCAGCGCATGGTGGCGCCCTCGGTCTCCAGCGCCGCCTCGACCGGCGCCAGGAGCTCCGCCGCCAGGGCCGCGTCGCCGCCGCGCAGCGCATGCTCGGTCGCGTGCAGCCGCATCACCGCCTGCAGCAGCGCCCCGGCCTCCGCCGGCACCGCCGGCGCCGGCAACGCGGGCACGATCCCGCCGCGGACCAGGCGGCTGCGCGCGTCCTCCAGCAGCAGCGCGCGCAGCGGCGTTGCCCGCGCATGCGGTCGCGCGGAGAGCTCCTCCAGCAGCGCCGCGGCGCCGGCGCCGTCGCCCAGCACGCGGTGCACCTCGAGCCGCCGCAGGTCCTGCACGAAGGCGACGTCGGCATCGATCGCGTCGTCCCCGGCCGAAGCCGCCGGCGCGTCCGCGCGGTCGCCGGGATCGTCGAGCAGGGCGAAGACCGAGGCCGCCCACTCGCGCGGCACCTCCAGCGGCAGCCGGGCGCGGGTGATCCAGCGCATGGCCTGTAGCCGAGCCGGCCGCTCCAGTCGTCGCAGGTCGTCCAGCAGCCGCGCCCGCGCCCTCGCGTCCGCGGGCAGCACGCGCAGCGCGAGGCCCAGCGCCAGCGCCTGCACCCGCTGCATCACCCTCCTGGTGGAGGGCCCCTCGTCGTCGCCGGGCGGCCCGTCCAGCAGCGGCGCAAGCATCGCCCGCGCGCCGTCCAGGTCGAGCCCGCGCGCCTGCGAGATCGCGCACTCCAGGCGCATCCGCGCCGCCAGCGCAGGGTCGGCCTCCATCGCGCTTTCCACCGAACGCGCGATGGTCAGCACCTCGCCGTGCGCGCCCATGCGGTTCCGGGTCCGCACCTGCTGCAGCGCGATCTCGCCCAGCAGCTGCGCCCCGCCCTCGAGCTCCGCCATGCCTGTGGCATCGGCCCAGTGGCGCGCGGCCTCCGCATAGCGCAGCAGCGCGGCCGCGATCTCGCCGGCAAGCATGAGCGCATCGGTGCGCTCGCGCGGCGTGGCGGCGCGCTGCGCCAGGTCCCGCGCCTCGTGCAGCAGCGTCGCCGAGCCGCGCAGCAGCGCGTGCTGCAGGCGCAGGCGGTAGGCCTCCACCGCAGCGCCGCCGCGGCCCTCGCCGGGCATCGCCTCCAGCAGCCGCCAGGCCGCCCCGTGTTCGCCGAGCTCCATCTGCAGCCTGCCCAGGCGCAGCGCGAGCTCCAGCGCGGCCTCGTCGCACCCGCCGAGCTGCGCGGCGCCGAGCGCATCGGCCAGCCACGCCCGCGCCTCCTCCAACTGCCCGCGCGCGAGCGCATCCTCGGCCGCCTCCCGGGCCACGCTCCAGGCCGGTACCGTCGGCTCGAAGATCCGCATCAGCGCCACCACCGCCTGGAACGCGATCGACGCGCCCGCCTCGCGCGCCGCCGCGCGTGCCCGCGCCGCCAGCCATTCTGCATCCAGCCGCGCCGACGGATCGCGTGCGTCGTCGTGCTGCGCCTCCAGCCAGGCCAGGGCATCGCGCGGACGTCCGTCCAGCACCATCAGATGGGCGTCCAGGAGGCCGATCGCCCGCGCCACGCCCGGCGCGGGCGACGCACCGGCCAGCCTGCGCGCGACCTCGGCGTGGCGGCGGAGCTCGGTCCGCGACACCGGCGCGCCGGTCTGGCGCATGGCATCGAGCAGGCAGCGCCCGGCCGCGAGGTGCGCGTGCACCAGCGTGTCCGTGTCCACCAGCGCGCGGCCGCCCCGGGTCCGCGGCAGCTCGCCGTCCTCGCAGTACTCCCGCCGCAGCGGCTCGCGCGCGATCCGCAGGCGCAGCAGCGGCGCGTCCGACAGCCGCGGATCGTCGAGGAAGGCGCGCCAGGTCGCGGCCGCGCCCATCGCCTGGTCGGCCTCGGCCGGGAGCGCGAGCGTCGCGTCGTGCTGGAAGGCGTGGAAGACCGCCTCGCAGGCCAGGCCGCTCCAGCGCTCCAGCGCCTCCATGCGGCCCGCCGCCGAGGTCGCGGCATCGGCGGCGCGCGCGCATTCGTCCGCGCGGCCGCGGAAATGCCCCGCCGACACCCGCTGCAGGCGGCGGAAGATGTGCTGCCACGACAGCAGGTCGCGCATCGGATCGACCACGTCGCCGTGGAACCGGATCACGCCGGGATGGCTGGCGCCGCCGCCCGAATGCGACAGCCAGCCACGGCCGCTCTCGTAGCGCAGCAGCTGCTCCCAGAGCGCCGCGGCGCTGATGTCGGCCGCGGGATCGCGCTGCCACAGGTCCTGGCCATCGACGTGGCGCACGTGCTCCGGCCGCTCCCCGTCCACGCGCGCGGTGTCGTCGCCGGCCTCGCCGCCGAGTGCGCGCCGCAGCTCGCCCAGCATCACCTGCTCGACGTAGTCCAGGGTCAGGCGCCGCGGCACCACGCCGTAGCGCACCACCCAGCGCAGCGGCTGCTCGGGGATGCGCTTGATCACGCGCTCGAGCAGGTACTGGTAGTCGGCGCTCGGCAGGCTGCGGATGTCCGCCGGCGTGATCGCCTCGCTGCCCAGGGCCAGGTCCGCGAGCAGGGCCAGCTTGAAGGGATTGCAGCCGGCGCGGCCACCCTCGTCGGCGGGCTCGGCCACCTTGTCCACGATGGCCGCGCGCAGCGCCGGATCGGCGATGCCGCGCGCCACGAGGTAGTCCTCGGCCTGGTCGGGCGCGAAGCGCGACAGCTCGAACACCCGCGCCTCCGTCGCCAGCGCCGGCGCGAGCCCGGGCACGCGCCGGCGGATGTCGTAGCGCCCGGCCAGGACCACGCGCAGCGCGGGCACCCTCGCGTGCAGCCGCCGCAGGCAGTCGAAGATCCGGGCGAAGGTGTCCGGGAACACCGTCACCACCTCGAGCGTGTCGAGCACCAGCACGATGCGCCCGAGTCCCAGCCCCTGCAGCGCGCGCCCGGCCTGCATCACCAGCTCGTCGCCGAGCGCCTCGTCGGGCGGCGGCGCCTCCTTGCCGGCGGCGTCGACCGGCCGCAGCAGGTGCACGTAGGGTTCGACCAGCGACGTCGTCCCGGCCAGGTTCTGTCCCGGCGACTGCTCGTCGAGCTGCTGCAGCAGCGGCGCCAGCGCCAGCCAGGGATGGCTGCGCACCGCGTCCAGGCGCAGCTCGTCGAAGTCCACCCGCGCGCAGGCCACCCCGGCCGGGACCAGCTCGCGCGCAAGCAGCCAGCGCAGGAACATGGTCTTGCCCATGCCCCCGGTGGCGTGCAGGTGGAAGATCCAGGGCCCGTCGCCGTCGAGCACTTCGCGGAAGGCGCGGTACACGTCCTCGCGGCGATGGAAGGTGCCGGTGCGGCAGTAGGCGTCGGCGAACAGCGCGCGCGAGCGGTAGCGGCGCCGCGCCTCGCGCCGCGCCTCCTGCAGGCCCGGCCCGAGCTGCCCGCCGTGCGCGTCGAGCACGCCCAGCAGGGCGAAGCAGGTCGGCAGGTCGAAGGCCGCGTCGGCCTCGGCGAACGCCGCCTCGAACAGCGCGCGCGCCCGCTGCTGGTCGACCGCGACCAGGTGCGGCAGGCGAGTCAGCGTGTCCCCCGGCCGCCGCGCTTCCTGGTAGGCCTCCAGTCGCGAATGCAGCGACCACAGCTCGTCCTGCCGCGACGGGTCCTGCCACTGCAGCAGGTGGTGCTCGCGTTCGCCGGCGCCGAGCCAGTGGCTGCCCGGCTCCCCGGGCACCGGCGAGATCCCGGGCCGGGCCACGAAGTCGTCGAAGTCCGGCACGCCGTCCGCTGGCAGGCCCTCGGCCAGCACCTCCTCGTACATGCCGCGATCGAAGGCGCGCACCAGCGCCGCGCGCGCCAGCAGCTCGCCCAGCGCCGGCGGCCGGCCGTCCGCCGCCATCCGCGCCAGGGCCGCGTCGAGGGACAGCGCGGGGTCCTCGAGCAGCGACTTGAAGCGCGCCAGCCGCTCCTGGAACGCGGTGCCGTTGCCTGCCTCGCGGGCCGCGGTGCTCATGCCATCTGCCGGATGCCGAGCCGGCTGCGCATCTCGGAGTCGCCGGCGAACACCGCGTGGGTCACCGACACGCGGATGCGTTCGATCACGCCGACCGAAAGCGGCTGGCCGCCTCCCACCGTGGAGTTGACGACGTCCACGACCGCGGTGATCTTCTGCAGCCACTCCTCTTCCGGATACCAGAACAGCTCCCGGGTCACGGCGTCCAGCGGATCGGGGATGTGCGGATGCACCGTGATCCAGTTCGCCGGCGGCACCAGGGCGTCGATGCCGAAGGCCAGGCAGTCGGCCGACTCCATCACCAGGATCAGCAGCACGCCCGGCGCAAGCCCCTGCTGCAGCGGGCGCAGCAGGTGCGGTACCAGCACGTCCTGGAACAGCCGCGGCTCGACCGCCGGCGTGCGGTCGGGCGCGCGGAACTGGTCGAGGATGATCACCACCCGGCGCTCCGCGGACAGCTGCTGCAGCGCCTCGAGGAAGGCCGCGAAGATGTCGCGGATCGCGTGCTCCCAGGTCACCACCGCCGGATCGAAGCCGCGGCCCTCGTCGACCACCGGCTGCCCGTCCCAGGCCGTCGGCACCTGGCCCGAAAGCACCTGGTTGAGGGTGCGGTTGAAGGCATGGAAGGCCGGGTCGCCTCCGGTCGCGCCGCCGAAACCGTCGCGCATGCGCCGCAGCAGGGCCACGAAGTCCACCGTGTTGCTGCCCGCGATCGGCACGTAGCGCACCGCGGTGTCGAACAGCAGCGCGAAGTTCTGCAGGCACCACTTGGCCAGGTGGCTCTTGCCGCAGCGCGGCTCGCCGGCGACCACCGCCAGGTGCACCGGCCCGTCCGTCGCCGCGCCCTGGAACCGGCCGCGAAGCGTGCGCCGCAGGTCGCGGCGGTCGGCGAAGAAGTGCACGTCATCGAAGGCGCGGCCATGGTCGGGCAGCGCGTGCTTCGGGCGCTCGGGGAACAGCGGCTGCCCGGGCCGCGCCATCGACAGCACCGGCAGCGCCCAGTCCACCGCCTCCAGCGGCGCCGGCCCGGCGATCGCCAGCCGCGCCCGCGCCACCGCCAGGTCCAGCGGCTCGTCGTCGCACAGCGACTGCAGCACCTGCGCCGAGAAGCGCCCGGCCACGTCCCCCCGCACGTCGCCCTGCATGGTGATGCAGGCCGGCACCCCGGCCTGGATGAAGGCCTCCGCGAAACCGAACGATGCACCGCGGTCCTGCGTGCGGCAGGCGTTGAGCAGCACCAGGGACGGCACCCAGCCGGCGCCCCTCATGTCCAGCGCGAGCCTGGCCGGGCCCCAGTTCCAGCTGTCGGGCTCGTTCTGGAAGCGCAGCACCGGTCCGCCGCTGATCGCATCCTGGTCGCAGTGGCCGATGAACACGAACACGTGCGGGCGCAGCTCGCGCAGGGTGCGGAACAATGCGTCGGGCGTCGGGCGCCTCAGCACCTCGCGGTCGATGCTGTGGCCCATCGCGTGCAGGGTGCGCTCGATGGCGAAGACCTCCTCTTCGGCCAGGATGTCGTCGCGATCGGCGGGGGCGTCGTTGTCGTTGGGAGCGGCCGCCCCCACCACCACCAACACCCGCATCGGCCATTCGACCGGCGGCGGCCTGCCCGCGGCGTGCAGGCGCACGCAGGGCGTCTGGACATCGAGGAAGTCGGGCAGGTGCGACGAGCGCATCAGCTCCCAGGGAAGGTCGCGCAGCTCGTTCGCGCGGACATCCAGCACCAGCCGGAAGTCCTGCCCGGCGTGGCGCAGGGCCTCGATCGCATCGCGGACCTTTGGCGGAAGCGCCCAGGCGCCGAGCTGGCGCGCGACCGCGTCCAGGTCCGGGACCGGCCGCTGCGCGAACCGGCCACGGATCGCGGCCGGGTCCATGGCCGCGGGATCGCCTGCCGCCGCGGGAACCGGCGAACGGTCCTGGACCTCCAGCCCGCCGGCGTCGGTGAGCGTCACCGGCCAGGCGCCGCTGGCTGCTTCATCGATCCGCAGGACGAGGGTCTTCATGCACGGCCCTGGACAAGTCCGGTTCCCCCCGGGCAGGACAACGTCGGCGCCGCACGCGCTCGGCCAAAAAAAAGGGCCGGCAGTGCCGGCCCCAAGAGGACTCACTCGTGTCGCGGGTCAGAAGTCGAAGCGCACCTGGATCTGGGCCAGGTCGACGTCGACGTCGTCCATCTCGAAGCGGCTGTACTCGCCGCGCAGCGCGAAGGCGTCGTTGAAGCGGTACTGCAGGCCCAGGCCGTAGGTCGGGTCGGTGCCGTCGGTGCTGGCGCGGCCCACCTCCGGCGCGCGGACGTCGGCGTCCCAGCTGTGGAAGCCGGCCTTGGCGTAGGCCGAGAAGTTGTCGGTGAAGGGCAGCGTGCCGACCGCGGTCAGCGACAGGGTGTCGGCCTCGAGCTTGCCGACGCCGCCGGTGAGCTTGACGTCGCCGAAGTCGGTCCACGCCGCTTCCAGGCCGAAGTAGTCGTTGAACTGGTAGCCGCCGAACACCTGGTAGCCGGTGTCCTCGTCGTCGGCGAAGTACTCGTCGACCATCGACTGGCCCACGCCCGCGCCGGCGTAGAAGCCGACCGGCTCCGCGGCCTGGGCGTTGAGGGACAGGGCGCCCAGCGCCAGGGCAAGGACGGATGCGGCGGTGAGAGGGGTCTTGCTCATGTGTGGAACTCCTTGGATCTCTCGCGAGGATTTCGCTCATGCAAGAGATGGAGCCGACACCAATGGATCAAACCACGCATTTCATCACCATCCGTTCCATTCATGGAACGAACTTCGGGGCGAGCTGCCCGCCGCCGGTGTCTTCCTGCGCTCGGTATGATTGCCGGTCCCACACCGGACGCAGGCGCAATGGCCAAGGGTAATCCGCTCCAGCAGCAGCTCCTCAAGGCCGGCCTGGTCAAGAAGTCCAGGGTGGCCGAGGTGGCGCGCCAGCAGCAGAAGGCGCGCGACGGCAAGGCGCCGCCGACCGACCGCGACATCCAGCTGGAGGCCGAGCGCGCGCGCCTGGAGAAGGTCGAGCGTGACCGCGCGCTCGAGGCCGAGCGCCGCACCCGCGCCCGCGCCGCCGAACTCCGCGCGCAGGCGCGGCAGATCATCGCCGACAAGAAGGTGGAGCGCCGCGGGGACAGCGAGTACCGCTTCAGCGCCGACGGCGCAATCCGCAGCCTGCTGGTGGACGACGAGCTGCGCAGGCAGCTGTCGAACGGCGCGCTGGTGATCGCCAGCGTGGACGGCCGCTACGAGCTGCTGCCCCGCGCCGCCGCCGACAAGGTGCGCGAGCGCGATCCCGCGATGATCGTCGTCGACCACGGCCAGGCCGCCGACGAAGCGCCCGGCTCCAGCCCGGAGGACGACGCGTACTACGCGCAGTTCCAGGTGCCCGACGACCTGGTCTGGTAAAACACGGAGCAACGGCGCATGACACGGAGGTCTGCATGTCTGATCCCAGGACGTTCCATTTCCAGCTCCCGCGGGACGGGCGCCCGCCGCATTCGCCGCTCGACGAGCGCGCGCACCCCGACTTCCACTGGCTCACCAGCCACCGCGCCCGCTCGCGGCGGCGCGATGTCTTCGAGGTGATCGACACGGTGGTGGTGCACGCCACCGCCGGCTTCGCCACCGCGCATGCCATCGACGCCTGGAAGACGCGGCAGGCCAGCGCCCACTGGGTCATCCCCGACGAGGACGAGGCGGCCCACGGCCGGTTCGTCTGGGCCACGGTCGGCGAGGCCAAGGCCGCCTACCACGTCGCGAACGCGGTCGATCCCGTCCCCCACCTGGGCGCGGGTCCCGACGTCAACAGCCGCAGCCTCGGCATCGAGCTGGTCAACGCGCAGGGCGTCAACGGAACGCAGGATCCCTACTCCGACTGGCAGGTCCTCGCCTGCGCCCGCATCGTGCTGTACGCGTGGGCGAAGTACCCGAACCTCAGGCACGTGATCTCGCACGCGAAGCTCGATCCCGGACGCAGGACCGACCCCGGCCCGGGCTTTCCCTGGGAGCGGTTCACGGCGATGGTGCTGAGCCATTCCGCCCTGCCGCCGGGCGTGGAAGCGCCGGAGCCGCCCGAGCGGCGGGCCATGCCTCCGGTGGAGCAGGAAGGGAACTGCTGCGGGCCGTGAGGTGCTGTCGATGCCGGATCGACGTTCTATCTCCCTCGGGCCTGGCGACGCAGCCGTCGTGCCAACAGTAGCCCGACCTGTGCGAGCAGGATTCCGGCCATCCCGCCGGCCAGGTTGAGGAATACGTCGTCGAGCCGCGACTCCCTGTCCGGCGCCAGCCCCTGCGCGAGCTCCGCGGCTGCGGACAGGACGATGACGAGCAGCCAGGACTTCCACCCCCGGAGCCCGGGCCTCGCGAGCCAGATCAGCGATCCCAGCCACACGAAAATTCCGAAGTGCATCCAGTCCGACACATTCCACGGCGTCCGCGCCGCGACCCGGGTCAGCCAGGCAACCGCATCCTTGCCAACGATTGCGGTCAGCTGCGAGCCCGGCAGGAACAGCATTCCCGCGATCAACAGGGCCGAGACGAAAAGAACGACTTTCGCCAAGGGTCGCGCCCGCCACGCGAGCACTAGGCTCACGGCCAAGGCCAGCGCAGCAAGGACGAGATCAGGCAGCGTCACGCTCGCCCTGGCGCAACGGCGCGTCCGGGGGCTGCACTCGCCTGGCGGCGGCCACGTCCGCAAGAATCCCCGCCATCAGCGCTGCCTGGCGCTCACGCGAGTACTGCGGAGCCACCGCCCTCGCCGTCTTCCTGTACGCACCCATGCGTTCGGCATCGTCGGCGAGCGCGGCAATCGCAGCGGCCATGGCGTCCGGGTCCTCGGGCGGAACGCACAGGCCGCTTCCGGTCGACCGCACGATGGCCGTGGCCTCGCCTTCCGGCAGGCTCATCAGGATCGGCACGCCCATGCCCATCGCCTCGAAGATCTTGGATGGAATCACCGTGGCGAAAACCGGGGTATTCCTGAGCGGGACGATGGACAGGTCGCAGGCGCTCCATAGCGCCGGCATGCGCTCCTTCGGCTGGCGCGGGATCAGGCGCACATTATGCAGCCCGCGCTCGCCCACCATCTGCTCCACCTTCGCCCTCTCGGCACCCGAACCGGCAAAGAAGAAGGCGATGTCCTCGCGGTGCAACAATCGCTCCGCCGCCTCCAGCACCTTCGGCAAGGCGTGGGCCATGCCGTGCGTGCCCATGTAGCCCGCCACGAACCTCCCGGCGAGGTTGAACTCGGCCTCCAGCTCGGTGCAACGCGGACGGGGCTCGTAGCGGTCCAGGTCCACGCCGTTGATGACAACGTGAATCCTGTGGCGCGGCACGCCGCGTGAGACGAGGTCCTCACGGAAACTCTCGGTCACGGAAATGATCGCCGCGGCGCGCCGGTACAGGAACAGTTCGATCTTCTCCAGCACGCGGATGACCAGGCTCTTCTTCATGGCGCCCACGGCGATGATCGAAGCCGGCCAGAGATCACGCAGCTCGAACACGAAGGGTCGGCGCTTCGCGACTGAAAGGGCCCAGCCCCCGATGGCACAGAAGAACTGCGGAGAGGTCGCCACCACCACGTCGGGACGCTTCTCGAACAGCCCCATCACGAAGCCCATGAGCATGAAGCTCATGTAATCCAGCGTCCGCTTGACGAAGCCTTCGTTGGCCGTGATGAACGTCTTCACGCGCACGACGCGGATACCGTCCATCACCTCCACCTGGCGCAAGCGGTTGCGATAGCCGGCGAACAGCCTGCCTTCGGGGAAGTTCGGCGCGCAGGTCACCACCGTCACCTCATGGCCCGCGCGCACCCAGCGGATGGCATGTTCGTACAGGCGCGTGGCCGGGGCATTGCCCTCGGGCGGGAAGTTGTCCGACAGGAAAAGGATCTTCATAACGACATCAGGTCCAGCTGAACTCCGTGGTGACGTGGCCACCGCCAAACCGGCACTCGAGGACCCGGCACGGGAGATCGACTCCGAAGCGCGGATACCAGCTGCCGGGTACGATCGCCGTGGCGGCGTCGACGTTCCGCCATGCAAGGCGGATGCCGGCACCCTCGATGCGACCTTCGTCGCCCTCCGCGGGGGCCAGGCCAGGTGCGAACCGGAACCGCGCGACCGCCTGCCCGGGCCGGCCCGACAGGACATCGACCACGGCCAGGCCCGCCTCGGACAGCTCCCAACGCCGGGAGTGCACCACCCGTCCCGGGAGACGCCAGTAGCCGCTGTGCGCGCCTTCGAGCATCAGCAGGTTGCCCTCGCTTGCCCAGCGCACCTTCATCGGCCGTGCCCGGCGCGCCACCCGGAAGCTGCTCCACACTTCGGACGAATCCTGGCCGTCGACTTCGACCGTGTTGTGCATCGCAGTGCCGCGCTGACGCAAGCGCAGCGGCCCGGCCTCGTAGGTGGAGGTGCCGCCGTTCACGAGCACGCGCCGACCGTGCAGCGACAGCTCGAACGACAGCGTGTCCGCATGCGCGTGCCCGGGCAGGTAGTCCGGGCCCACCGGACCCACGTCGGCGATCACCACCGCCGGACCCCGGGCCATGCGAACGAATCCCGACTCCGCCAGCACTTCCAGCGCAGCCAGCGGCGCGTCGTCGACCGGCACGCCCAGAGCGCGTGCGTACTCCTCCAGCGCGGCCAACGGTGGCGCGATTCCGAAGGCGGCGTCGTTGAACAGCGCGATGTCGCCGTCGGGATGCGTCATCACCCGGAGCCAGCGCAGCATCGCACCCACGCGCCCCTGGAGCGCGGCCACCAGGGTCGCAGGCAGCACGCCTGGATACACGCGCGCCAGCTGCAGCAGGTCCAGCACGTCCTCCAGCAGGATCGAGTGGTACATCGGGCTGCGCTCGAAGTGCCCGCCGTCCGGCAGGAACTGCTCGCCCAGCTCGCGCTCCAGCACCTCCGCGCCCTTGCGCAGCCAGGCGCCGGCTTCGTCGCCTTCGAAGAACGTCCCGGCGAACACCAGCGCTTTCACGTTTGCCCACAGGTGGTTTCCGAGCAGATGGATCTCCAGGCGCCCGCGCAGGTAGCGCGCCTGCACCGCCACGCTGTGCACCGCGTCCGGCTCCAGCGCGTTCCCGCCGAGGGCCCACTTGATCCAGTTCACGATGCGCAGCGAGGTCGGATACGGCTCCCAGCCATTGCCCTGCCCCGGCGGATTCTCCGCCATCCAGCGGCGGACCAGCCTTCGGTGCCACTGTTCCCGCGCCGGTGCATCGCCTGCGGCCAGGTCGTCGAAGTAGTGCGCGTTGTACAGCCACAGCTTGGGCCAGTCGGCACGGTTCCAGTCGTCCGCCGACGTGAGCTCGCGCTCCACCCCCAGGAAGCGGAATCCCTGCGGTCCCGTCATCGACGCCGCGCGCGCACAGCGCGTCCACGACACCGATGCCGCACGCAGCGGCGGCGCATCCGACAGGTCGGTACGCGGCCGCGCCAGGCGGAACCAGGCGCGCCCATAGAACTGCACCGGCTTCAGCCAGCGGAGGGTGTGCCACAGGCGCAGCAGTCGTTGCATCTCAGTGACGCATCCCTGTAGCGACGGAACGACCGCTGGAATGGAGCATAAAAGGCATGGGTTGGCGCTGCACCCCTACAGGATCCGTGCCCCGCGCTCGACCGGAACTCACCCCGCCCGCTTGCTGACGGCCTTGCGGCCCACAGGACCACCGGCCTTCTTCCGTTCCGGGGTGGGAGCCTTGACCTCAATCGTCATCGGCGACTCCTTCTCCGCCGGTCGAAGTCCGAGCCCCCCGAAGGTGATGGCCATCGCTCCGATCGCCCCTCCCTCCTCGGCCAACCGCCCCGGCCCGAACTTGTATTCCACCACCACCTCGTAATAGCCGGGCTGGAGTTTGTGCGCCTTGGCGATCATCCGCCCCAGATCCTTCAAGGACACGACGGGCGTGACCAGGTCATCCGGCGGGCCGTGCCTCAATTTTGGCGCTTTACTGGAGGACACGGCCCACCTCGCTTTCATTGCCGACGCTCATCGGGACATGCAGCGTGCCCTGCTCGCCATCACTGATGACCAGGAAGTGTTTTTCGGTGTGGCGTTCATGGATCTCGCGCTTCGGCGACAGGTATTCGGACAGCGCCCGGCTCACCACATCGTTCATGGATGTGCCATCAATGCAGGCGCGAACCTGCGCCTGCCGGTGCAGCTCAGGCGTCGTGCGGACATTGAACGTTCCCGAAGCCGGCTTCCTGGGCTTGCGCCCAAGCGCTTCACAGGTTTCCAGATAGTCATCGACCGCGGCCTGGAATTCGTCGCGCAGCCGCGCGGGGGTGGCCGATTCGTAGGTCACCAGATCCGGGATGTGCAGGATCTTTCCGCGACATACACCACGGGACATATCGAGCTCCGCGGTTCCGTGGTAGCCCTTGTATTCAAGAATGTCCATTGTCGTCGTCCTCGACCAAGCCGTTGTGTTTCAGGTGCTCTACCACGTCCCTGATACAGCCTTTGTCTACATGCAGTTGCGGATGTGGCTCGTGGCAGATGATGAGCAGGTCAAGCTCTGCGTTGTGGAACTTCCGGCGCGACCCCTTGCCGTTGAGAAGCCGATATCCGAGTTGGCCAAGCACCGAGGTCAGCTCGCGCCAGGTCAGGTCCGGGACCGGCGGCGTGCGGCACAGGCGCTTGAGCTGTTTGTCACGCCTCGACATGGCCTTGAGTCGCGTCCTGCAACTGAATTCCAGTTGCTCAGTGTACACCCCGTCAGTCCGGGTGCAAGCTCCTGCCCCATGCCTCCTGTCGGCGGGCCCCACCGGTCAGGCCAGCAGCCGCTCCAGCTCCGCGACGATCCGCACCGCGGTCTTCCCATCCCACTTCTCGGGGATCCCGCCCTTCTTCCACTGCCCGGCGAACAGCCGGTCCAGGGCCGGCCCGAGGGCCGCCGGGTCGGTGCCAAGCAGTTCATTGGTGCCGATCGAGATGGTCTCCGGGCGCTCGGTCGAAGTCCGCAGCGTCATGCACGGCACGCCCATGACCGTGGTTTCCTCGGTGATGCCGCCGGAATCCGTGATCACCGCCTTCGCGTGCTTCACCAGCCAGTTGAACTCCAGGTAGGGCTGCGGATCCACCAGGCGGATGCGCTCCGGGAAACCCGGCAGCTCGCGCAGCGTCTTCGCCGTGCGCGGATGCACGGGGAACACCACCGGCATCCCGCGCGTGCCCTCGGCAATGGCCGCCAGCAGCTTCGCGAACGGCCCGCTGGCGTCCACGTTCGATGGCCGGTGCAGCGTCACCACGAAGTAGCCGCCGGGCTCGAGGCCGAGCCCTTCGACGAAGGCCGGAGGCCGCAGCCGGTCCATGTTGCCCAGCAAGGTGTCGATCATCGTGTTGCCGACGAAGAAGATCCGCTCCTCGCCCACGCCGGCCGCGCGCAGGTTGGCGTTGGCCACCTCGCTGGTGGTGAAGAACCAGTTGGTGATCGCATCGGTGACCATGCGGTTGATCTCTTCCGGCATGGCCCAGTCGCCCGAGCGGATGCCCGCTTCGACATGCGCGACCGGCACGTGCAGCTTCTGCGCGGCGATCGCGCAGGCCATCGTCGAGGTCACGTCGCCCACCACCAGGCACAGCGCGCTGCGCTCGGCCAGCAGCAGCTTCTCGTAGCCGATCATGATCCCTGCGGCCTGTTCGGCCTGGGTCCCCGAGCCGACCTCCAGGTTCACGTCGGGCTCGGGGATGCCGAGCTGCTCGAAGAAGTCCCCGGACATGCGCGGGTCGTAGTGCTGGCCGGTGTGGACCAGGCGGTAGCGCAGCGGGCCGCCCTCGGCCCTGCGCGCCTCCAGCGCCTTGATGATCGGCGCAATCTTCATGAAATTCGGGCGCGCGCCCGCGATGATGTCGACCCGCATTGCTTCAGTTCCCCATCAATTCTTCAAGTTGCCGGGACAGTGCGCCCCAGAGTTCTTCGGCGGCGCGTGCATCGTCGTGCAGGCTGCCCCAATCATCCGGCGGCCGGCCGCGGTCCAGCCGCGCCCGGAACACGGCATATGCGTCGTCCGTGCTTCCGTACGCACGCAGGCTGCCCTCGTCGTTGACCCAGGCCAGCACCACGACGCCCACGCTGGCGTCGAAGCGGAAGAACAGCCGGTACTGCTGGAAGAACTTCGCTCGGCGCCAGTGCCGATGCCCGTCCCCCAGCGTGTTTCCAAGGCGGAACTGCGTCCCGGCGGGATCGGACGGAATGGCCTCGAACGCCAGCCGCGCGATCGCCGCCAGGCGCTTGAATGCGTTGCGGGATTTCCAGTCATCGGGCCTGCGCCGGCGATCCTCGGCCACGCACGCGAGCAGCGTCTCCAGCTGGCGCAGGAATTCGGGGTGCGCGTAAAGCGCCCAGCCATTGACGACCATCGCATCCTTGCCTTCTTGGGTTCAGTCGTCAGCCGGATCCAGCGGCGCATCCAGATCGACGGCCTCGCCCCCGGTCAGCTGCAGAAGGCGGCGCGCAAACGCGGGCGGCACGGCGGACAGCCGCTCCGGGTGCCGCCGGATGTCCTGCGCAAGAAGGCCGAGGAACGGCTTCAGGGCGGGATCCGCCGCGGCCTCCTCCGACACGGCGCGCTCCAGTAGCACCTGCCCGCCCTGGAGAACCCGGTACCGGATACGGTCCCGCTTGCCCAGATGCAGCGCCTGGCGCACGGCCGCGGGAACCGTGGTCTGGTAGCGATCGGTCAACGCGGACTCCAGCTCGAGGACGGGTTCGGCCATGGCGGCTCTCCGATGGAAACGGGTCGAATGGTAATGCAATTGCATTACCACCGCAATCGGGCGTGCCGCTTCAGGCAAGCGCCTGCTGGACTTCGATGCTCACCCGGCTGACCTCGATCACCTCGTCCAACGGGATCGGGCATGCGCCACCGCGCTTCACCGCCTCGACAAAGGCCGCGGCGCAGGCCACCTGCCCCTTGTCCTGGCGCCACAGGCTGAGCTTCGAGAAGCCCTTCCAGCCCCAGCCGCGCAGCTTGCGGAAATTGTCCAACTGCAGCACGCGGCCTGCGCAGAACACCTCCAGCCGCTCCTTGGGGAAGCCCTTGTCGCCGTTGGCAAGGTAATGCACGGTCCCGAAGGAGCCGTCCGCGAACTGCAGCGTGATCGCCGCCCTGTCGTCGGCAATTGCCACCGCGGGATGCGCGCCCATGGCGACGGCGTGGTGGGCCACGATGGGCGCACCTGCCAGATGACGCAGCAGGTCGATGAAGTGGCAGCCCTCGCCCACGATGCGGCCGCCGCCGACGGCCTTGTCCTGGGTCCAGTGGTCGGCGGGGATGGCGCCGGCGTTGACGGTCATCACGAAGCTCCTGGGCTCGGCGACCGTCGCCAGCAGCTGCTTCATCCTGACCACCTGCGGGGCGAAGCGGCGGTTGAAGCCCAGCATCAGCTTCTGTGCCGGCCGTGCACTGGCTTCGGCCTCGATCTCCTCGTCCAGCGTCAGGCACAGCGGCTTCTCGCAGAACACGTGCTTGCCCGCGCGCAGCGCCGAGAGGGTAATCCCCCCGCTCTTAGCGGACACCAAAAGTGGAGCTATGCGGCACGAGCCAGTTTCTGCATTGGCGTGATGCCGCCGAGCGCCATGTTCGGGCGCTCGTGATTGTATGACCATAGCCATTGCGTGGCCTTCTCCTGCACCTGTTCGATGGTGTCGAACAGGATCTGGGCCAGCCAGGCGTAGCGCACGGTGCGGTTGTAGCGTTCGATGTAAGCGTTCTGCTGCGGTTTGCCCGGCTGGATATGCTCGATCCGGATGCCCTGTCGCTCCGCCCAAGCCAGGAGCGCGCCGCTGATGTATTCGGGGCCATTGTCGCAACGGATCGCCTTGGGTTTGCCCCGCCATTCGATGATCTGTTCCAGCGACCGGATCACCCGCGCCGATGGTAGCGACAGGTCGACCTCGATGCCCAGGCCTTCGCGGTTGAAGTCGTCCAGGACGTTGAACAGGCGGAAGCTGCGCCCGTCGCTGAGCTGGTCGTGCATGAAGTCCATCGACCAGACCTGGTTGATGGCTTCCGGCACAGCCAGCGGCTCGGGCTTCTCGCGCACCAGGCGTTTCTTCGGCTTGATGCGCAGGTTCAACTCCAGCTCCCGGTAGATGCGGTAGACACGCTTGTGGTTCCAGCCAAAGCCCTTGACGTTGCGCAGGTACAGGAAGCACAGGCCGAAGCCCCAGTCCTTGTAGGCCGTGGTCAGCCGCACCAGCCAGTCGGCGATCGTGGCGTTCTCTTCGCAGGCCTTCGCCTGGTACCGGTAGCAGGTCTCACTGACCTCGAAGGTCTGGCAGGCGTGCCGGATGTTCGTTCGCCCGCTCTCGACCATTGATCTGGCCATCTCCCGGCGCTGAGATGGCCTCACCATTTTTTTGCAAGCGCCTCCTTGAGCAGGTCGGCGCTGAGCTGGGCGTCGGCGTACATCTTCTTCAGGCGCCGGTTTTCCTCCTCCAGCTCCTTCATCCGGCCGACCATGGACACCTCCATGCCGCCGAACTTGCTGCGCCACTTGTAGAACGTCGCCGAGCTGATGCCGTGCTCGCGGCACAGCTCCGGGACCGGGGTCCCGGCCTCGGCCTGCTTGAGCACGGCAATGATCTGGCTGTCGGTGAAGCGGGACTTCTTCATGGAACCTCCTCGGGAAAGGGTACGAGAAAATTCCACTTGTGGCGTCAGCTAACCTGTGGGGGGATTACCGTTGCTCTTGGCGACCACAGACCAGACCGCTAAAGCGACACGCTCTAAGCAGCTCGGCACATGGCCAAAAGCTTCTCATTCCAAAACTGCGGGCTAAACTGGGACAACAAACTCTTCTGGCGGCGGACAATTTCCGCAGTATCGATACTCCCCGCACTCACGCCAAGCATCTTCTCAAGCAAATCCTCAACGCTTGACGGGTCGAACAGCAATGCTTCATTACCTTCGAACAACTCGGGAATCGCCCTCCACCGGCTAGATAAAACCGGAATTCCGGCGGCGAAAGCCTCGAGAACCACTCCCGGATACCCTTCACCCTTCCATCTTGTCGGAAGAACAAGCGCTTTGTACCTACGAAGCGACGCAATCACATCGTCCGGATCCATCACTCCACAGTACTCAGCGCCGCGAACTGAATCAAAATCGAAATCGCCATCGATGGGTCCAAAAAAATCTACTTCTATCTCGCCTTTTGCACGCTGAATTGCTTCAAGAAGAAGCCGCACCCCCTTTTCATCACAAATACGGCCGAGGTAAATAAATCGCTCACTCTCTGGAGCGCTTGTAAGAACCCGCCGAGCATCATCGCTTCTAGTATTTGGCAGCCAGCAAATACTACCGGCATCAAGCTTTGAAAAAAAAGAAACAAGATGCCGCGTTTCGAAGCAAACAAAACTAGCCGCCTTCAGAGATCTTCGAAAGAAAAATCTCTCCAGCACCGAAAGATCACTATAGACAACATCCCACCCTCCGCCAAATCCGCGGAAAGCGTACTTTTTCCTGAAAATAGAGAACAGCAGCCAGACCGCAATAAAATATCTGATGCGTACGGATGAGACGTTGAAAAGAACAAACTTAGTTCTAATCCTCAAGAACGAAAGGGAGAATACACGCAGTAGCCCAGCACGCGCCATATCACAGACAACGACATACTTAGCTTCTCGCCTCAAATAATCAACAAAACTCTTGAATAATACGGTTGTGCCCCCTAGAGGCGGGGGTAGTGTTCCCAGAATTACAATATTCTCGTCTTTCATCACCTAATCACAATTCTTGCCGGAATCCCCACCGCCGTAGCTCCCTCGGGAACATCGCATAGCACAACGGCATTCGCGCCGATCTTCGCGCCCTTGCCAATATGAATTGGGCCCAGGATCTTGGCTCCCGCTCCCACGTATACCCCGTCTCCGATTGTCGGCACCCCTACTTCCTTGGCATTACCCCCAATCGTAACCCCCTGATCAATATGAACATTACTCCCGACGACGGCATCTTTATGAATCACAATCCCAAGCCCCTGATAGCCCAGAACCACGCCTTCTCCTATAGAGGCACTACCTGGAACCCAGCAACTAAAAGCAAGTCGGTTGCAATAATCAACAACTCTACTCATGAAGTAGAGGCCGTTGCGATGAAGCCTTTTTGATACCGCCCACAACATCAAAGGAAAGCTCTTCATATACCTATTCAGTCCTCAGCGCGTCTCAACAAATCAAGGAATTGATTGGCAACTCGATGCGCTTCAAATTTTCTCGCAAGCTGTCGTCGCGCTTTGCGTAGCCCAAGATCCCTTCGGTCTTCCTGCACCACCCCAAGAAGAGTGGCTTGATCAACGTCGGCAAGCCTGCCGACCAAAAGGCACCCAGGGGCCTCTGCAAGCATCGATTCGACTGCTCCGACGTTGTTAGCAATTACTGGAATCCCTACAGCGAGACTTTCTGCTAATACCAAGGGTGAATTCTCTTCATGCGATGGAAGTAAGAGAACGTCGGCCTTCGCCATTTTGCTTACAGTCTCATCCTGAGTAGCAGGGCATTCAAATCTAACGCTCGGCCCCGGCTGCTTGGCCGCATCCAAACACTTGTAGTAGTACTGCGAAGCTTGCTTCTGCCCGACAATGATAAGTTCCCAATCAGATCTGGCTCGCTCCTTAAACCAGCGGATGGCGTCCAGCACCCCTTTCTCTTCGGAGACTCGGCCTATCACCACCGCGCGAATCGGGTCACAAAGCGCTGTTGCCGGGCGAGTCTGGTGGAAAAATCCATCATAAATTGGATTGTCTACCACATGACAATCTCGGTCAAAGAACATCGCAGCAGATTGCTGGCTTTGTGCAGTTACAACTGGAAACTTGGAAATAGCCCGCTGCTCTATTCGATCTACGACCGGCCCAAACATTCGTCCAATAGCGCCTCTCGCTCCCACAGCTTTTCCCAAGCGACCATGTGCAGTGAAAACTATGTTTTTCTGAATACCTGCGCCCCAAGCAGCCGCACCATGCAGGTGGACAGCATCAGGATTTAGTTGTTTCAGCTTTATCCTAAGATCTATGGCATTAACTGACCAATAGAGGACAGACTGCGGGCCTCTTGGGCAGCCGAACGGAATAAGTGAGGGAGTCTTCGTCGCCTCTAACCCTTGCCTTCTTGGGTAGAGAATCACCACCTCAACCCCAAGTCGCTCATAGCCCGCAGCTAACGTGCGGACAACCCGAGCAACTCCGCCGCCGCCTGAACCGTCAGGACCCAGCCAGTCACCAATTAGCGCTACCTTCATTGTCAATCCGGCCTCATTGAGCGGACCTTTCCACCCTTCATGAGGCCTCCCGACTTGAAAACCATAAGAATCACAACCCAGAAGAATGCACGGTACTCGAGCGACAGCATCTGCGAGAAACACACCACCACCAGAACGAGAGCGAAAACGGCGGGGACATACCGAATTACAAGCGCGCACCTTGCGATCGAAGCCCCTAAGGCAACAAGGAAAGCAGCACCAAGGAGTCCAAACTGAACCAAGATCGAAAGCGCTACGTTATGGGCCTCAACGTATCTTCCCGTAATGGTATTCAAGGCTGAAGCGACCCCGCCTCCTCCAACACCAAAAGGCAGTGAGCTAAAAATAACCTCCACAGCTCGCCGCCATACATTAAGCCGATCAGTATCCCTCTCACCACGAAACTCTGAAATCGTCCCGATGGATCGCGCCGTTACCTCATCCGGAAGGTAATCCCATGCGACCATGATTAGGACAATTCCCGCCGCCACCGCGCCGCCGACCGCTAGCAAACGCTTTATGGAAACTCCTCCAATAACCGCATAACTCAACCCGATCAGGAAAAGCGCCAGCAGTCCGGTCCTGGAGCCGGTTTGAAGCACGGCAATGGCGATAAGCAACTGGGCTGCGAATCTCAAAAATTGGGGGCCAGCTAAAAAACTCCCACCCAGAAGTGCCATGCCACAGGTGAGCATAAACGCTACTTCATTAGGATCCAGGGCGCCCGCAGACACGCGCCCAAAGCCATACTCAATCCCCAGAAAACGAGAGGCTAGAACTGTCAACGCAAGAAGAACCGCTCCGAAACTCAGCGCGGTAGCGATAGACGAAAATGAAAGAAGCCGTCCGCAGCACTGCCAAAAAATAAATGTCGCAATCACTATAGAGGAAAGACTTTCTAACCGGTATATCCAACCACCCAGCGAGACAGCCCAAAAATACGACAGTAGATAAAGAACAACAAACAGCGCTAGATACGCCTCTCCAGACCCATGCTTCTTAAAACCCGTCCGTAGAGCATAAATTATCGTGGATCCGAGCGCCAAGAAACCCAAAGGTCGTGCAGGAGACGGCATACCCAAAGAAACAACTGCCCCTGTCCATGGCAGTGAAAAGAAGAAGATCCAGACTAAAGCTCTTCCCAGAATCACAACGAATTTGCCAGCAGGGTATGGAAGGCATCGGACACCTTACGCGCTATCGTTCTGACCTCAAATTCAGGCCCTGTAAAAATTTCTTGACTCGAAGCATCAATGAGAGACAGACACTTGTTTTTAATAAACTGTCGGCGGTGTTCTGACCAGTTAAAGCCTCTCATGTCCTTGCAAATTCGATTCAACGAGCTGTCCGAGTTGGTTATGGCTAGAAGGGGGACAGCAAGAGATGAATAGTCTGCAACCTTGCTGGGAAGGAACGGGCTCGCTTCCATATCCGCCTCTACAATCAAGACCGCCGCAGCGCGCGCGCATTCCGAAAGGCATTCCTCGATGGGCATTCGCGGTGTTATTTTGATCTTTCCGCTTGCTATCTCAGACCGAAGAGAATTCAGGAATTTAGCATCCACTGCGCCAATGAAATGGAATAGCGGCTGATTGCTTGTTACCGATTCGCATACCAACCGTACGCCTTCAATAAATTCTGTTGAGCAGCGTTCATGAGTAAGATCACCCGCGTGAACTAATGTTCGCAATCTCTCAGCACCCGTAGGTTCAGCGGCGCTAGGGGCGCAATGTAGGATCTCGAGCAATTGAGTATCTTGATTATTCAAGTACTCATCTATCATGATCTCTGCAACTTCACGAGTCGGCGCGACAACCAAGTCCACACACTTGAGAGAGCGACGGAGACCGCGCTTTGCGAAGCCATCGAATATGCTGCTATTTGCGTACGGTGGCGGCGCCAGCCCAAGCGGCCAAGGATCGCTAAAGAACGCAGCCCACTTACATCGGTACTTCTTGGCAAATATCGAGGCTAGCGTGTGTGACTCGACAGGCGTTGACAAAGACAGAACGATATCGGGGCGCCAACATGAATCCATCCATTCAAGCCGCCATGAATATACTCTTTTAATAATCCATGGTGAGCTAATGGATACGCCAAGCTTCGCAATCAGTCCCTGAAGCTTTGTAATCACCCGCGAGGCAATCCGGCTCCGCCTGCCATAAGGAAACGCTGATTTCGCATCCGGACAACATATTCTGACATCTAAACCTCTTTCTTTAAGAGCATCCACCAGCCTTCCGGCCTGGGTGGCTCGCGCACCAACCGCCGGGGGAAAAAGCCCGGCTACCACAAGCACTCGCACGTTCTATCCCTCAATTTTGACCTACGTTCAGTATCGAAGAATTCTCTTTCTCAGTGCATGAAGAATGACATATGAAAGTAAAGCGACAGTTGTCCAATAAAGAAATGCAGCATCTGCACCCAACGACCTCAGGGCAAGCACTCCCAAGAGCAGCATGGAAGTCCTGCCAATTTCCCACAGGAGCATCCAACTCTGTTTGCCGTAACGAGTAAAGTCTGTTGTCAGAGGGCTCACATAGAATTGAACCGCCGAGAAAAAGAGCATTAATGAAATCGCGGAGTTAATGGAGAACCCTGACCCTAGCCACTTATCGCCGAAAGCAAAGGCGGCGATAGCCTCAAAGTTGATAAAGTAAGATATAGCTGCGGAAGCAATTAAGAGGGCAGCTATTATCGCCAAGAATCGCTCAGCGCGCCGTCGAGACTCTATCTGGTCGCCTTTCTTACTTATCTCAGCAGTCAGGAGTTCGGACGTTGCACGCGCAAGCAAGCCGACGGGCAACTGAACTGCTCTGATCACGAGATATACAGCACCAGCCACTGCCTCGCCAAATGCAGCAGTGAAAACTATAGGCAACCCCTGCAGGTAAAAAGCGCTGACCACTGCAGCCGGAGCTCCAAATGAGTACTGTCGCTTAAATTTTCGCAGGTGATCTACGCACGCAGACATACGGAACTGATGCGCTTGCCACGAGGAACTCTTGACTGGCAAAACAAACATAAAGCTGGCGAAATTTGCTAACAGCAATAGCTCAAAATGATCGCTCCAATATGCTGCGAGCACAAGAAGCACGCCAGATATTAACGAGCGGAAGAACACTATCCGAGCCGCGCGCCGAGAGTCGCCGCGTCTAATTAGAAAGGCTCTATAAATATCAAATCGAGAGGTCAGCAACGCCCCCACTACAGCCAATGACGGTCCTAGGCTAGGGCCGAAGTAGATGGCAGCAAGCACCGTAGCCGTAATGAGCGCGGCGCTTACAAGGAAAGCTGTATGGATCGAGTCCGTTGCAACCTTTATCGCATCAGCCTCGGAGTCAGATGCAAGAACAAGAACATCTGCCCTGGCTGATACAAGAAACGCCAGCATAGAACTAACTGCTAGCCATAGTGCATAACTTCCGACAACTTCGGGTGAGGAGTGTCGCGCAACTAGAACTATTGAGACCGTTTGCACCACGGCCGCGACCGCCCCGGCGCCTGACACGGCCGTCAATGCTCGAAGATTCATTCTTGTTTAGACACAAGTGCCAAATAGCGGTATGGCAGAAGCTTTCGCGCACTCAAAGCCGTCATGTCACTCCCGAATCCTTCGTGATGTTTACAAACGTCCGTCAACCGACTCTCTCGGCAATACATACTTAACGTCGTACAGAACTGCTCCAGATTTTCCATATGTACGAATACCGACAGTTCCCAGCTGACGAAATTCTTCATGCCCCACTGCCAAGATTATGGCGTCGTACTCACCTTGCCCCGGCGAGCTGAGCGTCACCCCATACTCATGCTTCGCCTCCGCCGCATCCACCCACGGATCACAAACATCCACCCGCGCGTTGTACCCCTTCAGCGCCTCGATGATGTCCACCACACGTGTATTCCGCAGGTCCGGGCAGTTCTCCTTGAACGCCAGCCCCATCACCAGGATCCGTGAGCGCACGGGATTGATCCCGTTCTTCACCATCAGCTTGATCACCTGGTGGGCCACGTATTCGCCCATGCCGTCATTCGTCCTGCGCCCCGCCAGGATCACGTCCGGGTGGTGCCCCACCTCCTGCGCCTTGTGGGTCAGGTAGTACGGATCCACGCTGATGCAGTGCCCGCCCACCAGGCCGGGGCGGAACGGCAGGAAGTTCCACTTGGTGCCGGCGGC
>LSQX01215886.1_pt1 | contig 43230 bp, 43 predicted proteins | sample 654561 | NCBI WGS metagenome assembly LSQX01 (sample SAMN04489861, study PRJNA283612) | anaerobic digester metagenome | isolation source: 4 biogas reactors fed with cattle manure at either 37C or 55C with and... | place: Denmark: Kongens Lyngby | collected 2014 | reverse complement strand
TTTCAAAGCACATACTTTCTATTACGGAACAACTCCTCTTGCAGTTATTTGTTGAACTGTGCAAAAAAGAAGGCTTTTGTTTTAATGAATACACGGCACTCCACCTAAAAAGTTTTGCGGAAAAAGCAAAAGAATCGAGTCTGGGTATTTCTATTCGTATAAATTCTATTTCTCCTTTGGAACAAAAACAAATTCTTTTTTATGAATCCGAGCAAGATGTGATTTATGGAGATATAGATTACATTTTACTCCTTTTAGAATTAAACTCTATTTACCCACAGCTAGATAAAATAAAAAAACTTTAAAATTTCTAAAAGACATTCTTTAATTATGGGTGCAGGGCTGTGCTTATTTTTATTGAATCTCTTGAAAACTCTACAAAAAGACTCCCTTCATAAGCGGTATTGAGGTAGGGAATTTTCAATGCCTCCAAACGGTCTGTGACTATTTTACTGGGGTGTCTAAAACGATTGTTTCTACCAGAAGAAATCAAAGCGTGTTGTGGTTTTATTGCTTCTAAAAAGCGAGTCTGACTCGAAGTTTTAGAGCCGTGGTGGCCTACTTTTAATAAATCACTTTGTATTTGAATATCGGTGTTTAATATATCTGTTTCTCCTTTTTCTGTAAGGTCTCCCGTAAGTAAAATAGAGCGACCTAAACCTTTGACATGCATGGTGATACTTTCTGTATTGGCGTCTCTACATAAGAAAGGATTAGGGTGTAAAACTTTCATTTCAAAGTACTCTTTTTTTTGAAAAATAAAGCGAGGGATTTCTTCACGAATGACATCGCCTCGTTTTAAGTCTTTCACTAAAACTTCCTGATCCAAGGCCGAAGCCACCGTTTCTTGCCATTCTTTTTTGTCTTCTATTCTAGAGCATTCACTCATCCAAAGGGCTTTGACAGGGAACATCTTCAATAAAAGACTCGCACCGCCATAGTGATCTGCATCTCCGTGTGTGATAATGAGGGCTTCGATTTCTTGGATGCCTTGATTTCTTAGATAAGGGATTATTTTTTCTGTGGCGGGATTTCTTTTTTGTAAGACTCCAGCGTCGATGATATAAGTCCTTTTAGAAGGTGTTTGTAAAACAATACACTCTGCTTGCCCTACATCTAATACTGTGATTTTCCAAGAAGGATTTAGTTTATGCAGAGCTGAATTAGAGAAAAATGACACACTAGCGATTAAACATAAAATTAAAAAGCACCACCTTGCTGATTTATTTTTCCAAATGGCAGGGCTTAAAATGAGCAACACACTAAACAAGCACAAAGTAGGGGTAGAATATGGCCCCACAGTCACAGATGCGTTCGGAGAATCAGAAAGGATTTGAGTTAAATACGAAGCCAGTCTTAAAAAAAATGTAGAAGTTTCTACAAGAGGGGCTTCTATATAAGAAATAGGAAGCAACAAAGCAAAAAGACCTGCTTGCATAGCAAAAGCAATCAAGGGCACAATAATTAAATTACCAAGCCAAGCAATAGGAGAAAGAGTTTGAAAATGATATATCAAAAAAGGAGCTGTAAAAACGGTGGCACAAAGGGTGACAAAAGAAGGTTCTATAAGGTGTGTTTTTAATGATTTAAATAAAAAATTTTTAAAGTTTATTTTTTGAATTAATTTCAAAGATTGGCCTATAATAATACCCGCAGTTGCAGCGGCAGAAAGTTGAAATCCGGGGTTCCAAAGCTCATCTGGATTGATAAACACAAGGATGAGCAGAGCAAAACCTAGACTGTTTAGAGCATCGGCTTTTTTATTAAAAAAACTACCCGATTGCACCACAATAAACATTAAAACAGCTCTAGAAACTGCAGGTGATGCACCCGTGACCGGGATATACACAAGCAAAAGAATAAAGGCGATGAGTTTTGCACTCAAGTGAGAAAGTCTAAAGGCTTTTAAAATTAAAAGGAGTATTTCCGATAAAAGCACCACATGAAAGCCACTAATCGCAAGCACATGCACTAAGCCTGTTCGTCTAAAATTGTTTTGCAAAGTTTCTGGGATACCAGAGCGATCTCCAGCCAGCAAGCCCAAAAGCATGCCTGCTTCTGCGGGACTAGCATAAGCTCTCAATCGAGACAACATCCATTTTTTAAAAGTATAAAAATAATATTCTGGAGTTTTTTTAGAACACAATATTTTAAAATCTTTTAATTCTCCATAAGCATTCAATTTTTGACTTTTTAACCAGCTTTTAGTATCAAAAGTCCCAGGGATTGTGGGAGGATGGATACTATACCATTTGGCAAAGTATTCTATGGAATCCCCTGGCATAGGGGGAGGGCTGTCATTGTTTTTGTGTGTGAGTCTATAGACAGCGTTTTTATCTTGAAGGATCACCGCAATCCCGTTATTTCTAGGCAATAGGCTTTTTACAAGGGCTTTTCCATTGTCTTTGGAGGGGATATAAACCGGTCTCTCGCTCTTATTTTGATGAAATTGCAGACTAAGGTATGCAAAAACCAAAAGGAAAAGCATTGTTTTTTTAGTGTTTTTAGAAAAACGAAGCAATGTTAAAAAAAACACTAAGGCCAAAGCCAGGCCATAAAAAAAATATTCATCCATGATATAAAGAGCCGAGACACCAATAAATGCCGATAAAGCCTCTCTTTTTATTAAAGGATAAAACAATGAATTTAAATATTTCTCTTCTTGCATTTTCTCACTTATAACTTAGATTAAGGGTGTGTGTGTTCACTTGAATGCCATAGTTTTCTGTACCAATATCTATTAAACGAACAATGGGCTATAATGTTTAGATTTTTTTTTCTTTTAAGCTTTTTCTTCTTTTTTCAAGCTTGTAGCGACATAGAAAAAGAGGTGACGCTGTTCCCAGACAATGGACTTGCCTTTATGTTTTATCCCAACGATAAAGCAAAAAACGATTCCGTAGCGGCAAACCTAGCCTATGGTGCAGCTTTCACTGTGCATCCTCAAGCTTATTACACACTTTCTATGGATTCAGACCCCATTTTACCTGCTCCAATTTTGCAGTTGCATCGTGTATTGCTAAGCACGGGAGAAGATAATAAAGTAAATTATACCACTCGCAAAATACGCCATCTCAAAGCCAAAAAAATCAAAGATCGTTGGGAGTATTCGTTTCAGGCAGAAGAATCCGAATCCGCTATTTGGGCCACCACTTTGCTAGGGGAAAATGGAGACAATTATTCTGGAAAAATCAAAAACTTTCTTTTTGAAGGCGAGGGTTCTTTTTCTCAATCTTTCAGTTTAAATTTGATTGTAGTCGGAGACTTTCAAAGCACCACAGATGGCTTAGATGAAAACGCCTTAGCCGACGAACTCTTAGCTGCTTTCAGAAAATTTTATGTGGGCATTCAAATAGACACCTGTTATATTCACTATGCACACCATCACCCTAGCCTAGGTAAAAAATATCCCAAAGACGAACCTTGGCTTGCAGGCAGCTCTTCGGAGGACATCATGCTCACGGAATTAGGTGGCTGGGGAAAAGGCCCTACTTTTTATGCTTTAGATTTAGTCTTAGTCCATCGTATCGATGTCGATGGTGTTTTGGGTTACTCTTCTCTTTTTTCTGCCAATCTAGGGGGTGGAGATCTTAGCACCATAGTGTTAGGGACTCATGTAAAAAATGCAAACACAGAAGAAGCCCTCACTTCAAAAAAAATAATAGAAACCGCGGTCCACGAATCGGGACATTTTTTTGGACTTCGGCACACCACTTCGACCAGCACCGATATCATGCTTTTGGGAGACGCTTCTTTAATAGAAGATGGCTTAAAAGACACTCCAGTTTGCGACTTGGTTTTAAGATATGGCAAATCAAAGGCAAAAATCATTCAAAATAGAGGTTTCTCTTGGCCTTTGCCTATTATTCCCAAAATGATCGTAAGAGCAGACAGCGAAATGGACGATTTATTTGCAGCTTGCCCCGACGCAAGCAATCTCATGTTCCCCTATGTAAATTCCAAAAAAATAGAAGGATTTTCAAAAGAACAGCTTGAAATTTTGAAAAAAAACCTAAGTTTAATAGAACATTAGTGTATATTTATGGCTCAAAAAAACACCTTTAGTGAAAAGGCCCAATTGCTAGCTTTTGTATTACAACAAGGCAAAGAATGGGACCCTCAACTCTTAAACGCTCTTCAAAACACATGGGCTCCTCTACTCCATTTGGGAAAGTTATTTCCTTTTGACCAAACATCATATTACAAAGCCGAAATGGGGCCCAACCTTTACAGAGGGGTGCTCTCTTTTTCCACTCGAATTTCTCCCGAAAAAATAGGCGAAGCAAAGCTTCAATCCAACGAACTAGAAATTGAATTTTCTAAATCGGAGACTAGAAAAGTCAACATAGACATTGCTTACATGGACTTAGATAAAGTGGTTTTACCCTCTTACAAGCGGGGACCCTTTAAAATTTACGGAGGCGAAGGCATTTGGCTAGACATGCTCCTCACCTATTCAAAGGGGAGTTTCAAGCCAACGGCGTGGGCTTTTGAAGACTTTGTTCGAAACCCCTACCAAAAAGATTTACTCCTCATCCGAGAAAAATTCAAAGCTTCTTTTTAATTTTTTTTAGGTGTCTTACCGGTTAAATCCTTTTGAATACTCGAAGTCCAGTGACTAATACAATCGCGAATATTCATGGTCAAGTAAATCCAATCTTGGTAGAAAAACCCCTAGAAAATGAATCCTAGGGATGCTTAGCTTTCTAACTTGCGTTTTCGACCAAGAAAAAGACAAGCGATGAAACTGAACAGTGAATTAAAAGATCAAATTATGGTCTTATTGGAGGGCGGACTCTTTCAAAAAGATATCGTAAATCAGCTCGGAATAAGTCCAAAAGCACTTTCAAAGGAACTAGAGTGAAATAAGGAGTCTAGAGACCACAAGCCCGAACAAGCACATATACACTTTGATTTTAATTTTTTATATTATAAGCGAGATATAAAGTTTTTAACCTTGGGTTTCAATGCAAAAACATAAGATTTTTTTATCGGCACTCGCTTTATTCGTTTTTCTTTTTTTATTGCCTTCTTGTATATACGAACCAGAAGCTTTTGAGGCAGTGACTAAAAATGAAAGCACCACTTCTAGGGCCGAATTTGGCACAGTTTATCCTGTAAATCCAGGCAAACAAATATGCAACCCCTCCATTTCGAACGATACACTTCATTATCCCGCCTCTTTATTGTGGTTGAACTTTTCGGGTACTCTAAGCTTAAAAGATGCACCCAAAGGCTACAATTTATCTCAAGTTTTGCAACACGATCGCCTCACCATTTCTGACACCGCAGGCAAGGTCTTGTGGTATGTAAAACATGATTCCATGGGGGTTCAATGCCAGTTTCAAGACCCTGAGTGGAGTACCCACCCTGATTTTATAGTGGCTCTTGCCGGTTTTGACTCTAAAAACAGCAATTCATGCAACAATATAGACTATGGAATTATGGCCATACACCTCCAAAGCAAAAAATCGATATGGTTGGCTTCAAAAAAAATCATAGAAGAAGCCTTTCCCCATTTATGGATCCATCCAGAAGCAGACCTTAGATTGGATAGCTTAGACTCAGCCCCAACTTTTCAAGATTCTGTACAAAGATTTTTTAAGAACACTCAAGTTAAATTAAGCTATGTCACAGAAGATCAAAAAATAGCATATGTCGATTACTCCAAAGACACTGTCACCCGTTACCTTCAAAAACCTACGAATAGACGCTCATGGTTTGTAAACAGTCCTTTAATATCTCCAGATGGCCTATGGATCACTTACAATCTAATGAGCAATTCCTACACCTGGGAAAATTATATACAAGAAATATCTCCACATTCAGAAGCTATTCTAGTGCCTTTTGAGGCCCCCATGCTCTCTCACGGTGCAGAGCCTCATTGGTGGCAGTTTCGAGACAAACTTTACTTGCTCTGGGCAGAGTTTCCATCGGGGAGTACCATGCTCAATAAAGCTGATTTTATGAACCCCTCGATTTACGACGCTTCTGTTGGCCGAACAGCTATGCGAGAAGTGCAATTGTTAGCAGGGAATTTACCATTAGATATGGCCGTACAATGGGGATCTGAAATCAAAGAACTGGCTAAAATCCCTATGACCGGTGGCCGTTCTCCAGATGGTCGTTTTTTAGCCACAGGCACAAACAATGGTTATCTATTACAACTCCCTTGAGGTCCAATGAAACACTGGTTTTTTATCATTTTCTTTTCTATCCTCTCTTTTATGTTCGCCTTTTGGGTGCCAATCCAACCTAGCACTCCTTGGAAATCCATAGGGGGTTGTGGAGCGGGTGGTTCTGGTGGAGGGGCTTCTGATGGCATCCAGTGGATAGGGCAAGGGGTTTCGGGAGGCCGCATCAACAGCGAAATTTTTGTAAAAAAAAGTGTGGGCCAAAACTTCTCTAGCTTTAGTTTTTCACCTCATTTTTCTATGAGACCATTGTGGCATACCGAAATTGGAATCAGCATTCCATTTAGCTCTTATCAAGGGGAAGTCCAATACCGCAGCAACCAGGTCCCTGTCGATAAAAGCACAGGAGGCTTAGGGGATTTATCTTTGGATTTTTCTAGAATCGTAGGCACCACGGGCGATGCTTCTATATCTTTGAGTTTGACTCTACCCACAGGACAATACGATATCAAACGAGGCTCCGATGCTTCTTTAGAGTTTTTGCCGGGTAGTTTTCAAAAAGGTTCAGGGCTTTATTCACTATCACTAGGTTTTGACTACACCAAAGACACCGATATGGGCATGTGGCTTTACAATATCTCTTATTCTCACCCATTTGCCATGCGATTATGGAGTGGAGAAAATGAATTTAATAAAACTTATTTTAAAAACATAGAAACAGACAATGACAAACGATTCCACTATCGCTTCAAGCATTATGGAGAAAATGATTTAGGGGCTTACACACCACCCGCCATCAATACTTCTCTGGCCTATGGCTATCGAGGGCAACGCGGTTTTGTGCATTCGTTTGGCCTTCACTTTTCTGCTCCATTAGGGGTGGCTTGGATTTCTTCAGAAAAGACGGATAGCTACGACCCTAGACCCGACCCAGACCACCAAACTTGGTCAGCTTCACTTGTTTATGGCTTAGAATTTTCAAGATCAGATTATCCCTTATATTTTGCAGTTTCATTGCCTTTGCATAGCAAAACTGGAGAAAGCAACCCAGACAATGAATACGACCCTAGCCCCATGAAAGTATGGCGAGCACCCGACTTTGAAGATTTTTTACAACAGTGGACCTTAGGATTTGGAATCAAGGCGTCCTTTTTTTAACTTTATTACCGTGAGGATTTTATGAAAACAAAAACAATTTTACTACTAATCGCTTCTTCTTTGTTGCTTTTAGCATGCACAGACAAAGGCACAGATGCCTCCGAAAAAAAAGATGCCCCTAAAGCTCAGGACTGTCAAATTCAAGCAGATGGAACCGTAAAAGTTTTAAAACCAAAGGCGGGTGAGGTGTACTCCTTGGGAGATTCTATCACGGTGCTTTTTGCCGCCAAATATGCAATGGGGGCTGGTTTTAGAGTGCTTTATCTTCCAAACGAAGACGCTAGACCCGTTGACTTAAGCACAAAAAGCGTGGGGCCAGAATCTCCTGATGGCAAAGAATGTTATAGTGTGACACTGTATTTGAATAAAGATTTAGAAACCTCTAAAAAAGCATGGATAAAAGTGCAAGACTACAATAGAGCCAGTGTCTCGGGTATCTCTGAAAACTTTGAACTCCAAAAATAAAATTGAAATACGATTTTAATGACCCATCCATTACGGTTGCCCTTGTGGGTGCTGGTGGATTCATTGGCTCACATTTATTAGAAGCCATATTAGAACGCACTCAATGGCGTATATTTGCTGTAGATTTAGACTTTCACAAAGTCCAACAGCATCTCCAAAACCATCGCATCGAATTCCTTTGTGAAGACTTAGAAGAGCCATCTGTTTTAAAAAAAATCTCTTCTTACCCTATTGTGATTCAATTAGCCGCTATTTGCACTCCTAGTCGATACAACACAGAAACGCAAAAAGTCATAGAAAGTAATTTTCTCACTCCAGCGGCTCTCGCCAAAGCTTGTGCAGACTCTGGCTCTTGGCTTCTTTATTTTTCGACTTCCGAAGTTTACGGAAAAACCTCTTCAGAAGCGCTTTTATTAGAAGAAGACCAATCAGACTTTGTTTATGGTTCTATCCATGCCAGCCGGTGGTCGTATGCAATAGCCAAACAACTTTCTGAACGCTACATAGCCTCTTTAGTCCATCTCTCATGGACCATCCTTCGGCCATTCAACTTTATAGGCCCACGGATGGACTTTGTGTCGGGGCTCGACGGCGAAGGGATCCCGCGAGTCTTAGCCAGTTTTTGCGGAGCACTTGTCAAAAACGAAGCTATGAAATTAGTCGATGGAGGCAAGGCACAACGATCTTTCACCTCAATTCACGATGCGATTCGTTTTATCTTTTTAGTTTTAGAAAAGCCTCATTTATCTAAACAAGAAGTTTTTAACATAGGGAATCCCGACAACGAAATTTCTATACGAGAATTATCTTTTTTAATGCAAAAAATCCATGCAGAAATCACGCACAAAAATCCAAAAGAATATAAAAGTCCCATAGAAGTGAGTGGCACAAATTACTATGGCAAAGGTTACGAAGACTCTCTAAGGCGTGTCCCTTCAATTCAAAAGTCGCAAAAATTATTAGGCTATTTGCCTACAGAACCCTTAGAAAAAACGCTAAAAGAAAGTATTTTATGGTTTATAGACCACTACACTCCCATTATCGAAAATCAAGAAACGCAGAGATAATTGGTGGATTACTTTATATTTATTCCTGCTTACAATGTAGAAAAAGAGCTTTCGCCGTTACTTTCTAGAATCCCCAGGACTGTATGGGAAAATGCAAGAATTTGTGTGATCAACGACGGTTCTCAAGACAACACTTTGTTAGAAGCGGAAGTTTTTGAAGCGCCTGGCTTGAATTATCAGATACACACTTTTTCTAAAAATAAAGGTTATGGTGCTGTGGTCAAAAAAGGGCTTCAAATGGGCTTAGAATCAAAAGCAAAATACATTTGCTGCCTTCATGGAGATGGGCAGTATCCACCAGAATCCATCCCTTATTTTTTTGAAGAAATGCAAAAGTACAGCATCGATGTTTTGCAAGGTTCTCGTCATTTAGAGAAAGGTTCTGCTAAAAAAGGGGGAATGCCTTTGTATAAAATCATAGGGGGCTTTTTCTTAACTCAAATTGAAAATTTGTTTTTTAACACAAAATTAACCGACAGGCATAGTGGATTCCTTTGTTACTCGCACGAATTTTTAAAAAACTTAGATTTAGACCAGTTAAGCTCTTCCTTTGATATAGATTTAGAAATTTTAGCCATTGCAGATTCTAGGAGATTTAAAATCGAAGAACGAGCCATCAAAACCAGGTATGCTGGAGAATACTCGAACTTAAATGTATGGGCTTATGGCCTAAGAGTTTTGCACAAGCTTTTTAAAAAACACCAAAAACATTACCATTAATTTTTATTAAGTTTAGCACATGAATGCAGACTTATACCCTTACCCCCTTTTACATAGACACCGACGCAACCGAAAAAATGCAGCCATTAGGGCTTTGGTCTCTGAAACTCAATTGCATGTTTCAGATTTGGTTTATCCAGTGTTTATCACAGAAGGCACGCAACAAAAAGAAGCCATCCGTGCCATGCCAGGAGTTTACCGTTTATCTTTAGATTTACTAGTAAAAGATCTAGAAATTTTAGTCAAAAATGGCCTCCAAGCCATAGCTCCATTTCCTGTAGTACCCGAACACAAAAAAACAAAAACAGCCACAGAAGCTTATAACCCCCACTCCTTAATTTCTAATGCGATCTCCCTTATAAAAAAGGAATTTCCTGAACTCTTGCTCATGACAGATATAGCCTTGGATCCTTTTAATAGTGATGGACACGATGGCATTGTGGGTAGCCAGGGCGAAATTCAAAATGACTCCAGCGTAGAAGTGCTTTGTAAAATGGCTTTAATGCACGCTGCTTCGGGAGCCGATTTTGTGTGCCCTTCTGATATGATGGATGGTCGTATTGGAGCAATAAGAAAAGCTCTAGATCTAGCAGGTTTTGAAAACACAGGGATCATGTCTTATAGTGCAAAATATGCCTCTGCATTTTATGGTCCTTTTAGAGAAGCACTGTCTTCGGCTCCCAAATCAGGAGACAAAAAAACTTATCAAATGGACCCCGCCAATTCAAGAGAGGCAATTTTAGAAGTTTCTGCAGATATTCAAGAAGGGGCGGATATGGTGATGGTAAAACCCGCCCAATCTTATTTAGACATCATTTCCAAAATCAATGCACAATTCGATGTGCCTATTGCTGCTTATCAGGTGAGTGGAGAGTATGCTATGCTTGCCTTTGCCATAGAAAAAGGAGTCCTCCACAGAGAAAACTCTATTCTGGAGTCTTTATTGAGTATTAAACGCGCTGGAGCAAGAATGATTTGGACTTATTTTACAAAAGAACTCATCGAAAAAAAACTATGTGCATTTTAAAGCACAGATATTTAAAATGAGATGTTTTAAATCTATTTTATTTGCTAAATTAGAATAAAAATATCTTATAAAAATTATTTAGGAGAGATTTATGCAATTATTAAAGGCATTTTTTTTAGTTTCTCAAATGTTCTTGATTTCTACTTTTGCTAACCCCAAAACATGGGACCATATTTTTAACGCTCTTGGAGAAGGCGACTATGCTTCTGCCAAAATAGAAGGTGCTATTCGTTTTACCAAATATGTGAATTACCCACCATCTCAAACTATAGCTTTTAAAGTCAATGAGGGGGTCTTTAATTTTGCGGTTACAGGAGACATACGAGTGAGTCCAGAAGAACTAGAAGCAGGTTTACATGAAGCTTGTAATGAAACTAAAGAAGTATGGATATCTCATTTCAACAAACCCAAAAAATATATGGGACTAGAGCTTGTCACAGAAATTAAAGGGATTGATTTAGCCTGTGGTAACGAGCTCTATGCTATTCGAAATTTAAAATTAAAATTTCCAAACAAAGAGGCTCAAAATTGGTGGACGAGTCAGTTTGAAACCATAGAGAAAAACAAACGAGATCAGCTGGCTTTGTTTAGAATCGAAGAGCAAGAGCACAAAAGACGAGTCAAAGCGGCTTCCGAAGAATTCACTGATCCTCGAGACGGTCAAACTTATCGCATCATTGAAATTGAAGGTAGAAAATGGTATGCTCAAAATGCCAATTATGCTGTCGATGGTGAATCTTTTTGTTACGATGACAAAGACTCCTATTGCGAGAGAAGTGGTCGCTTATATACTTTAGAAGGGGCACGCAAAGCTTGTCCCAAAGGTTGGCATTTACCAAGAGACCGCGAATGGCAAGACATGTTAAAAAACCTCACCAAGTGTTACGATGGAGTCGAAAAGTGTGGAGATTTTGGTCACAAGCTCAAGGCAAAAACTGGCTGGCAAGGCGGTGGTGGCTCCGATGAGTATGGTTTCACCGTTTACTCTTCTGGTTATCGAGCTCCTATAGGTAGCAAGTCTTTTCGATATGTAGATATGGGTGTTTATGCCGGCTTTTGGTCGGCTCAAAATGGTCGAAATGAGACCATATGGTTGTGGGCTATGGGTAAAATGTCAAAAGCCATGGTGCGTCAACTGGCACCTAGCAAAAATCATGCGTATTCAGTGCGTTGCATTGATGGGGATTAATAAAAAAACTCCTGGTTTCAGGAGTTTTTTTTTACTTAAATCACTTTCTTTTCGAAATCTTCTAAAGCTTGGACCAGTGCCTTAATTCCATCTATGGGCATAGCATTATAAATACTGGCCCTAAATCCACCCACAGAACGATGACCTTTTAGTTGAACTAAGCCTTGCTCAGTAGTGAAATTCAAGAAGTCTTTTTCTAAACTTTGAATCTGATTTTCAGAAACATTTTCTTTATTAAACACAAAAGGCACATTCATAGTCGAACGATCTTCTTTTGCTGCTGTTCCCATAAAGAGTTTGGACTGATCTAAAGCTTCATAAAGTAGATTGCTTTTTTCTATATTGATTTTTTCGATATTTTCGACACCACCATTTTCTTGAAGCCAATTTAGTGTGCGATTCATCACATAAATGGGGAACACAGGAGGGGTGTTGAACATACTCTTAGCTTCGATATGAGTTTGGTATTGGAGCATAGTAGGGACAATTCTATTGGTTTTACCAAGGATATCCTTTCGAACAATAACCACCGTGACACCAGCACAGCTCATGTTTTTTTGAGCTCCAGCATAAATCAATCCAAAGTCAGAGACATTGATTTTTCGACTTAAAATATCAGAACTCATGTCAGACACTAAATAGGTGTTCGCCTTTGGGAATGTTTTCCACTGAGTGCCATAAATAGTATTGTTACTAGTGACATGAAGGTAGGTAGCCTTAGCACTTTGATTAAAGTCTTTGGGGATATAACTATAAATACTTTCTTTAGAGGAGGATACCACATTGACATGAGCCAGTTGCTTTGCTTCTTTAATAGCCTTTGCCGCCCATACTCCAGTGTCTGTATAGTCCACGGTGTCGTCGCTGGAACATAAGTTTAATGGGACCATAGAAAATTGAAGAGAAGCACCACCTCCTAGAAATAAAATTTCATAAGAATCTGGAATTTGCAAAAGCTCTCTGAGAAGAGAGTCGGTTTGTGCAACCATGTTTTCTATAGGAGGAGTACGATGACTCATCTCTAAAATACCAACGCCTGTGTTGGCAAAGTTTAAAATGGCCTCTGCAGCTTGCTTGGTGGCCTCTTTGGGAAGCACTGAAGGGCCTGCACTAAAGTTATAAATGTTTTGATTCATGGATTTCCTAAGCATGATGAAGTGACAAAACAAATTTAGTAGATTCTTTGCTTTTCGGCTATACCTTTTCTATTATAGGAGGCTTTTGCAATATAAAAAAGCGAAGCCTAATCTTTAAGCCTCGCTTTAATAAAAAGTGTAAATTATTCTTCCAGTTTTTTAAGAGCTGCTTCGTATTTTTGGATTCGATATTTATTTTTTTTCTCTCGCCTTTGATTTTTTGGTAAAAAGTCTTCACTTAAAAGGACTCGAGTGGCTGTTGTTTTAACCTTTTTTGCAATGTTGTTTTTTTTAAGTTTATCGATATAGAGAAGGTATTCTTTTTCTCTGGCCTCGTAGGTGGCTTCTTCGGCGGGCATTGCAGAAGCCATTAAATCACAACTATAAGAATCAATAAAAGCCTGATCTTTTCGATGAGTCAAAAGAGAAATGATTTCTAATATGTTTTGTGGAACTCCTAATTCGTTTAATTTCTCTGCGGTGTAGTGGGTGGACTCTCCCATTATATCTTGTAAAATAGCAACAATTAAAACATCTTCTGGTTCTTGGGCTTCTTGAAGGTCTCGAACTACAGCTTTTAGATAATCCACATAAAGTCCTCCAGAACGATTCTTTTGATTTTTGTGTGCTTCGGTAGCAATTTCAAGTGCATTGTCATAAGTGAACATGGCAAAATCCTTTAAAATAAAAATGAACTATAAAGTAGTCATAAAATAGAGGTTAAAAAGCTAAAACCAAACAAAATTGAATGAAATAAATTCAAAATAAGTCCAATAATTAAAACTTTTTAAGCATTCTTTTAATAATATAACATTTAACACTTTAATAAATAGTAAAAAAAACTAAATTTACTTCAAATTGAGCCGCCATAGCTCAGCTGGATAGAGCAACTGCCTTCTAAGCAGTAGGTCGTGCGTTCGAACCGCGCTGGCGGTACTTAAAAACAGCTGGAAGAATCCAGCTGTTTTTTTATTTTAGAGTGATTCTCAAAAAAAGCGTGTATTTAGCTCAAAAAGACTAGTCCAATTTAGACTATTTTACTTTAAATCATCAATTGTAAAAAAAAACTTGCAATTGAATCTAGAGTCTTGTATATTATGAATAGAGTCTTCCGTTAGTTTTGGTTTAGAGAAGGGATGCTGGATCAAATCACGGGGTAAAATTGACGGAAGACTCTGCTTTTACTTATTGGCAAAGATAAAGGTCGTGCTTTTATCTTTGCCTTTTTTTATTAAAAGAAATTCATATTGAGCCAGGCCACAGACCTCGTTTCATCGTAAGCGATTTCACAAGCAAGGGAGTGGTAAGATTCGTTTTTCATATTCAAATAGTGACCAATCTTATTATATTCGGTTTCACCGTTTAAAACCATTTCTTTTTCATCTTCCCACATCATTTTTAAATAAGCAGTTAAAATTTTAGTTTCAGTATTATAATATTTTAATGAGATCGAAGGCCCGGTGTTTTGTGCTCGCTCTTTACATATTCCAAAATGACCATGTGCTTTTTTTTCTTCTAAGTCCAATGCAGATTGAGCGAGGGTGCAAGAATCTTGTGCTTGTGTAGCTCGATTCAAAGGTAAAATAGATTCACTAGCTCGGTAGTCATTGACTATTTTTAAACACAAATCTTGCATAGACAAAGAATCAGCAGAGTAAGAGCTAGAACTAAAGCTTTCAATAGGCAATAAAGAGCTTGAACTTTGAACATAATAGAGGGAAGAACTTAGTTTATAAGTGTTAGAAGAAGAGCTAGAAAAAAGAGTTTCAGAAGATAAATTAAGAGAAGTATCCAAAAATAAAGAAGATGAAGAAGGCTTGTGCTCTTCAAAAAGACTAGAAGAAATCGAATAGTCTTCTAAAGGTGCTTCATTTGATTTTTCACTACATGCCACTAAGAAAGATAAAAGTAGTATATAAAAAACACCCATCATTCTACACTCCTGAATACAAGTTTTTAATGCAATACGAAGTCAAAAACCTAAGTTATTGATTTTTTCATATTGTGAATTCAATTAGCGAAGTCACCTCATTCTTTTTTTAATTTAAACAAAAAACTAGGGTTTTCATCATTTAAACTTTTTCTTAGGCGATTATTTGATTTTTTTGTGAATCCAACTCGTTTTCTAGTTTTTAAGTCTTTTGCTTCGTTTAAATTTTCTGCATAGACTCGAAGTACTCTTTTGTAGTACGCTATCGGTGTGTTTTTAGAAAAATTGGCTTGCTTCATGACCGCCATTTGGTATCTTTATTATAGCTTTTTGGAGGTTTTTATTTTTAACTTAAATTCTAGCATATTGTATTTCCAGAGAATTTTCTTTTTTTTGTTGCTTTTAAGCTCTTTTCTATTTTCAAACAATACATCCACAAAGAAACACTGGGATTTTTCCATATCCGTAGCGAATCCAAGTCCTTTGCTTTTGGGACTTGCCTATCACCACCCAATAGAGGCTTCTGTTTTTGCATTGACTAGATTAGAGTCGATGGGCTTTTACTTTAATGCCGATAAATTCTGGCTTAGTGTAAGAGGGAATGGCGGTATATCTTTCTTTAGAGAAAGACCCGCTTTTATGGAAATCTTTTTAAGTGGAGGATATTTTTATGCTCGAAGAGAAAATAAAATGCACCAAGATTTTAACTCTATTCAAAAAACCAGTTTTTTACTCCCTTATTCTCAAAAAGAATTCATTGATATATCTATAGGGGCTAGCTTTCATTTTTTTGGATTTTTTGTTAAAAATGAAGTCCCTATATTTTACAATGAAAAATACTTTTCTTACTTGTGGGCTATAGGATATTCCTACTCCTTTTAAGAGACTCCCAAAGCTTCTCGAATTTTTTCCATGTTTTCTTTGGCTCTAAGCCTTGCTTTTTGGGCTCCATAATCCAAGATCTTTTCTATCTCTAAGGGGTTGGCCATTAAATGAAAATACTTAGTCCTAGCTTCTTGAAAAGTCTCTTCTAAAAGATGGTGTAACTCTGCTTTGGCATGCCCCCACCCCAAACCACCTGCTCTGTATCGTGTAGCCAAAGATTCTGTAGCTTCTGGACTTGCAAAAAGCTTGTACAAGGCAAAAATGTGGCAAGAGTCTGGATCTTTTGCTTCTTCGATGCTTTGTGTATTGGTGACTATTTTCCCGATTTTTTTCTTTAATGCCTTGCTCTCCAAAAAGATTTCGATAGTGTTCCCATAAGATTTGCTCATTTTTCGACCATCTAAACCAGGAATTACATCGCTTTTTTCTTGAATAATGGGTTCTGGGATGGTGAAAATTGGAGCGAATGTTTTGTTGAATCGAAGAGCAATGTCTCGAGCAAACTCTACATGCTGTTTTTGATCTTTACCCACAGGGACGACATTGGCGTTAAATATTAAAATATCCGCATTCATTAAACATGGGTAAGCATAAAGACCCATATTCACACCATAGTCTTGATCTTCGCCTGCTTCTATATTTTTTGCCACTTTGTCTTTGTAAGCATGGGCTCTATTCATAAAGCCTTTGGGAGTAATGCAACTCAAAGCCCAATTCAATTCAAAGATTTCGGGTATGTCACTTTGTTTATAAAACAAAGCTTCTTCTGGATTTAATCCCAAAGCTAGCCAAGTGGCGGCTACCTTATATATATTGTCTCGCATTAGAGAGGCGTCTTGCACGGTAGTTAAAGCATGATAGTCTGCGATAAAATAGACTGGCTCATATTGTTGAGCTAGGTCCAAAGCAGGGCGAATAGCTCCTAAATAATTTCCCAAATGTGGGGTTCCTGTGGGTTTAATACCCGTAAGAGAAATAGCTTTCATAATTTCAAATTTAACATTTGATTTTTTAAAATGTTCTCTCTTTTGTTTTTTTTATTAGATTCATAAGACTTGTGACTTTAAACCCCAAATATACACTTGTCCATGATGACTCATCGTTGAAGCAACTTTTATACCATTTGCAGTTTTATGATATTGCTGCTGTGGACACAGAAGCCGATCCTATGTATCATTATGAGATTAAATTGTGTCTTATTCAAATCACCATCGGAGAGACTCATTGGCTTGTGGATACTTTAGCGGGGCTTGATTTATCTCCAATCTTTACTTCAAAAGCCATGAAGCATATTATTTTGCACGGTGCTGATTATGATTTGAGACTTTTATGGAAAAACTTTAAATACTCTCCAGTTTCTGTCTTTGATACCATGCTTGCAGCTAAATTTTTGGGAGAAAAAAAATTAGGACTAGTAGATTTGGTCTATAAATATTTTCAAGAAGTTTTAGAAAAAGACAAACAAAAATCCGATTGGACTTTGAGACCTTTGCCAGCTGAAATGTGTCGCTATGCAATGAACGACACTGTTTTTTTACACGAACTTTGTGCACTACTAGGCGAACAGTTACTCCAAAAGAATCGATTCCATTGGTTAAAAGAAATGGGAGCTTATTTACTTCAAGTCACTCAAATCCCTAGTCCCGAAAAAAAAGAACCGTGGCGAATTATTGGTTCGCATCGACTCTCAGCCAAAAGCCTAAACTTGTTAAAACACCTTTGGTATTGGCGAGAAAAAGAAGCAAAAAAACTAGATCGACCTTCTTATAAGGTTTTAGCTCCAGGATTTATGCTGAATTTGGTCAAAAGGATCACACCTCACCAGGATTTCGACCCTAGTATTTTACCTAAATTACCTAAAAGTTTTACTGCAAAGAGGCTAGAATCTTTTTATAATACTTTAAGAACAGCTTTTAGTGTTAAAAAAGAATCTTATCCTTCACCCTACAAACACCCACCACCACCCGAACTTTTACCCGAAGTTAAGCTTTTAGACCAGCTTAAAACCATTCGAAATCAAAAAGCCGAATCTTTGCAAATAGACCCTTCTATTATCGCCAATCGTCCGCAACTCATCGCTTTGGCAACCAGGCCTCCTTTTTCTTGGGAAGAGCGTTTTAGCCAAGCCCATTTAATGAATTTTCAAATAGATTTGTGGCAAAAAATTTTAAATGAAAATGAACTCCTATGAATTTAACACACCCAGAAGAATCCGCATGGATAGTAGACGAAGTTCAAAAGCTCTCGGTTTTTCAAAAAGCAAAAACGGTGGCGGCATTTTTTCCATTAAAAACAGAACCCGATATTAGCCCTTTGCTCTCTATTATTATCCAAACAAAAAAACTTTTACTTCCACTAGTTACTAGTGACACTACAATGCACTTTGTTGAAATTAAAGATTTAACACAAGAGCTGCAAACAGGACATTTTGGCATTCAAGAACCGCTTGCAAAACTCCCTATGTGGCAAAAAGAGATAGACTTATTTTTAGTGCCAGGAAAGCGTTTTTCTAGAGATGGAGCAAGACACGGGCATGGAAAAGGTTATTACGATCGTCTTTTAGTAAAATACCCACACTCCTATAAAGTGGGAATCGCATTTTCGACTCAAATTAGCTCTAAATCATTGAAATTAAAAGATCATGACATCAAGATGAATTATATTCTAGCAAAAGAATTTCGAAACAAGGACACCTCGAATGAACAAAGCTAATTCACGCCCTTTTGGCAGAAACCCCCAATTTAAGAAAACTTCTTTCTCTAAGCGGCCTTCTCCAAAAAATATAGCCGTAGCCATGAGTGATACAGAAACAACACCTCAGGTGGCAGTCGGAGGGATCTTAGAGGTTCAAGAGCTTATAGAAAAAGAACCCTACAAAGTGCATCGGATTTTATTTTTACACCAATCTAAAAATCCTCGACTCTATTCTCTTCAAAAACATGCGAAACGCAATCACATTCATGTGCAACAAGTAGAAGCCCGCGTTTTAGATTCTTATGCGACACCCAATGGGGGAGTGGTGGCTCTATGTAACGAAAAATCGTTGCTTGCATGGGAAGATGTTGCAGAAGAGTTTTTAGAAGCCAAAGCAAAAAAAGAAGATAAAATAATCGCAGTGGCTACCAACATCGAAGACCCTAGGAATTTAGGGGCTTGTATTCGCTCTGCCCTCGCTTTAAATGTGGATTTATTGCTGATCCCTGCAAAAGGAATGTGTGGTATCACTCCTACTGTAGCAAGGACTGCGGCAGGAGCCTTAGAAAAACTTCGCATTTGTAGACCTTCTAATCTAGAAGGAGTTATTAAAGAATTAAAAGAAAAAGGCTTTCAAGTCACTGGCTTAGATGCGGCTACAAACATTAGTTTAGCTGGCTATAAGTTTCAAAAGCAAGTGATTTTGGCTGTGGGCGGTGAAGACCAAGGGCTTCCACCATTTATAAAAAAACAGTGCGATGCTGTGCTTCGAATCCCCATGATGCCCGAAGCCCACTCTTATAATGCGTCTGTTGCTTTATCCCTCGGTTTATATGAGATCTCTAGAAAAAACTCAAAGCTTATCTAGCATTTAAATAATCCAAGACTTTTTGAGTGAGGTCGTTTTCATTTTTCCAAAACAAAACGGCCCCCGTTGCTCTGTCTATGACCATATCGTAACCCTCTTGGAGGGCAATCTCGTTGATGGCTTTACGAATCAACTGGATAATAGGTGAGCTGACTTTTTCATTTTCAGAAATCAACTCTCCACTACGGCCGTAGACTTTGGAAATAAAGTTTTTTAACTCAGTTTCTTTTTTACTATAATCCGCTTCTAGTTCACCTTTCTTTTCGTCTGAAAGCATCAAAGCCTGCTTTTCAAGTCGTTCTTTGATAGAAGCCAATTCCTTTTGTAGCAAATTAGCTTGTTGTTCCCATTTTGCGACTTGGCGATCAAACTCATCTTGTGCTTTTTTTGTTCCCTTATAGCCATCAAATATCAATTTAGAGTCCACATGAGCCACGCGGAGACCGTCTACGGCAAAGCTCATAGAAAAGAAAAACAATAAAAGAGCAAAGAGATGATATTTCATATATAAACCCTTAAAAGCCTTGTCCTATCACAAAGTTAAATTCCATAGAGCCCACATTAGGAGCCTGGACCCCAGAGTAATATTCACCTGGATCTAAAGGCCATGCAAAGTCAAAGCCAATGATTCCAAGCATAGGCACAATCACCCTAAAGCCAAAGCCAATATCTTTTTTGAGTGATGAAGGGTCCCACTCTTTTAATGGATTTTTTTGATTTTTAGAGATTTTATCGTCTGGGTTGTATCGAGCTCCAAAAACATTACCTGCATCAAAGAAAAAAGGCAAAAGGTAGAATGTATTAGGCACAATTCCCAGTTGTAATTCTGCCCCTATATATTGATAGCTACGGCCAAGCCTTCTATAGCCTATAGAACCCGAACTATAACCTCGCATCATACCTTCGTATCCAAGCACACCTCCCATAGAATAGAGTGTGCGGTATTGCAGTGGATTTCCAATCATAATGCCATATTCATTGGTGAGCTGTAAAGCCAATTTATCTCTAAATATTGGGAACCACCATTTGATAGTGATGTCTGTTTTTACAAAGTCAAAATCACTAGCCAAAATGGGACTAGCCACCTGAACTCCTAACTCGTATCGAGAGCCCTCTGTAGGGAAGATTGGAAGGTTTTTATCGTCTCGTATCAATCTAAAATTAATAGCCGATTCCAAACCCGAATATAAAATATAGCTTCCATCTATGTTTGGCCCTTGATCATTCATGAGCCAGCTATAGCCCACTTGTCCATAAAAATAGTCATCGGGCCATTTTAATCGTTTTCCAACATATACACTTGCACCATAACGAGTAATATCTGGATCTCCATTACCATCCCACCATGTATAGCTCACTGAAGACCCAAAAGTGATGGGCTTGTCTAAAAACCAAGGATCAGAAAAACTGAGGGAAGCGCCTTTTTTTGCTTCTCCGTATTCTGCATTTAATGCAGTGCTTAGACCGTCTCCCATGCAGCAATTTGGAATGGCAATACTAGTAGTGAAAGTAAGGCCATCGCTTTGGCTATAAGCTAGCCCTAGACTAAACTGTCCTGTTCCAGCTTCTCGCTCTGAAACCATAAAGTCCAAATCCACTTCTTGTTCACCAGCAATTTTAATATCGGGTAACACTGCATCAAAATAATTCAGCTGCATAATTTCTCGGAAACTTCTTTCTAAAGCAGATTGTCTATAAGTGTCACCCGGGAACAATCGTACTTCACGACGAATCACCTTGTCTTTCGTTTTGGTGTTTCCTCGAATATAAACCTTTCGAACTTGAGCCGGCAAACCTTCTTCAAAGTGAAAGCTTAGGCTGACTACAGAATCCGACTCAAAAGTTCGAGTTTCATCGAAGCGAGCAAATAAATATCCTTCTTCTCTATAGAGATCCATAAAAGCTTTTCTAAAAGCATCGTAAGCGTAGTAATCAAAAACTTCACCGCTATCTAAACGAACCACACTTTTTAGTAAAGCCTCAGGAAGGACTTGGTTTCCTGATACATGGACATTGCCCATATAATAGCGTTGCCCTTCGTGAAGCCCAATAGTGATTTTTATAGCGTTAGAAGTAGTTACAGAGTCATAAGATCTCAAAGAAGAAAAAGTTTCATCTAAAGTGTATCGAACCAATAGTTTTTCTTCAAAAACACTTCTTTTTTTAGTGTTGAGCAATTCAGCAATTTTAGGGTGTTTCCATTTTTTGGAACTTAAGGTTGAAATCCATTCTTTTCGTAATTCTTCGTAAGTGATAATCTTATTCAATATGTTGAGAGCAGATTCTTCGTCTTGAACTTGAGGTAGAGGTATGGCCTTTGCTTTTTCATTGTAGTTTTTTCTATGATGCCTAAAATAATGAGAAGATAGACTTTGAGTTTTACCCGCTATGTGGTGCATGGGGTTCGATTTTTCTTGAACCGCTGTATTTAATTGAGCATACAATAGAGCGAGCTTAGTGTCTTTTGCTATCGCTTGCCCCATATAGTAACGACACGAAGAGTCTGGAAGGTATTCTGATTTGTATTCTGTTAATTCTGCATCTAAAAAGCCAAAGTGGCGAGCCACATTTAACACAGAGTCTTTATCTGCCTCAAAAAGGTGTTCTTTAAACTCTCCTTCTCCCCACCAACGAGTGACTTTGCTTTGCATGTGCTCTATAATAGCATCTCGTGGCACTGTTTTATTGCCGTTCACCTCAATTTTTTGAATTTTGACTTTTTCGCCTTCGTGAATGATAAATTCTACTCTATTTTCATGTTCTGAAACTGGGATTTCTCTAAAACCGACTTCTGCGAGTAGATAACCTTCTGAACGATAATGTTCTAGCATTTTTTGACGATCCCTTTCGAGCTGGCTTTGACTATAAACTTGCCCTCGAAGGAGTGAAACTTTTAACTCTAAATCATCGGTAGAAATGGCGTCATTCCCTTCTATAACAAAAGTATCCAAAGCGGGGAGCTCTTGAACCTTAAACAACAAATGGACATCATTTCCTGTCCCGATATATTCAATCCAAGCACTCACATCATCAAAAAAACCTGACTCATATAGAGCGGCTACACTACTTTGAACTTTTTCGGCAAGTACAGCCGGAAAATAAGCCTGCCCTTCACGAACAGATAAACGACTCAATACAGAGCGTTCATCCATATTGACATGGCCTTCTACCGAAATTTTTTGAACTTTATTTTCGGTTACAGACATCTCTGAGACATCTAAAAGTTGGGCATTGACAATGCTTACAACAAAAAATAATGGAATTAAAATACGGAAAAACAGAATAAACCCACTTATGAAAACATTTTAGGTTCAAAAAATACAAAAGTTAAAAGCTAAATCCAACAAGGATATAAAAAAAGCTATCAAAAAAAGCCTCTATAAAGAAACTAAGGCCTGGTTCAGTGGTTTTGCTAAATTAAAATTTAATTTAACACTTTATTTGTGATATACGGCTTTTTTTTATTTAGATTAAAAAAAGTTTAAAGTTTACCATACAAAACAAAGTCGTTTCATGGAACTATTTTCATAATATTCTTGAACTTCTTTGTGTGAGATGAGTATTATTGATGAGGTTTTAATGAAAAAGTGTTTTTGGAACGACCAAAATGGTTCTTTTTTCCCCGAAATGGCCTTGGATTTTATGCCGACAGAAAAATTGAGGCAAGTTCAATTGCAACGATTGCAAGCCACTGTAACGCACAGTTACAACAAAGTTCCTCTTTTTCGCAAAAGAATGGAGGATTTAAAGCTGAAGCCCACAGATATCCAACAACTATCAGATATCACTTTACTTCCATTTTCTACCAAAAAAGACCTTAGAGACACTTACCCTTACCAGCTTTTTGCAGCCGAAATGAAGAAAATAGTCCGTTTGCATGCGTCTAGTGGTACTACAGGCAAACCTATTGTCGTTGGTTACACTCAAGAAGACATGGAAGTCTGGGCTCAAGTGGTGAAACGAGGCCTTTTGGCTGCAGGTTTTTCTAGCGAAGATATTGTACAAAACTTTTATGGATACGGTTTGTTTACAGGAGGGCTTGGCGTTCATGGTGGCTTAGAATCTTTAGGGGCTACTGTGATCCCAGTGAGTGGTGGAAACACAGAAAGACAAATTATGATTATGAAAGATTTTGAAGTCACAGCCATCGCTGGAACACCTAGTTATTTTATAAGAATGATTGATGTTGCAGAAAAAATGGGAGTAGATCTTAGGAAACTTAAAATAAAGCGAGGGCTTTTTGGAGCAGAACCGTGGTCAGACGGCATGCGTGAGTACATCGAAAAAAAGGCAAACATCAAAGCCTTTGATATTTATGGTTTATCAGAAATTATAGGACCTGGTGTGGGCTCTGAGTGTGAGTGTCAAAGTGGAATTCATATTTTCGAAGATCACTTTTATCCAGAAATCATAGACCCTGAAACTTTAAAAAGCTTGCCCGATGGCGAAGAAGGAGAATTGGTCCTTAGCACTCTTAGCAAACAAGCGATGCCCATACTTCGTTATCGTACTCGAGACATTACTTCTATAGAAACCACTCCTTGTTCTTGTGGTCGCACCATCAGACGAATCAAACGAATAGGAAGGCGGTCTGACGATATGTTCATTATTCGAGGAGTCAATGTGTTCCCTTCCCAAATCGAAGCAGCACTTTTAAAAGCAGAAAAATCCCTCCCTCATTATCAAATCATCTTAGATCGAAAAAATAGACTAGACACTATAGAAGTCAAGGTAGAAATTTCTCGTGAAATGTTAAGTGACAACATAGGAGATATGGAAGCCCTTAAAAAAAGATTCAGTCATTCCATAGAACAAATCTTAGGGATTTCTATTATGGTGAGTCTATGTGAGCCAGGTTCACTTCCAAGAAGTGAAGGCAAAGCCAAACGAGTCCTAGACAAACGACAACAAGGAGCTACACTATGATTATCCCTCAAATTTCTGTCTTTTTAATTAATAAACCAGGGCGTTTGCACGCTCTTTGTGAGTCTCTAGCCAAGGCGAATATCAATTTACTTTCTATGACTCTTGCGGATAGTGGTGAATTTGGGTTGATACGACTCATTGTCTCTAAGCCCAAAGAAGCTGTTCAAATTTTAGAAGATTCTGGCTTAGCGGCCACCATTACCGATGTGGTAGCTTGTGAAGTTTCGGCATCTAAAGGTGGTTTAGCCAAACTTTTAAGCACTCCAGCAGGTAAACTGCAAATTGATTATGCTTACGCCTACCCAACACCAAGTAAAAAAGATGTTGCTGTGATGATTTTTAGATTCAATGACCCAAATGTGGCTATTTCTAAGCTAAAAGCTTCTGGCGTCAAAATTTTAAGTGCTGAAGAGTTGTTGCAAGACGATCCTTAGGATTGACTTCCAATAGACTTCTATACTAAATCGATGCCATTAAAAGAAATAGTATTGTTTCTTTTGAAAAAAAAGTATATTATTAGGCATTCACCCATTTTATTATTGGAGGTTTTATGAAAAAATATGTTTGTACCGTATGTGGATATGTCTACGATGAAGCTGAAGGCGATGTGGATTCTGGCATTGCTCCAGGCACCAAGTTTGAAGATATTCCAGAGGACTGGGTTTGTCCAGTATGCGGTGTTTTAAAAGCAGATTTTGAATTAGAAGACTAAAAAGTTTCTTTTTAGAGTTTTATAAGGCTATGTCCTTATAATTTGACAAATGCCAGTACAATCTGTAAGGGCATTTTTTTTATTGTAAGGGTGAATTCAAATGGCAAGCTACTTTTTTAATCTAACTCCAATACCTTGGATTAAATTTTTTGCAATTTAGCACAATAAATGGGGCCCATTCCTTTTGCTCGATCAGGTAATATGTGTACTCCATATTCGGTTCGTTCCGCACCTTCTAAGATGGGAAAGTCTAAAATCACTCGTAAGCTCCCTTTTCTTTTTTTTAGAATTTTATGAATGACCGCATCGTTTTCTAGAGAAGATAAAGCACAAGTGCTATAGACCACAATTCCTTTTACTTGTAAGGCATCTACCGCAGACGCTAACAAAGAACCTTGCTCTACAGCTAATCTTTTGCTTCTACTTTTAGTCCATTCCTTAAGGTGTTTGGGAGATTTTAAAACATGTTGCTCCGAAGAGCATGGAGCGTCTAATAAAATACGATCAAAAAAGTTTTTACGATGTAAACCAAATCGAGAAGCATCGAAATTGGTGATTTGAATTATACTTTTTAATGATTTTGGTAAACTATTATCTAAAACACGACGCAAACGGTGTAATCGTTCTTTGGAGCGATCGTTTAATTGTAAAGAACCATTCCCTTGGAGTGCTTTGGCTAGAATCAAAGATTTTCCACCTGGAGCCGCACACATATCTAAGACTTGTTGACCAGGTTTCACCTCGAGAGTTTCTGCTACAAATACAGAGGCGGGGTCTAAGTAATAGGCTTCTAGATCACTAGAAAACTTCAATTTAGAAAACTCTCCTTCTTGTAGTAAAGCTTTTAAAAGTGTTTCCCAACGGTCACCATATTGCTCTAAATAGAACTTGTAAAAATCTGGATTCATCATAAGAATTTGAGCTACCTGGATTCGAACCAAGACAAGCAGATTCAGAGACTGCTGTGCTACCATTACACCATAGCTCACCATATAAATTTTAAGAATAAGGTCTGACAAATTTATAAAAAAAATAACAGTGAAACAAGAGTATTGACTAGAATAAACTCTTATTCGAAGTGTGTTTTATAAAAATTTATTTGCAACATAAGGATTCCTCCTCATCACGGCGAGGCTTTAGTTTGTTTACGGACTTTGTTCGAAGTAATCTATACGAGATGATAGGGGGAACTTGGAAGTGAGAAGCCTGCTTTAAAAACCAGGCGTGTGTGAGACTTCCAGAAAATAGTTTTTACTGATACCTTGAGACAATCACTTGGCTTTTGTTGGAGGAGTGTAAGTGATTCCTTGCTGTGATAATATGTCGTTCTCGGGCAAATTGATGATGAGATTTTGTAAATAAGGTGTTAATGAGTCTTCTTCACTTTTTAGTTGTTCCAAGATGTTAAAATCAGCAGTGTAAAAAACAAGCTCTTGAGGCCCTGCTGGAAGTGCTGACATATAAATTGAGTAGCAAGTGATTTGTCGAACAAAGTGGCTGGTACCCTTAAAGCCTACAATGATACTGTTGAGTATGCAATTTTTTGAAGAAATAGGGTCATCAGGATTGGCCACCAAAGTGATAAGCCCTAAAAATGCAGAAGTTTTTTTTAATTGAATTTCATTTACTTTGAGTGTATCCCCTTGTTTTTTAAGGCTGTTTTTATGAAGGTAATTCGACACGGCTGTTGTAGAATCTGGAGCGATAATCTCGACTCGAAAACTGTCTTCTGGTACCTCATCCAAAGCTAAAGTCCATAAGCCTTTTTCATTGGTGGTGGTTTTTGTTTTTACTAAATCTTCATTGGCCTTAGCAAAGCGAAAGCCATATATATCGTCGATGAGTCGGACCTCGGCTCCGGCTTTTGGCTTTCCATTCATATCTAAAATCGAGCCTTGAAGCCACGCTTTTGTGGAGGGGGTGGTTGCTGTGTCTGCAATAGAATCAAGGTAAGGAAATTCCCAACGCAAAGTGTCTAAATTTAGCGTGTCTCCTTTGCTTGTTTTAAAGCTCACTTGTTGATAAATCATGGAATCAGAAATGCCTAATTCTTTTATCTTGTTGATCATAAAAGGATCTGCAGGGTAAATTTTTAAGTTTTGAAGCCCCACGCCAACACCTATGATAAACGGCTCACCAGACAAAAGACTGTGTTCGAACGAAGTTCCTTCTATTTGCAGTGTGAAGTGGGAACCTAAATTCAATGGGGCTTTTTCTGAATTGGTGTGTTCAAAGAAACCCTTAATATAAGATGGTTTTTGTAGTTGTATTGTTTTTTTGTTTTTTTGATCGAAATCTTTAGCAACTAAACTTTTTAAAACAATCATTTCAGTTAAAATATTGGCATCTTCTAAACGAACTTCTAAATCGAATGTGTCCGACAAAAGAGTGTCAAAACTGAAAAAACCAACAGAATCGGTTTGTGTTTCTATAAAGTCATTTACCGAGAAAGAGTTTAAAGGCTTGGAGCGAGCAATCATGCGTACAAATGCTTGATTTGCAGGTTCTCCCGTTGAAGTTTCAATGTACCCTGCAATGGTGTTTCCAGTATCTGTAGCTGTTCCAGCTGTCGAAGTGGGCTCAGAAGTACAAGAAATAAAAACAAAAAAAAGAAGAGTCCATAAATACTTCATTGGGGCTCCTTTTCTTTTGAAATTGGAAAAAATTGTATGTTAAATTCACAAACCATAGTTTCATCCTCATCCGATCTCACAATATCTATAATTTCTTGTCGAAATGCATCTATTTTATGAATAATTCTCTCTAAACCCTGTGCAGAAACACTCATTGTGGTGCAAGATATATTTCGCCGCTCAGCACTAAAGTGATCTAAAGCATTTTTTGCTAAATCCATCATTTGCTTTTGAAATTCGTGTACAAATAAGGGTGAAAGTTCTGGACTACTAGATATGGTTTTGTGCATTGGTTTGTAAAAACCGTCTACTTCTTCGATTAAATCTAAATCTAGCAACAGTTGTATAGTTCGCTTTGCTTGAGGAAGGGTGATTTTTGGAGTTAAAAACAAAGCCAATTCTTGAATGTTTTTATTGTTGATCTGGAGCACTGCTAAAGCTTCTCGAACCACAATGTGGTACCATTTTGAATAATATTCTTGCTGATTCCTAGTGAGCAATTTAATGCTTCTTGGCAATAGAGAAGACATTTTTTCAAAAATTAATTGTTTAGATTGAGGGTCTGTGGCATGAGTGAAATCCACCATCAATTTAAAGTATTTAGTTTCTCTTTCATTTAAACCAAGTGCTGTAACAAATTTAATGAGCATTTGAGGTGTTAGAGATTTTCGTCCTTTGACCAAATCTAAGTATAACCCAGAAGAAGTGAAACCCGCTTTTTTTGCAAATGCTCTATAAGAAAAATAGCGATTCACCGATTTACGATAGTCGTAATAATCTTTTAAATAATTTCGATAATTGTAATAGGCGAAAACATTCATACTTATTAATATAGTTTTTTATAGAATTTCGGGAACACCTAAGGAAAAAAAAAGAACGATTTGAGAACACTTTTAGGGGGAAATTTGTTTTTGTTGTTATTTTTACTTCTTTTTTTACCTATAATTAGAGAACACCCAATCCCATCCTTAGGAGTTCTGTTTAATAAACAGAGCTCCTTATTTTTTTTATCGCAAAAATTTAAAACACTACAGTTTCTGGCTAATATTTTTACAAAGCTTATTGTCCGCTAAAAAAGCTATTATTGTTTTGATGTTATTTCTAAAATCTACACTCTTCAGGTTACTGCGAATACTAGGCATTCTAGTTTTAGTCTATTTTTCTATGGTTTTTTATTTGATGCTTACGGAAAGGCAACAAGCTTATCCACGAGCCATTACACACCAAGAATCGCGAAAACACATAGAATCTACAAGCATTCCCATACACTGCGTATTGCCAGACAAGACTATTTTAAATGGATGGAAATCAAAACATCAATCTAAAAAATCTATACTCTACTACCCCGATTCCGAAGAAGATGCGGCACAATTTTTGGCATCTACAAATACTTTAGATTTTGAAGTCATTGCATTTAATTATAGAGGTTCTGCCGGAAATAAAGGACGAGCTTCTCAACAAACTTTTCTTGATGACTCAAAAGCCATTTTAGAGTGTGCTCAACAAATAAATCCAAATCTTATCTTAGCAGGAAGGGGGGTGGGGGCCATTGTGGCAAGTCATCGAGTGACAAAAGATCAACTATTGATTTTAATAGACCCTATCCCAAGCATTAAAGAACAAGTGAACGAAAAGTATCGTTTTTTGAGACCCAAGTTTTTAATCAGAGATACGACCAAGTTAAAAGATTTATCTACAGGGAATGAAAAAAACATCCTGTTGATTCAGGATAAGATCGAAAAAGCCAAATTCACTCAAAATTCTATTCAAAACCACAAAAAGGTTAAAGTTTTCTCACGAAATGGAGATGATTTTGTTAAAGTATTACAAAATGCTTTGAATTTGTATAATTAAATGCTATTTGTAAAAAAAGACTAGTTTCTTAAATATGTTTTTTCTAGTTTATATAGATGAAACTCCACAACTCCAGTTTTACTTAGTTTACCCTCCAAGTAAAGCGTTAAAATGTGTATAAGCTACATTTTTTATAAGATATAAAAAACTTTATTTGTTTGGAGCAAATAAAAATGTTTGTTAAAATACATTTATAAATACACTTTAACCATTCTATGAAAATGAGGTCAATATGTTAACAAGTATTAATGCCAAAATGGACATCCGCGGTTTTCTTCGCATACAAGCTGCGGCTGCCGAAGAATTAAACTTAAAATCCACCCCTTATGCGGAGTTGGAATACAATTCCACAACAAAACAAATTCGTATCACTCCATTAAGTAATGTTACAGAAACTTCATTTAGAGTGATTCCTAGTAATAAAGGTTTTATCCTTTTCTTAAAAGGAGCTATGACGAAAGCGGGAATTAAAGTTTCTATAGGCCACCTAAAGTTAAAAAGAGAAGGTAAAAGTCTTATATATTCTGGCAAAAGAAGTCCTGATAATCTCCCCACCGGCGGAGAGTGGGTGCACTATCCTTGTCGAAACTCTTCTGGACTCCCTATGGTTTCTATTAGCACTCGTGGGACTCTTATCTTTGACAAAAAAGCCATGGAAGAGATTGATACAAGAAAAAACCACACTTTTATCCCTTATTATGATTCAAAGAAGAAAGAATTTACTTTGAAATTTATCCAAAGAGGTTTTATCAATGTACGCTCCATTGCAAGCCATGCCAACGCCTCTTTTATGGGTACACTGAGTGCAGAAGGTATCCCTCTCCCCAAAGAAAGCTACAGGACTCGCTGTCATATTAAGGGAGATACCGTCACTTTTAGTGTGAAGAAGATGCTTCAAAAATAGTGTTATAAAATCATTTTTTGGGAGGATCTAAATGTTTGAAGTGCTTAAACAATTTTACTCGGTCCACTACAATGTTGGAGCTTTTATCATTTTACTTGTTTTTACCTTGATTTATATGTTGAGTAAAAAAAATCACAGGGGAAGTATTATTATATCAGCGATCATCATTGCTTTGAATGTTTTCGTTTACAAAAAAACAGTGGATCGAGTCTGGATTCTCACTGAAAATGAAAAAACAATGCGTTTTTCTGTACATCAAGATTGGACTATCACCGATGAAAATGGAGAGCTTCACCATTGGTGTTGGCTAGACGAGTGGTGGGATCGCATTGCCAGTACTGATTTAGTGGGTACTTTGTGGGGTAGCAAACAGGTGAATAGCTATCGAAAAACTTCTGAAGAACGATTGAATCAATAAACTTCTAATTTTACAAAAGTTCAGGTTTTACTTTTACCAGTTGAAAGCCGTTTTGAGAATCATAAATAGCATAAGACAAAAAGAACAACCATTGTCCAGGGCTCACCACTTGACCGTTTGGAATGTCCCAGACTCCTTGAATATGGTGGTGTCCATGGATAAAATAATCCACACCTAGATCTTTTATTTTGTTTTCGCCTGCTTTGAAATAAGAATCCAGATCGATTTCTGCTTCTTGATTCCATTGGCGGCTTTTTTTCCCTATTATGGCGGCTAAGTTCATACCCCAGTCTGGATGCAAAAGTTTAAATAAGAAACGATTCAAAGGAAAGTCTAAAATTCGACGCAAAAATCGATAGCCCCTATCAGAAGGGGGAATCCCATCGCCATGCACACAAAAAAACTTTTTTCCATGGGCATTTAAAACAAACTCCTTATGAACTTGAACCCCTAATTCTTTAGGGAAAAAATCTTCTAAGGCAAAATCATGATTTCCTTTGATATAATGCACTTCCACACCCGACATTTTCAATTCTAAAAAAGCCTTAAAAAGCTTAAAATGATGTCGATTGACATAATGTTTATATTCGAACCAAAATTCAAACAAATCCCCTAAAATAACAATATGGCTAGCCTTTTCTTTCCAGGACAATAAAGTTTTTATGAGCCATTCCTCTCGATCCTTCACGGAGTTTTCTGGAAAAGCCCCTAAATGGGCATCTGAAATAAAATAAATCTTGTCTCGCATTTTTTAAATTTAGTAAAACTATATGATTAAAATAGGAAGTTTCAGAAGCGCCTGGTTTATTTCACATTTCGACACTCATTCTAAGTAAAATAAATTTATTATTCTATTTTGTTTTGATATGCTAACAATCCTTCTTCTCATTTTAGCTTTGTTTTTACAAGCTTGTAGTCCTGATTATTCTGGGACTAAGTTAAAGCATTCCCTTGCAGAAACAGCCTATAGGCCCAAAACATTTTCCCTTTATTTAAATGGAGAAGCGATTGTTCCTTCAGAAAATTTGATTTTAGCCTACACAAAAATTTTACCCGATTCTGTTCAAACGGCGTGTCAGTTTTCAATGCATATCGAAGAAAAAATCCAACATCAAAAAGAGAGTCTCTGGTATATTGGACTTGCCATGTTTGTACCCTTTTGGCCGGCACTCCCTGTAAATGGAAACATTGTTTTAAAAGGGAAATTAGAGCTGATTTGTGGTGATATTTTGGTGCAAAGATTGGTTTTTATAGAAGAAGAGGACTTTGAGTTTTTTTGGTATGGAGTTTTTAGAGAAAAATCCTTAATGAATCGAGTGGATTGGGTGCACGAAAAGTTAATTTATAGGTTACAGCATGCATTGGAACTGCAAAAAAAAGTGGATGAAGGCATTATTTTTGAATTTTAAGTTAAATTTTAAATATGAATACTCTTTATATTGTCTCTACCCCTATTGGAAATTTAGAAGATATTACTTTTAGGGCTGTACGCATTTTAAAAGAAGTTCCTTTGATTTTGGCCGAAGATACTAGACATTCTAGACTTTTGTTAAATCACTATGGGATTCAAACTCCTGTAGAGGCTTACCATGATTTTAATAAAGAAAGGCAAACCCCAAAGTATGTAGAATACCTACAAGAAAAGGGGAGCATCGCTTTGATAAGCGATGCAGGCACTCCCGGTATTGCAGACCCCGCCTTCAATTTAGTTCGGGAGTGCGTGCGCGAACAGATTCCTGTTCGCTCCATCCCCGGTGCTAGTGCCATGCTCACCGCTCTTGTGGCTTCGGGCATGCCCACCGATAAATTTAGATTTGAAAACTTTTCTCCCAAAAAAAGTGCCCAAAGGATACGACTTTTAGAAAAATTAAAAGAAGAAGCAGACAGCACATTGATCTTTTATGTGAGCCCCCATCATCTCCTTAAATTTTTAAATGAAATACACCTTGTTTTTGGAGACATTCTACTCGCTTTAATGCGTGAACTCACCAAAAAATTCGAAGAACATTTGATCCAAAAAACATCAGAACTCATAGAGCATTACCAAAATAAAAATCCTAAAGGAGAGTATGTTTTAATATTTCACCCGCAAGGAAAAGGTGGTTTATGAGTTTCCGCATTTTTTTTCTAATTCAATTTATCTTACAAGTCGTATTATTCTTTTCCACTCCAACTCATCTTAAAGGTTTTTACTTTTATCCTTGGCAAGTCATTCCCTTTTTAGTGGCTTTGATTTTGTTCGCATTGAAAAAAACACGGCCTCCATTCTTAAAAGGGATATATTGTGTCTCTGCTTTGTATTTTTTGTTTTTAATTATAGATTATCTTTTTTACAGACACATAGGCTCTTTTTCGCTAGCATTATCCACACTGCCTCTTTTTATTTTATGGTTTATTTATTTTGCCAAATGGAACTCATTGCATTTTAAAACTAAAAATTCCATTCGAGTTTTGGCTATTGCCACTCTATCTTGGCTTGCTTATGCTTTTAGTTTTCCCCCACTCCCTCTAGGCCCTTTAGCTTTTGTGCTTTTGGTGCCTTGGTTCATCATCTTATACAAAGAATCCGTTTCTACAGCCCTTTTTGCTTCTTTTTGGGCTGGATTTATTTACAATATTGTCAATTACTATTGGATTTATAATGTAATGAAAGTGGGGCCCGCTTTTGCTATTTTGTCGGGACTTTTTTTGTTAGTGTCTTTTTTTGCGGCTTATCATGTTTTGGCAGCTTTTGTATTTGTAAAAATAAGAGACAAAGCATTTTTAGTGATTTTGTACCCTCTATTTTATGCTGGTTTAGAAATGACCCGTAGCAAAGGTGATTTTAGTTTTCCATGGAGTCATCTTGGGTATAGTTTGGGCCATCACCTCAGTTTGTTACAAACACTCCCATGGATCGGGATTTTTGGTTACACCACTTTAATCGTGAGTACTAATCTTTTGGTGAGCCATGCTATCTTAAAAAAACGCTATTACTTGGTCCTAAGCCCTCTTTTAGTTCTAGGACTTTTGTGGTTTCATGGGAATTATGTGCTTTCACAAAAAGAAGCGCAAGCCTTTTATATAGCAAATAAAAAAGAAAGCCCTAATATAGCAATGGTGCAACCCAGCATCCCTCAAATCAAAAAATGGAGTAAAGCTTATTTTGATTCGGTCACTAGCAAAACATGGGATTTAGTAAAAGTAGAAAAAGGATTAGATTCTATAGATTTATTGGTTTTGGCAGAAACCGCTATCCCCGATGTCTTGAATAGACACGCCGAACAAATCGAATTTATCCAAGGAGTGACTCAGAAGCACCAGCTTTCTTTGTTTATCGGTGCACTGGATTATAAAGTGCTCCCCCATCCAAAACACAATAAAAACATAGAACTTTACAATGCCGCCTTTTTATTTGATCCAGTGCCAGAGAGTACTCCTCAAAGGTACATTAAACAGCATTTGGTTCCCTTTAGTGAAAGGATTCCCTTCGATGATGTTTTTTCTATTTTAAATTATGTGGATTTTGGTGAAGGTGATTTTACTCCAGGAACAGAAACACCTGTGTATGATTCATACCAGTGGACACCTTATATTTGCTATGAGGCTATTTATGGAGATCAAATCCGAGATGCCATTAGAAAAGGTTCTCGGCTCATGGTCAATATCACTAATGATGGCTGGTTCGGAAAAAGCACCGCTCCATGGCAACACCTCAACTTAATTCGGTACCGAGCCATAGAAAATGCATACCCTGTAGCACGAAACGCCAACAGTGGTGTATCTGTATTCATTGATTCTTATGGCCATTTAAAACACCAGACAGAGCTTTTTTCAGAAACTATCATCCATCAAAAAATGCCTTTGCGAAATAGGATCACTTTATACACACGCATCGGTGATCTAGTAGAAAACTCCCTTTTGGTTTTTTTCTTCTTCTATTTGGGACTAGTTTATTTGGTAAATCAAAGGCAGTTCAAAAAGACAGACCACTAAAATTTATGGAAGCCCTTTTTCTAAGAGATGGTCTGAAAGCCGTATCAAAGTATCTAAAGTAGCTCGAAGTTTATCTACTATTTGAGGTTTTTCTTTGCTCAGATCTTGTGTCTGATATATATCCTCTTCGCGAAACAACCAAGAGTGGCTGTTTTGGTTCCATGGGTAAGGGGTGATCAATCGATAGCCTTGGTATCCAATGGCAGCCGAGTTTGAATAAGCCCCCAAAGACAAAGAACCATTGTTGTTTTGAATGAGACTGTGTCCCATAAAGAAGTTTTCTACAGAAATGCCTGCCAAATCCAAAATAGTAGGAGCAATATCTATTTGAGAAGCACTTCTAGAATCCTCTCCTTTTTCAAGGCCTTCTCCATAAATTAAAAATGGAATCCAAGTCGCATTTGAAAACGCACCGCCGTTCATGGTGGATACGCCATTTTCACCTAGAGGGAACCCGTGGTCAGCAAGTACAATCAAGTATGTGTTTTGAAACCAAGCTTCGTTTTGTATGGATCGAATAAACCGGGCGAGTTGCCTGTCGGTATAGTTCATTGTAATATTAATACGTTCGATGAGAGGCTTTTTTTTATCTTCGCTAGACATTCCAGCGGCAAAATTAAAGGGGTAGTGATTCGATCGAGTCATTAAAGTGACTAAAAAAGGAGCTTTATTCAAAGCTAAGGTGTCTTTGATATAAGAACTGGCATGCTTAAAAAAAGTAGAATCATCCTCTCTATTTCGGTGATAATGCTGCGATTGATACCACTTGCTCATCCAAACTCCTAAATTATCCCATGCTGGATCTGCGGCAGAAAAATAATGGGTGTTGTAACCAGAATCCGACAAGACAGAAGCAAAACTGGGGATAGAAATGTGAGCTAAATCAGTGGCTTGGGCCAAGTGAGAGTGGTGAGGCAAACCGATATGAGAAGAAAGTAAAGCCCCTGTAGTGGGAAGTCCACTCGTGTGCATTCGAGACCAGAATCTAGAATATAAAGAAAGAGAATCCATAAAAGGAGTGGGAGAGACTTTTAGTTTTGGATTGAGAAAACCCACATTGAGTGCTCGATGGGATTCTAGAAACACTACGATAAAATTAGGTGGAGCTTTTTTGGAGTCCTCTTTTGCATCGTTCTGGTTTATATTTTTTACTGGAACTTTGTACAATGGAGATGTTTTGTTGGGGATAAAAGTCCACAATGAATCACCTTCGATTTCTAGCCATAATTTTTGGTAAGATTTTCCGTATTTTTTATACTCTTCAGGGGTAAGTCCTTCAGAATTAGGTTTAGAAAAAAGTTCAAGGTAAACTAAAGAAACAACAGGCCGTAACTTCGTCATTCTCGCGTTTCCTGTCCAAATAAAATGGATAAACAGATAGGATAAGATATAAAAGATCAGCATGGCCATCGCTGTTTTTGGAATCGAGATTTTGCATTTGACCATCCAATGACAAAGCAGACGGTATAAACCATAGGTACAAGGTAAAATAAGGGCAAGTACAATAAACTGTAAAAATGGAACAGAATAATCGTTCGCGACATAATCCCAAAACATGACTACTGAGGAAGTATCGCTGTAGGTATTTAAGAGGCCAAAAGAAAGATGGCTTCCAAGGAAACGCTGGACTTCGTTGTCTAGTATTGTAAAAGGAAGGAGGATCCCATGAAATAAGGCTCCAAGAGTCAGAGAAATCTTCGCAATAAGATTTGTTTTTGGAGATATGGGGTTCTTTGTTTTTAGAGAAAATAATTTAATGAATAGAATGGTGAATAATGCAAAGGCTACGAGAGTATTGGCGATCCATAGAAAATCTAAACAGATGGCGTGAAAGATATACCAATCGGGCTTGTTGACAAAAGGGAATCCATAGGGGTCCATTCGAAAAATAAGAAGGATACGCAGAAAAATATGAGAAATCCAAACGGCTAAAGAGAGGGGGATCCATTTTTCTAAGGGCTTTAAATAGGGCCAAATTTGATTTGCGATGACATTGGAAAAAAGCTTCATTGGATGAAATGTAAAAAATAGAGAGTTGAAAAAAAACTATTTTATTGTTTCTATGAGTCATTTGGAAGCAGACAATCAATTTCTTAAAAAAAGTGCTTGGTTAAATATTGTTGGCACCATCTTAAAGATTTGTGGTCCCATTTTAACTGTGCTACTCGCTCGTGTGTTTGGTGCCGCTGAATTTGGAATATTTGTTTCGACCCAGGCACTTTTACTTACGATCGCTCGCTCCGCAACTCTTGGTTTAGACAAGGGCCTTTATTGGTTCCTTCCTCAGAATAAGATAAAGAATCGCCCTGCCTACGAAGGTATTATGGAATCGCTCTGGGTTTCTGTAGCGATTTCGTTATTGTGTATGGTGGTCATCTTTATAGGTTCTTTTACGCCTTTAATTTCAAAAGAACTACCGTGGTATGCTCTTTCTCTTGTTTTTTATGCGGCCTCTTTTGTCTTCAGTAATACCTCCGAAGGAAACCGTAAACCGCAAAATGCGATTTTTATTAATTCTTTTTTTGTGGCGGTACTTTCTCCAGCGATCTCGATTCTCTTGCACTTCTTAAAAATACCGCATGCTTTGCCTTTAGGCCTTTTATTTGGGCAAATGGGAGGCTTTATTTTGCATGCCCTTTTGGTGCATAAACAATTTAATGACATGCCATTGATTCCTGTGAAAAGGGTCTCTAAGGAATTATTACTCTACTCTTTACCGCTTGGCTTTAATGAATTTGTGACGTCTTTTTTAATACGTTCTGGCTTATGGATGGTGCTTCTCTTTTTGGGCCCAGAAAAAGCGGGCGCCTATGCAATTATGATTACCGTTTCTAATGGCTTACAAACCATACGAGTGGGCTTTACACCGATTTTAACACCCGTTATTGCTGGCATGACAAAAGAACGGTTATCTTCTGATCTAAAACCAGTTTTTAGCTATTGCGTTTCTATGGTAACGATGATTCAGCTGATTATAGGCTTTTTTATTGTGCTATTCCCAAAAGAAATTTTACACCTCGCCGGTAGCGATTTTGTGGTACAGCCTAGCGCGTTAGGGGTTCTTCTTTTTGCTCAGCTTTTAATGGGCTTTTTTGGCATGGCTCTCACGATTATGAACGGCATAGGCAAGAGTTTATACACCTTAAAAATGAACATCGTCTCTCTTGGCGTGGCATTAGTCTCTGGTTATTTTTTAATCCCTGCATACGGGCTTATGGGTGCTGCGTTATCTATGCTTTCTTATAATTTCGTTTCCATGACATGGAATAATTTTTATTTGGCAAAGCTCGGTTTATGGCCTTATTCTCTAAGGCTAGTTCCGCAGATCGCTTGGATTTTTATTCTCTTTGGACTGTATATCTTTGTCAACGTGAGTGGCGTAGAATTTGTGATTTGGCAAAAATTGATTATGTATGTAATTTCTCTTGCTGGCTTAGGTATCTATTGGATTTTGCAAAAAAAAACGAATAGAATACAAAAAGTAATTTTTAAGAAGGAACAAAATGAAGAAACTGACTCAGGCTGAAATTCGAAATGTCCAGATAGGTATTTTGGATCAACTAGTAGCTATTTGCAAAGAAAATAACCTGCAGTGTTATCTTGCCTTTGGTTCTCTCTTGGGAGCAGTTCGGCATAAGGGCTACATTCCTTGGGATGATGATATTGATGTATGCATGACCCGTGACGAATATGAAAAGCTTCTCGAAATCTTGAAAAACAAAAATAGCCGCAAGCCAGAATGGTTTACTTTAATTGATGATACTTGTGAAGGTTATTATTATCCATTTGCGAAGGTCGTGGATCAGAGAACAGAAGTCGATATGGAACGACATACTACAAAGCACGGCATTTGGGTAGATATATTCCCTTTAGATGGTATGGCTCCCAACAAGAAACTAGCGGCCTTTCATATTTTTATTTGTAGTATCATACGTGTGGTTGTTTTGGCTATGGATGCCAATTTGAAAAACAAGAAAAAAGACTTTGATTTCTTTTATAAATGGTTATTTAAAACTTTGGCTCATTTGATTGGCACAAAAAGAGTTTGTGTTTTTGATGCATGGCTGTACAAGTTTTGGGATGTAAAAAAAGCAAAGCATATAGGGACTTTCTTTACCAACAGAGGCTCTCGCGATATTCTAGATAAGGAAAGACTGTTACAAGTGGCCTCTTATGATTTTGAAAATCGAAAATATGAGGGATACGCCGACTATGATTATTATTTGAGTAGTCTATATGGCGATTATATGAAACTACCACCTAAGGAACAGCAGCGTACACACGCCTTTGATGCATGGCAAATTTCAGATGACTCTAGTGAATCATAAGGTCAATATACTTTTGAGTCTGTCGCAAATCTTTTAAGGCCATATTAAGAGAATCTATGCCTATTTTTTCTATAAGTGTAGGTTTGCTAGAGTAGAGGCTTGTACCTATTCCCATCTTCGAATCTTTAAGATGAAAGCCCATGCTTTCTAAAATGGTTGGTGCCATATCGAAAGAAGAAAAAGCACGATCCTTTCTATCTGGGTTTGTTTGTGGGTTGATAAACAAGTTTATCCATTTGCGCTTATTTTTGTCTATATCTTTGACTCCCACGGTTCCCATAAAGATGTGGTCGCCCATGATAACGATTTCTGTATTTTTGCTGTATGGTTGTTCCTTGATCCAAGAAATTAAATTGGTAATTTCTCTAGAAGAACAACGGTAGGTGGTTTTTAATATTTCTTCTTTAGAATCGTTCATAGGTTTATATTGACAATCTTCGTCCAAAAAGCCGTAGGGAAAATGGGTGTCCATGGTGGTGATGGTTAGTGAGAAAGGTTGCCCTCCATCTAGACTTTTAGACCCGATGGTGTCAAGAATATGACGAACTTTTTGGAATAGATAGGCGTCTTTCCAGTTTTCATCTGGACGTTTTTCTTTTGCTTCGACAAAGCCTTCCTTCAAGACTTTTGAGTTTCTGGCTCCAGAAATATCTTGAATAGTGCTGGTGCGTTTATTATCATAGAAGATATCGGCACCGTGGGTCAAGAAGAAGAGACGGGTTTTGGCAAAGTCAGAATCAGAGCCTTGTATGAAAACGTTGTTATAGCCAAAGTGATGTAGAATGTCGTATATCGTTGGAACGTTTCCGAAAAAAGAATCGCTTGAACGTTGTAAGATACCCATGGTCTTTTGAGAGAGCATTAGGAGTGGAATGCCAGTGGTCTTAGCAACGCTGCTTTGAATTGTATTTGTGGCTCCAACGGTAGAAAATCCGCCACCAAGAATAGATTCATTGTCGCTAAAACTCAGGTGTTCTTTGGCGAGAGAGTCGATGGATTCCATGCTGGCGTTAAAAGTGTTTTCCGCGGATTCCATGATAATAAAAACAAGATTTCGAGTGGTAGTATCGGCAGTAACGTCTTGCGGCCCTATTATGCTAAGGTGATTGTCCAAAAAATCAGTAGACATACTTTGATCTTTTTCACTCAAGTTGAGAAAAAAGGCCGCATAACGTGCAGCACCGCTAAGTGATACGCGATTGAAAAATAAAGTGGTAGGATAGATCATCAGGGCAATGAATGCAATGGGAATAAAAAAAGCGGCACGCTTTTTATTATGGCAAACGTGATAAAGAGGCTTCCCATAAAAGAGAGCGATAAAAAGAGCAAAAGGAATGGATTTTGAAAGCCACTCGTGAATAAAAATTTCAGAAAATCCATTTAAAGGCATCTTAAGTGTCTCAATGACTTCATCTACATCTGATAACGGAAATGTTTCGATAGCGTAATGCAGTGATATGCTTAAAAAACTGATGACAAGAATAAAGAGAAAGGTGAGAATAAAATTTTGGTCTAGCGGGTTAAAGTTTCTTTTATCCCTTTTCCCTAAAAAAAGTAAAAGTCCAAAGATTGCTATAGGGCTTAACATGGGTCAACTAAATATGTTGAATATAAACAGTAGTAAATCTCTTTTTTGAGAGAAAATACTGCCATATGAGGAACGAGAATAGAATGTGAAATATGACTAAACATGAATTTATTTGATCTTTAAGTCTTGCTTGATTTGTGAGGTCGATATTTCTGGTGTTCGAGGAAGGTAGATGACTTCGCATTGGTCTTTCAGAAAGTCAAATTTTCCATTCCAGTCATCACCCATGACAAACGTGTCAATTTGGTATTCTTTGACATCCGTTTCTTTTTGATTCCAATTTTCTTCGGGAATGACTAAATCCACGTAGCGGATGGCTTCTAACAGTTGCTTGCGTGTTTCATAACTGAAGTAACATTTCTTTTGTTTTTGGTTCCAGTTGAATTCATCTGTAGATAGCGCAACAATAAGATAGTCACCGAGAGCTTTGGCTCGTTTTAGAAGATTGATGTGTCCGTAATGGATCAAATCAAAAGTACCGTAGGTAATGATTTTTTTCATATTAAGAAAAAAATAGAAAAAATTCTTATGTATATTTGTAAAATAATGATGAAATATTTATTTGTATTAACGAGTTCTCCTAAAGATTTTTTTTGTGAGCAAACATTAGTGGCGATTGCCTCTTTAAGAGTTCATAATCCTAAAGCCTTTGTGACGCTTTTAACAGATGATAAAACGGCAGCGACTTTAACTGGGAATCGGGCGGCTTTAAAAGAGGCTGTAGACGAATTAAAGGTTTTAACTTTAGATGAATCTCTTTCTCCTATGCTCCGTTCGCGTTTTCTAAAAACTGTGATGCGTAATGAGATTGACGGTGATTTTTTGTATATGGATTCAGATATTGCGATAGTCGGAGACTTATCGATTCCCGACGAATGGCGTGGTGGAATCTATGCCGTGCTTGATTTCCATACTAATTTGCACAAGGCCATCAACAGAAAAAAAGTATTGAAGGCGGCCAAAATGCTTGGCTTTTCTCCTATAGAAAATGATGAGATTTTTAATGGGGGAGTCATGTATGCAAGTGATACACTAGAAGCAAGAGAGTTTTTTAAAAAATGGCATGAACTTTGGCTCTATTGTGTTTCCAAAGACTACCCTTATGATATGGCTTCGCTTGCAGAGACGAATTTCAAGTTTGATTATATTACTAAAAAAATGCCAGGGGAGTGGAATTGCCAGCTAGCTTATGGTAGACGCTTTATCCCCAATGCAAAAATCTTACATTTTTTTGGTTCTCGAATTATTGACACATGCGGGCGTAAAGTGCCTAAAAGTATGGACGTGTTTTTACCAAAGATCCTTCGTCGAGATTTTTATACGAATCTTAAGAATATCCCTGTGACTGTCAATGCAGACAAGAGTATTACGATGAATGAATATTATGATGATGTGATTGCCCATGTGAAGGAAGCTTTCCTTGATCAAGAAAAACATGTGGGTGGATTTGGTGCTGATATTGTACGCTCTTATGCGTTTGCAAAATCACTTGGTTTTTTATATAAAAAGATGCCATTTTTAGTTCGTCCATTGGAATTACTAGGTCGTTTATTATGATATCTGAGAATAATGAAAGAGGAAGAAATATGGAAAAACTACACATACCAATAGTTCTTGCTAGCGATAACAATCAGATTAATGCTATGGCTGTGGTAATGACATCAGCAATTAAAACGGCAGATGAAAATACGTTTTATGAATTTTATTGTCTGCTTTCAAGTAATGTCTCAAAGGAGAATATTGAACGATTACTTGAATTTGAAAATGATGTACGAAACAATTGTTCTGTTCAAATAATTGATATGAGTGTTTATTTTCAAGATATAGACATACAATACAATAAAAAAGTGGGCATGATTCATTCAGTGACCACTCCCGCTTTGTATAGACTAAAAACGCCGTCTATTTTGCCTCAACATGATAAAGTGATTTATTTAGATACCGATGTACTAGTAAGGCATGATTTAAGAGGATTATATGAGTTTCCGATTGATAAAGCTTATCTTGCTGGAGTGCCAGTGGTGTGGGCACAAGCAAAAAAGCATAATCGAGATAAATGGATTTCTAAAAGTAAAATTTCTGGAATGGATTCCTACATAAATAGTGGGGTTCTTTTAATGAATTTGAAAGAAATGAGGCAAGGTGATGTTGAAACAAAGTGTATTCATTTTATTGGGAAAAAAGAATTTGCCGCTTTAGATCCAGCAGATCAATTAATAATAAACGTCGTTTGTTATGGGAAAATAGACTTTTTACCATGCAAATATAATGTGACATTGAGTAATATGAAGAATTATCAAAAAATGAAAATTTTCTATTCAGAAAAAGAAATAAAATCATCTTTTGAAGACCCATTTATTTTACACTGGACTGGAGCCAGTAAGCCTTGGAAGTATTATGATGTGATGCTTGCACACGAATGGTGGCGTTATTATCAATTATCTCCCTTTAAAAATATTCCATTATTAAGAGATGCAAAGCCTAGTTTTTGGAAGAAGACTTGGAAGCTTTTTCTTAAAACACTAAACACTTGATTAAGTAAGCTTACCAAAATAGGGAACTGTTTTGGTGCTTATTCAAAGTATAATAAAGATAAAAAAAGTATTAAAAATATGAATC
>LSQX01069863.1_pt3 | contig 43236 bp, 38 predicted proteins | sample 654561 | NCBI WGS metagenome assembly LSQX01 (sample SAMN04489861, study PRJNA283612) | anaerobic digester metagenome | isolation source: 4 biogas reactors fed with cattle manure at either 37C or 55C with and... | place: Denmark: Kongens Lyngby | collected 2014 | reverse complement strand
TTACATAGACTGTCTGATAGTTGCGTGTCTATACCGAATAACGTCTGTTGGGGGTTCGTTCGTTTATACATGCGCACTTTTATATCACCAACACCGCTATGGCAAGAGTTACTTCTCAGGAATCATAAGTTAACAGCATCCCTATATTTGCTCGCCGCCCTGGCCTGGGCTGCACGGGCGAATTTACCCCGCTATGACTTTTGTCCCGTCGATGCCGGGCTGATTACGGACTTGGCGGCAGGGCGGTAAGGCAGGGACGAAGGGGACGGCGGAAACTTTTTCAAAAAGTTTCCGGGCCTTCAAAAACTTAAATTGTATTTTTATTCAGCAGGCTCTATTTGTGAAACACAAACAAATACTCATGCGCCAACAGTAAAAAGTTGTACTTTATGCTGTTGGTTTTCCAATAGCCGGTTGCTTTACAGTTGTGCTGCTCCTTCATAATAATCTCTTTGAGAACGAACCCCACATCTTGAAACAGCTTCATAACCTCAAAGCTCATTGGCACAACGTGTCCCTTTTTGCGGGTGTCGCCCATAAGTATTGCGCAAAACTTACCGGGCTTCAATACCCGATAGCTTTCAGCAGCAACAACCGCCATCTGCTTTAAAAACTCTGGTACCGTAAGTTGCGACAAATCACCTTCAATGCCTTCGCTGTACTTAATAATATCAGCGTAAGGCGGATGCGTGCAGATAAAATCAATGCTTTCATCAGGCACAAAGTTAAGATTGCGAGCATCGCCTTGGTGAAAATACACCTTGCCGCAGTTTTCGCGCTCAAAATTGCATTTTTCCTTACAACACAAAAGGGCGTCCGGGTTTATATCCACGCCAATGATTTTGCGATTCAGGAGCTTTGCTTCCACAAGAGTGGTGCCTCCGCCGGCAAATTGGTCAAGCACCAAATCGCCTTCCTGGGAGTATCTCAGCAATAAATTGCGCGGAATATATGGTGACCAGTTTCCACGATATTTCGCATCGTGCGTTGCCCAGCTCCCGCGATTGGGAAAGCTCCAGACGGTATTCATTTCAAGTTCAAAACTATCCGGTTCCCACTTTTTTATGCTCATACGAAAATCCGGCTCATAATGCCGTCTTCAATATCGGCTATACAATATATGTGTTCCATGACATCAAAGGTTTCTTCGAGATTGTTGCGCGCGCTAATCCATCCTTTGCCATCGGTAAACCAGACAAACCCGAATCCGTCTATCTGCTTGGCTTCAAGGGCAATGGTTTTATAGCTACGGGCAGTTTCATTGAGCTTGGAACCGCCGCCGGTGTAGAAGTTCGTTTCAATTCCATAGACAGTTTCATTTGCTTTCACAACGAAATCAAATCGTTTCACGGTCTTGCCTTTATTGCTGAGCTTGGATAAATCTATCTTCCATTTTCTCTCAATATCGCCTATCCGCATTTCTTTGAAGTATGTATAGTCCTTAACGAGTCCAGCTTTAACCAAATAAGATTCTACAAGATTTTCCATCAAATGTCCGCCACGGTTCTTGCGGCCATTGCTGTCAAGGCCAGTCTCAACGCCTGTGGCATAGTCAACGAGATTATTCAGTATGTGATTTTCAAGCAAGCCGAATAATCCCGTCTTGCGCATGAAAACAGAATACTGCTCCACGGGCAGATTTGCACGGCGGAATGAGTAGCGAAATTCTCCATCGCCATCAAGAACGTAAATCTCGTTTTCCCGCACCGCAAGCAACAGCGGTATACACTTGAGTGTCTCAGGATAACGCGCAATAAGGGCGGCAAAATCAGCCTCTATATTTTTTGAGCCAATGAGCGAATTGAGGATGTTGAGTTCAACTTTGATGCCATCAATATTATGGTAGACCTTTTCAAAATTGACATAGTAACCGTAGTTGGAAATGCTTTCACGGAATTGTCCGAGCCAGTTTTTGAAATCGCGCATAAAATCATGTCCTTCTGCTTAATTATTTCTTCTTTGTCCTTCGGCATACCCCTCGTCATATGCTTCCTTGGCACCCTTGTGCCGTACAGTTCCCGCTTGACTTTCAGGGAGATGGGATAAATCTATTTGTTTTTCGCGCCTGTCTAATGCGTCACTTAAACCAGCTTCGTAAGCACAGCCAGCACAGGTATGGCGGTCGCCGCTTCTGTTGTCTTGCGATTCAGGCAGGCTTTTATAATCCTCCAAATATCGGTGTTTTTTCGTGCAAATCATGGTTCTGCCCCTTTCTATCTGTTTGCAATCAGCAGCTCGCTTACACGGCCGCGCCCGGCACCAATCGAATTAATTGCGCGGCTTGCATATATTCTGTCAACCCTATGTTTGGAATAAAGCATATCAAAAAAATCATCGTTTTCATCTGCGTTTTTCGGGTCGCTGTTGCTTGCGATAACACAGGCGCCCCGCTCACTTAATTTATCAATAAATTTTGCAAGCTCCATTTGGTCATCATCGTTGAAACCGCCTTGAGTATAAGCTGTAAAGCTTGCTGTTGCGGTTAACGGACGGTATGGTGGGTCAAAATATACAAGAGATTTGTTGTCAATATATTCGTCAGAATCTCTGTAGTCGGCACATTTTATAGTTACACCTTGAAGCTTGACCGACACGGCACGAAGGTTGTGTGAGTCACAAATAAGTGGCATTTTATAGCCACCTTGGGGAACGTTGTATTCACCGCGAGCGTTTACGCGGTATAGTCCATTGAAACAGGTGCGATTTATGAAGATAAAAAGCGCCGCAAGCTCCGCACTTGAATCGTTCGACAGCTTCAGTTCATTAAAGCGGTCACGTTTGGTGTAATAGAGTTTCTTGCGCTGCTCAGTGTTGGAAGGCAGATACAGCGTTTCAAGTGCAGAAAGGCTGGCAATCAATTCGTCCACATTGTCACGTATTGTTAGGTAAGTATGAATTAACTCACGGTTAATGTCGCTTATATAAGCATGATCAAGAGAATCGTTGTTTAGAATATCAAAAAGAACTGCGCCGCCGCCAACAAATGGCTCGGCGTATTTTCTTATATCACTGCCAAAGTTATTTGGAAACTTAGCTCTTATGTCCGCAAGTATCTGTGATTTTCCGCCAGCCCATTTGACAAAGGGTTTTGCAGTCGTTTTCATGATGTTTTCTTTCCGCCGGTATCTTGTTTGCGTTCGACTTCCATAATATCACCCACATCACAGTTGAGCGCATCGCAGATTCGCAACAGGGTGTCAGTATTCACAGTTTGTCCCTTGCCAAGCTTTGCTATGACAGCCGAACTAACTCCTGAAGCGATGCGAAGCTCATCCTTTTTCATTTTGCGGTCTATAAGCAACTTCCATAGCTTGGCGTAACTCATTGTGGACACGCTCACACCTCAACACACTGTATTGGGGTTAGTATGACACACTTGAAGATTAAAGTAAAAATAATATTTACGAAACGAAAGAAATGACGGGGGAAGCAAGGGGGCGGGGTCTGCTCTAACGGCCTTGATAGGCGGAGCGTGAGCGGAGCCGGCAAGGACTGAAAGAGCAGATGCTCAACAGCGGCAATAGGACGGATGGCCAAAGGCCAAGCGAGCATTAGCGAGCGGTCCGTCCTATCGGAAAGCTCAGTGGGGGCCGGTCTTTCCGACGATCCCGTGCAGCGTCTTGTTCGGAGCCTCTGCTATTTGGGTAAGTTTCTCTTCCATGCGTCTCTAAACTCCCTCTTCGCGATTGTTTTGTATGCTATACCAAACGAAAAGTCAGCATATGGTTTGCCGCGTTTCGCTTCTGATGCCTTTGTCAGTTCCTTCTGTTCCTCAACGACTTCAAGAAATTGCTGATTATTGAAGACATAGTATTCCGGCCTCTTTTCAGTAGACGATGGCAGAAAGACAAAAACAAAATGCCGTGACTCGTTTGGCTCTTGGAGATGATCTTGACAGAGATAGTATGTCCTTGAACTCAGTGTCTTAACTTCCAATGAAAATGATTTTTCTTCAGGACTTTGACAGAGCAGATCTGTTCCAGGTGCGTTCCCCAAGGTAAATGCCACCAAGTAGCCACGTCTGACGAGTTCATGAGCAACACCAAATTGGCCAGCCCATTGAGTATGATGTCTGTTAGCCTTTGCCTTCATTCTCTTGCCTCCTAACAGAGTAATAAGTGGAATATTGTCCATCATAACAGATCATATAGATGGAAAGATTTTCCACTTATTGCGATATTAAAGCATAAAACATGGAAAATAGGACGGCTGATTTTCCACTTATTACGCCATACAAGGGGTACACATGGAAAATATCGTTTGTAATCCCCCACTGCCAACGCCCCCGTTTTTAACGGGATATTTTACTTAGGTACTTAATATTCTTTGTGCAATCAACCACCTCGCAGCAAGCTGTCGAGGTATGAAATGAACGTCAATATATCGCAGCAAGCTGCGGAGAATTAACACTCGTCCCGCCTCAGCGGGATTAAATTATGAAACAGACCAATCAACCGAAATTTCATCCCAACCCGAAGCTCAAGCTGATGGAGCAGGTCCAGGAGTTCCTTCGTTATCATCGTTATTTTTATCGCACTAAACAGACTTATTGTCAATGAATTCTTCATTATATCAGATACTTCAAGCTAGAGATACACCCAAAGCATCTCGGGGTCAAAGATGTGGAGGCGTTTCTGTCTCACCTGGCGACTGCTGAAGGCGTGTCCACTTCCACCCAGCGTCAAGCGCTCAATGCCCTGACATTCCTGTACAAGCAGGTTCTGGGTATCGAACTCACGGATGATATCATCCCGAACGTCAAACCTGACACAGTCGCACCTGTCTAGGACGGCCTTTTAAAATAGTTAGCCCCCAGCACCCCGCCGATGACCAGAATGGAACCGATGACATGATAATAGTAAAATTCTTCCTTCAAAAACAAAACTCCCGCGATAATGGTCACCACCGTCCCCAGATTGACAAAGACTCCCATCCGGGAGGCCTCCATTTTCGACAGCACATAGTTGGTCATCAAAGACGTGACCAGGGAAGAAAGTACGCCCAGGTACACGATGGAGGCAAGAAAACTCATATCGCCCAGAGGGGCGAAAAAGGCCCGCATATCTCCCGCCACCAGATTTTTGATCACAGCGATAACGTTGAAGACAACAAAACTGATGGTGATCATGATGACGCTCAGCTCTATGTTGGTGAAGGTCCGGATGAGTTTTCTGGCCAGCACGTTATAGCCTGCAATCGCCAGGCACGATAAAAGCAGAAAAGTGATGCCCAGCTTGTTTTGCGCATCCAGCGACGCGCCTTTCATCAGAGCTATATAGATGACACCCGCAACCGAAAGGACAATGGACAACTTCTGCAGTGTGCCGCTTTTCTCCTTCAGAAAATACGCGGCCAGAATCAGTGTGAACACAGGCGACAGCGCCGAGATGATGCCCGCCTCCGAGGTGCTGGAATACTGGATTCCCGACGTTTGAAAACCAAAAAACAAAAGAGGATAAAAGATGGCCAGGGGGATGATTTTTTTTATCCGCGCGGCGTTGTAGCTGACCTTTACCCACCCGGCAAGCAGGGGAATCAGCATCCCGACAAAGGCGGCGGAAAAGCGATGCGCCAGAATCTCCAGCGGCCCGGCGGCCCTGAGCGCGATTTTGGTGAACAAAAACGAGTGGCCGATGATGACCACATACAAAATAACAGCCAGATAAAGATATTTTCTGTCGTCCATAAAATCTCTTCCCGCCCGACCGGACTTTTTTGTAGCGGCAGTTATAACAAATCCCGACCGGCAGTGTAAGGGAAAACTCATCTGACACTCAGCCCTCAATCGTCGCGTCAGGCGGCGCTGAAGCTTTGACAAGAAAGCGTGTCTGTGGTTAGCTGGCATTGATTGCCGGAAAAAAGTTTTCGCGATCATCAGCCATAGACGATTCCGCGGTAAAAGGCGGGATGTGAACAGATGAAAAGGTAAATCCCTGGGCGGTGTTTTTATCAACGGCGGGCCGGTGTGCCTGTTATTTGTATGGAGATACACGATGAGCTTAAAAAATGAATTTGTGCAGATGGTCGAACATTTGAACAAGATCTGCAATATTGCGCCGATTGAAAATGTTTTCCTTCCTCCGTTTTATGAAGACGGCCAGCCCAAAGACGAGCAGTTCATGGCGGTCTCCCTGGCCTCTGGCGCCACGGGCATCTGCTATCTTCTTTTACCCGATGAAGCTGCCCCGGACTATCAGGCGCTTGCTCCCGGCGACTTTGCCGGAAAATACCCGCAGGAATTCGCTCCTGCATTCGGAGGCGACAAACCCATAGAAGAAATGATCGCCATGGCATGCATCAATGCCATCTGCCAGCATGCGATGGTGGAGTTGTCTTTCCCCCTCGATCACGTGACGGATCCGCTGGGGCTGATTACAGCCGGACCGGAAGACGTAATCGGCATGGTAGGACTCTTTGGCGGATTGACCGCCCGCATCAAAAAAACCGGTGCGCAATTAATTGTCATTGAAAAAGATGATGAGCTGATCGGGCAGAGCCGGTCATTTCAGGTGACCGCGGATACGGCAGAGCTTGCCAAATGCAATAAAGTGCTGTGCACCGGCACGACTGTGCTGAACAATTCACTGGACAATATTTTGGCAAATCTGTCACCGGGCACGTTTGTTTCCGTGGTCGGGCCGACGGTCGGCTATTTTCCCGACCCGCTGTTCGCGCGCGGCGTCGATGTGGTCGGCGGCAGGGTGGTGACAAACGGCGGGGAGTTTCTGCAAAGGCTGGCTCAAAAAAAACGCTGGACGGATTCGACACAAAAGACCTGCTTTCAGAAAAAAACCTACCAAAGCATCATCACCTGATTACGCAGGTGGGAAAATACGGCGTTTTCTTCCGTAGCGCCGCAACGGGTGCAAGTTCCACGGCCCGGGGCGGGCCTTAAAAATCATTGACAGACACGCGGATCATTCCTATAGTCGGCACTGTCAAAGTATTTTGCGGTCCGCGCCCGCTCGCGAATATCACGGCCGGGCGCGGCGATTGAAGAACCGGACAACATCATCATCAACAATAATACGAGGAGGTTTTGATCATGGCCGACACAGACATATGGCTTACGACACTCGTCACAGACACGCCGCAGGCGGGCTTCGAGCTTGCTCTCACCTTGAGCCGCCGCGCCGTCAAGTACACGCAGCCGAGTGCGGAAATCCGCGAGAAACTCCGGCCCGTGTATTCCAATGACGCGGACTCGCTGATCGCCGCTTCGCAGGTTGTGGCCATCAATTTTCAAACCATCGCCGCGGCCAATAACTACTGGCGCAAATAAGGTCAATTGACGCCGGCGGAAAGTCCCTTGCCTCAGGGCGTCAAGGTTTATGGACAAACCGTGCAGGCAGGCGGACTTCGGCCAACAGCAAGGAAAAACACTACAACCAAAAGGTCACGGCAGATAACACCGTGGCGACGTTTTTTTGCGCAAAAAAGGGCCCCGCGCGAAAAACATTGAAAAATATACACTTTCTTTTTTTACCACGCGCAAAACTCCTCCGGCTGACCTGAAAGGCAAGTACGCACGGATCATCGGCTCCATCCCGAAGACACACCTGCGCCCCTATAGAAAAATCAAGGAGTGAACAATGGCAGCAACATCAAACCAAACACAGACACCATCCACTTTCAAAGGCAATATCATCATGATCGGCTGCGGCAGCATCGGTCAGGCGGTCCTGCCGGTTATCGGCCGACATCTGGAAGGCATCTACGGCAGAATGACCGTTCTGGCGGCAGACGAGTCCGGCCGGGGGATTGCCGGACGCTTCGGCGCGAAGTTCATCCACTGCAACCTGACGCCCGGCAATTACCGTACAATACTGAAAAACTATGTCCGTGCGGGCGATCTGATGCTGAATCTGTCGGTCGATATTTACAGCGTGGATCTGATCAGATTCTGTGCGGAGCGCGACGCTCTGTATGTGGACACTTCCATCGAACCCTGGCCGGGGGTTTTCGACAACCCCATGCTGGAGCTTCATCAGCGCACGAACTTCGCCATCCGCAACAAAGCGGTCGATCTGGCTAAAAAACTGGGCCCTGACTCGCCTACCGCCGTGGTCGATCATGGCGCCAACCCGGGCATTGTGTCACACTTTGTCAAGCGGGCCCTGGTGGATCTGAGCCGGATGCTGAACAACGGAGCGGTCAGGCCTTCCACTCGCCGGGAGTGGGCCGGACTTGCGCAGGCTTTGAATATCTCCACGATTCAGATATCCGAGCGCGACTCGCAGGCCAGCCAGAAACCCAAGCGCCAGAGGGAATTCGTCAACACCTGGTCCGTTGACGGTTTTGCCGACGAACTGATGCAGCCGGCCGAGCTGTCCTTCGGCACTTTCGAAAAGCGGCGTCCCAAAGGCGCGCGCGAGCACCGTCCCGGCTCCGGCACACTATATCTGGAGCGCCCCGGCGCCAGCACCTTCGCGCGTAGCTGGACCCCCTCCATCGGCGGTTTCCAGGGGATGCTGGTCAGCCACGATGAAGCATTTTCCATTGCCGACTACCTCTGTGTCCGCGGCAACGGCAAGTTTATCTATAGGCCCAGTGTGATGTTTGTGTACCATCCCTGCGACGACGCCATGCTCTCGGCGCTCGAGCTGGAAGGAGGCGGGTGGATCATGCAGCCGACTCGTCGCCGCCTGGGGGCCGATATCGTGGAGGGAATGGATGAACTCGGGGTGCTTTTGGCCGGCCATGAGAAAAACGCCTATTGGTACGGCTCTCAACTGACCATCGCGCAGGCCCGCCGCCATGTGCCCTACGCGAACGCCACGACCATGCAGGTGACGGCAGGAGCAATCGCCGCCGTGATGTGGGCGATACGCAATCCCCGCCGGGGGCTGGTCGAGCCGGAGGAGCTCGATTATGAGGATTGCCTGGCCACGGCAGAACCTTATCTGGGCCGCCTGACCGGCGAGTTCACGGACTGGACGCCGCTGGACGGCCGCGGCAAATACTTTCCGGAAAAGCTCGATGTCCAGAGCCCCTGGCAGCTGCAAAATATCCGCAGCAGGCAATGGCACGGAGAATGACATTTACAGAGCTTCGTGATAAGCCCGGACATCGCACATCTGCAGACCCCCCCCAACTGAATACATGAATATCAGACAGCCGGCGACATCGACATTAGCCGTCCTGATCATGATGGCTATAATCTGGGCAGGCTGCGGGTCCTCGCCGAAAGACAAGGGCCCCCATGGTCAGTACGTGCGTCGGTGTAAAGAATTTTTTGAGAAAGCCTATGACACCGGTGCGCTTGCCGGGCAGGGCGCAATAGACGCTAAGGGCTTTTCTTGAAATAGTCAAAATTGAGTTGTGTAAAGGTTGCAAACCATGTAAAAAAGCATATCCGGCAATTCTTCAGGGAGCGTCACGGTATGCGTATTTTAAAGAAAATTCTGATCGTCATCATCTTTGTGGCCGTCTTTACCGGCATCGCCGGTTTTTTTGTTCTTCCGCATGTTCTCAAACCGGTACTCACGGACCGTCTTTCACAGGCTGTGCACCGGCAGGCAACCATTGAACAGATCAAATTCAATCCCTTCTCTCTTTCCGTCACGATCATCGGCTTTAAACTGGACGAACGTGACGAAGACAAATCTTTTGTCTCTTTCGAAGAGCTCTATGTCAACGTCGCCGCTCTTTCCTCGCTGGCCAGAAGGGCTTTGATCCTCGATGAGATACGCCTGCAAAAACCATATCTCAGCCTCACCCGCAGGGCGGATGGTTCATATAATTTTTCAGACCTGATTCCCGCAGAAAATTCAAAAAAAGAGGAGGAGACCCGCCCCTTTCTCTTTTCACTCAACAACATTCAGATTATCGACGGAAGTATTGATTTTCAGGACGTCCCGTATCAGACAGATCATACCGTGCGCGGGCTGAATGTCTGCGTCCCTTTTCTTTCCAACATCGACTACTACATGAAAAACTACGCGGAGCCCCGATTTTCCGCCGTCGTCAACGGCGACGCCGTGGCAATCGGCGGCAAAACAAAACCGTTTACCACCTCGCGGGAAACAACTTTTAATATTGACCTGAAGAATATTGACGTTCCCTACTATCTGCAATACGTGCCGATAAAGATGAACTTCAAACTCACGCAGGCGCGCCTCGACACCGACATCGAGCTTGGCTTCACCGCGCATGCCGACAGGCCGCCGTCTTTGAATCTGACGGGGCATGCCGCACTGAAAGATGTGGCCCTGGACGATCTGCACGGAAACAAGATTCTGCGTCTGCCGTCCCTGCGTGTGGATCTGGCCGGCGTCGAGCCTTTAATTCCCAAAATTCATCTGTCGCGCATCGCGCTTAATGAAACAGAGCTGGTCATCCGGCGCGACCGCCACGGTAATATCAATCTGCTGGGCCTTGTTGAAGCCGACAAAAAAGACGGGCGGGGCGGTTCTTCTTCCGCCATAGACAAAACTGCTCAAAACGATAAAAAAGAGTTGGATCTGCTGATTGACGAGCTGGAAGCAGTCAATGCTGATATTACCTTTATCGACTCCCAAACGGATCAGACGGTAAGAATTCACCTCCATCCATTGGACCTCAGTGTGTCAAAATTTTCCCTGAAAAAAGATGAGCAAGCCCAGCTGGATCTGGCGCTGGTCATGGATAAAAAGTGCAGTGTGACCGCCAGGGGTTCTTTCGGCGTCGAGCCTCTGGCCGCGAACCTTGAGCTGGAAGTGAAAAACATGGCTATCCGCCCGTTTCAACCTTATTTTACCGAGTCCGTCCAGATGGACGTCACACGCGGGTTCATTTCCACGGCGGGAAAGCTTGCCATAGAGCCCGACGCACAGGGAAATCCCGGCCTCAGGTATCACGGCGAGCTCACCGTCAACGATCTGGCCACGGTGGACACGATTCACACACATGATTTCCTCAAATGGAAGCGCCTGCGTTTTCAGTCGCTCGACGCCGGCTATAACCCGCTGTTTGTGAACATAAAGGATGTCTCGTTGCAGGATTTCTTCGCCAAAATCGTTATCAACAAGGGCGGTACAACCAACATTGAAGAGATTTTCAGTGCCCGGGACGCTCGTGCGCCTGAGTCTGCACAGGAGACGGAGACAAAGCCGACGGAGGTGGATGGCGCCGGTCCCGCCGGCAAGCCGGATATTAAAATCGGTAAAGTCAGCTTCCGGGGCGGAACGGTTGATTTTGCCGATTACAACATCAGGCCCAATTACGCGGTCACCATGCTCAATCTCCGAGGCGGCGTGACGGACCTGTCGTCGCAGGAAATATCGCGCGCGCGGGTGGCCCTCAAAGGAAACATCGGTTATGGCTCCCCTCTGGAAATTTTCGGTACGATCAATCCCCTGAAGCAGGATCTCTTTGCCGACATCAAAATCAGATTTAAAGATCTGGAAATGGCTCAGCTCACCCCCTATACGATCAAATTTCTGGGCTATCCCGTCATCAAAGGCAAGCTCCATTTCGACGTCTCCTATCTGGTGGATCAAAAAAAACTAAATGCCGAAAATAAATTTTTCTTCGATCAGCTCACGTTCGGCGAGCAGGTGGAAAGCCCTGAGGCCATCAAGGCACCGGTAACGCTCGCCGCCTCTCTTTTAACCGATCGCGACGGCCGGATCAATCTCGACATTCCCATCTCGGGCAGCCTCGACGACCCGAAATTTAAAGTCTGGCCGCTGGTGTGGCAGGTCGTGACAAACATCATCACCAAAGCCGTGACCGCGCCTTTTTCGCTTCTGACCTCCGTGACCGGCGGCGGACAGGAGATGAGCTATGTTGAATTTGACTACGGCAGTGACGCGATTCCCGATGAAGGCGCCCAAAAAATCACCGCGCTGGAAAAGGCGCTGTATGACCGTCCACGGCTGAAGCTGGAAATAGAAGGCTATGCCGATGCCGCCCTGGATAAAGACGCACTGCAAAAAGCGGAATTGAGCCGCCTGATCAGAACCCGGAAACTAAGAGAAATGATTGACCGCGGACAGACTAACGCAAACCTGGATAACATTTCCATCACCGGGGACGAATATGAAAAATATCTGACCCTGGCCTACAAGGCGGCCAAATTTTCCAAGCCGGCCAATGCGCTGGGTATCGCCAAAACACTGCCCGCGCCTGAAATGGAAAAGCTGATGCTGGAAAATATTGACATACCGGAAGGTGATTTAAACCATCTGGCTGCGCGTCGTGCCCAGGCGGTGCGCGAAAAGTTGCTTGCCGACGGCAGGGTCGAACCGGAGCGGATTTTTCTGGTCAAGCCCGCGACGGTGACACCGCAACAAAAAGAAAAGGCGAAAGACAGCCGGGTGGATTTTAAACTGAAATAAACAATGCAAAGAAACTTTCCTGTTTGCAACAGATAAACAGCGGCCGACGTCTGTGACCGGCCTGATGCAAAACCAGCGTCCCCATCTGCGCGCCTTTGTGACAATGGTGTTTTCATGAAAAAAACAATATCCGCTTTTCTTGTACTGTGCCTGAGCGTTGTATTTATTTCCTGCCAGGCATGGAGTCCGGCGGGAAAGCCGACCCCGATTACGTCGCGGCAATGCCTGCCTTCTTTTCCCGACCAAAACGGCTGGTATGGCGGCGACGGGGCCTATTCCATCTGTCTGGACGAGAAACGCACGCTCTGGCTTTTCGGAGACACGTTCGCTTCACCTCAGGCGGGACGCAAAGACCGCATCGGGATGGATGTCATTTTGGGCACAACGCTTGCCGTGTCCGTCTGCCTTCTCGACGGAACCTTTTCCATCGAATATTTTCTGAAAAAGAAAGGTGAAAAATTCGTCTCATCGTTTGACGCGGATGAATGGCTCTGGCCGCAGGACCCTTTTATCGCCGGCGGCGTTTTATATATTCCGCTGCTTTCGGTGCAGGCGCTCACCGGTAATCCCGCACCGTTTAATTTCCGCGTTGCCGGACATAAGATCGCCCGCATCAGTGACTTCAGCGCCCGCGATCCGCACCTATGGCCGGTGGAGTATCTGGACTGGACGGACTTTATCGCACCGGAAATAGAAGCACTCGCGCCCGCGTCCATTGTCCACGGAGGGTATGCTTATTTTTTTTCGCTGCTGCGTCACGGCACCGACGGCGCGGGCGGACGCGGCAACATTCTGACGCGCATTTCCATAAACGCGATGAATCAACCGGACGGCCGGTTCGAGTATCTCGGCCGCGACGGGAGATGGAACAAGAAGCTGATTCCCGGTGACGCACGGATCATTTTCCCCGACGGCGTTTCCGAACTCAGCGTCCGCTATCACGCTGAAGACGGCTTGTGGCTGGCCGTTTATCTGTCGCCTGCCGGCAGAGGGGAAAAACTTTTATTTTCAACGTCGAAAACACTGGAGGGCCCGTGGAGCGCGCCTGTGCCTTTTGACAAAACCATCGGCGAGGTGGATCCGGGCAGTCCCCTGTACGATGCGGACACCTTCTGCTATGCGGGCAAGGAACACCAGCAGTTCTCTTCCGGCAGGGATCTCGTCGTCACATACGTGTGCAACTCCGTCGGCGCTCCCGACCATCCGCAGAGCTTTCTTCGCCAAAACCTCTTCCTCTACCGGCCGCAGGTGCTGATCATCAGACACTGATACGGCATGACCGACCGCGCACTGTCAGATACACAATTAAAATTATCGCATCAGGACGTGATGTCGCTCAGATAAAAATATCAAACGGCCTCGAGCAGCATGTAGGCCACGGAGAAGCGGCCACTTTCCGGAATATAGCACAATATCCTGTCTCCTTTTTGCAGCCTGCCTGAATGGAAAAGCTCTTCGAGCATGACGTAAATGGACGCTGAGCCGGTATTGCCTTTATCGGCCAGATTGGTAAACCACCTTTCATAGGGCACGGCAAACCCGATGCCCGCCATCGCATCGTGGACCTTGTCGCGGAAGAGTTCCGACGAATAGTGCGGCAAATACCAGTCGACGTCGGAAGGCCGGATGCCGCGGCGGGCCACAACTCTGGCCAGGCCTTCGGTCACGGTCAGACGGATGACATGCTCGCCTAAAATTTCGGTATCCTGCTTGAGGGCAAAATAATTTTTCTGCAGCGCCTCTTCCAGGGAATCGAGCTCACGCCAGCCCGTCACCGTCCCGTCTTCATTTTTATGTCCACCCGCATACATGCAGGTGGGCATCTGACCGGCGTAGGAAACATGCTCGATCCAGTCGAGTTTAAAAGACAGGCCCTCATCATTTTTACGGGCCGACAAAAACACAGCGCCGGCCGCGTCGGAAAGCATCCAGCGCAGAAAGTCGGACTCGAAGGTCAATATAGGGTGATTTTTAAAATCAGGATCCCCTTCCAGGTGCTCGAAAAAGTTAGACCGCAAAAGAGAAGAGGCCAGCTCCGAGGCGGTGGCCACGGCATTGTTCGAAATTTCCAAAGCGACATTGGCCCAGGCCGCCTTGAGCGAGGTGATGCCGGACAGGCATATCCCCGCTGTGCTGATAATTTCGCAGGGTCCGATGCCCAGCTCGCCTGCCACCATCATCCCGTGACCGGGTGCGATGACGTCCGCCATGGAGGTGCCGCAACACAAACACTCAATGTCGCCGATGGAAAAACCGGCGTAGGGTCTGAGGCGGCGCACAGCTTCGGCAACCAGCCCGGCATTGGTGAAATTCAATTTCCCTGTCTTGCGGTCAATGGCGTAGTAGCGGGTCCGGATCCCGTTGTTTTTCAAGACCCGTGATTTGACACGGGAACGAATATTGCGAACCTTCCCTAAAACATCCTCGATTTCATCGTTACCCACGGGCTCGTTGGGCAGAAAAACGGCAATGTCATTGATATAAACTTCCATACTGCTCCTTTTACTGTCGGGGTGTGTGCGGTTTTTCATGCAGCCTTTTGACAAGGCCGGCATATGTTTCATAAAACAAAGCTTCCGGCATTCTGGTTGCGGTCACCGCATTGGTGAAGGTATAGTAATCCAGATCCGTTATGACAATGTCCTTTTTCATTTTTTCGTAAAGCGGCGTTCCCGGCATCGGCGTGAGCACGGACACGACGGGGACTTCAATTTTACACTCGTCGATAAAGCGCTCCAGGTTTGTAAAATCTTTTTCCGTGTAGTCGGGGGTGGCGATAAAATCCCCCACAATGACAATGCCCAGTTCGTGCAGAATCTCTACGGCCCGTACAATGATGTCCGCCGCGTACTTCTTGTTATAGGCACGCAGGCGCTCGTCGGCCGTATCTTCGAAGCCGACCACCACAGCATAGAGGCCGGCATCTTTCCAGCGTCTGAGCAGATCCGGATGTCTGACAATCGTGTCGGCCCGGACATCGGCAAAATATTTTTTGCTGATACCGGCTTTCAGGATGCTGTCGCACAGTTGCGCTGCCTGATTCGCGTCACCAAAAGTATTGGCGTCCACCAGGCGGATGAAGGGGATATCGCCCAGAAGCAGAATATCACGCACCACCGCGTCAGCACTGTAAGACAGGTACCTTCCTCCGGCCAGCTGCGGAATCGTGCAAAACGAACATTGATGAGTGCAGCCGTAAGCCGTCATGACAAAACCCATTGCCAGTCCCAGCTGCTCCAGATGATACCGGCTGCGGTAGCCGGCAACCAGATCGTAGCGCGGCGCGACCTCTTCCATCAAATCCTCCCGATCAAACAGACGCGCCTTGTATGAAAGGGGACTACCCGGCCGGGTGCGTGCGACGCCCGGAATCGTATCGGTAGAAATTCCCGAAGCCAGGCCCTCGATAAGCCGGGCAAAACTTTTTTTGCCCGGGCCGATGACGATGTAGTCAAACTCGGCCCGATTGAAATAGCCGGGATTGCCGCTTGCGTGATTGCCGCCTGCGACAATGATCGGACGGCGATGCTGTTTGATTTCGGCGGCCAGGCGGATGACTGTATTGGCCTCGCAGGTCATGGCGGTAAAACCGACCACCTCCGGCTCAAACCCGGCAATTACTTCCCCAAGGGCGTCTTCTTCTTCACATTTCCCATCAAAGATCACAACATCATGATCCGACAAAGGACCGGCCAGCACTTCAAGGCTGAACGGTTCGCCCTTAAACAGCTGCCTCAGCGACGTGATACCGTATCTTTCCTCGGGGATGCTGCGGCCGCAGTTGGGTGGATTCACCAGCAGTATTTTCATGCTTTGCTTCTTCGACGTAACCGGAAAATGATTTATTTCACAGGCGCTACAAAAAAGCCCCCCTTTTCAGGGGGGCACTTTTAATGGTGGGTCAGGGCAGAATTGAACTGCCGACACTCGGATTTTCAGTCCGATGCTCTACCGACTGAGCTACCGACCCGTTTTGTCAGTTTAACCTGTCAAAAGGCTGAAAACGTCTATTAAATCCCCCTTCTTTTGTCAAGGTATTTTTTGGACGTCCTCGCCCGCATCACCCACGCCAGAGTGAGCCGGCGGCGTTTTTATTTCCGCCGGCATAAAGTCTGTTGAGGACTGGTCCACACCCGCGGGCGTTTGAGTTCGGTCAACCCCGGCGGGAATGGTAATGCCCGCGCCACCGGCCGGTATATCGCGTACAATCACTACTGTACCGGCAATTTTATCATGCCAGCCCTGCTTCTTTTTGTCGAAACCGATCCAGATATATCCCAGGCAAAAAACAAGACTGGATACCAGATAGCCGACTGTACGTAAAAAGGCGGTTCCGTATGATATGCGCGTCCCCTCCACGGAAATCACCTGCAGCCCCATCACCCTCTTGCCCGGTGTACGCCCGGTCGCCCCGTGAAAACAGGTGAAGTAGGCAATATTCAGTACACTGGAAAACGCCCATACCGACATGGATAATGAAGTCATTTGCGCAGGGTCTGTTATTTTCGACATCAGCGCGCCCCCGTCACTGGAAAGTGCCCCGGTCACATACGAGACGGTGGCGATGATCATGAGAACGGTAAAGATCGCACTGATGATAAACCCGTCGATCATATAGGCGGCAAGGCGCCTCCAGAAACCGGCAAACCGGTAAGTCGTCATTTAGCACCCCTTTCTGATTGCAGGCCGAATATGCCTTTTTCGTATTGGATAATGGCCAGAATCGCCATGGCCGCCGTTTCCACTTTTAAAATCTGCCGCCCCAGGGTTACCGGTATAAAACCGGCCTGGCGGGCTTGGGCCACCTCATCGCGCGACAGGCCCCCTTCGGGTCCTACGACAATAAAGTAGCGCAAGGCGATGTCATAGGCCGGGTCACTTAAAGCGTCTTTGATGGTCTGCCGCTCTTCCTCTTCCCAGAAAATCATTTTCCGGGCGTCAGACTGTGCCCGCAGGAGCATCCCCTCGAAAGACACCACAGGCTCCACTTCAGCCACGCTTGCCGAGCCTGTACAGCGGGATGCTTCCCGGGCAATTTTCTGCCACCGCACGACTCTGGCCGGCGCTTTTTCCCCCGTAAGACGGCTGACTGAACGATCGGCCGTAAAGGGAATGATCACATCCGCACCCAGCTCGGCCACCCCTTTTACAATCAGATCCATCTTGTTTCCCTTCGGGAGCGCCTGGGCCAGTGTGATACTGATATGCTTACTTGTGTGTGGGAGTGCTTTTTCCAGCGCGACACATACGCCGGAGGAAGTGAAGCTTTCAATGCGGGCTTCAAAATCGTGACCGTACCCGTCAAATATTATGACCCGGTCTCCGGGATTGAGGCGTAAAACGGTTTTCAGATAGCGCCGGTTGTCCGCCCCCAGCTCGCAGGAGGAAGCATTTTGCAATGTCCGGGAACTGTAGATACGCGGCAGAGTCAAAGTCAGGTTTTCCCTCAAAGATTTTACACGAAAAATACGTCAGCTTTTACCGTCCGATTGGTTCTTTTTCAGCACGTAACAGACCCATTCTTTTTCGGCCAGTCTCTCCACGCAGTGCAGGGGCTTTTTGATGAAATGCCTTTCCATGGCCGGAATATCCTGTTCAACAATGCCGGAAATTATCAGGTAACCGTCGGGCATCAGTATTTTGATCAGGGACGTCCTGAGTTTCATCAGCAGTTTGGAAGTCAGATTGGCGATAATCAGATTGCGCGGTTCACGGATATGCGCCGCGTCGTCATGGACAATGCGCAGACACTGGTCCACTCCGTTAATAACGGCGTTTTCAGCCGCGATTTCCGTGGCTTTGGGGTCGTTATCCACGCAAATAACATCCTGCGCCCCCATTTTAGCGGCCGTGATGCCCAGAATGCCCGTGCCGCACCCGACATCGAGCACCTTCCATTTTTCAACGGACCTGTCCTTCAAAATGGTATTTTCAATCGCCTCCATGCACATGCGGGTGGAAGCATGCTGGCCTGTGCCGAAGGCCATGCCCGGGTCGATTTCCACGACTATATCGCGGCTCGAGGGCGTATATCTTTCCCAGGTGGGCTTGACTACGATATTTTTGCACACGCGCACCGGCTTGAAATATTTTTTCCACTGCTGCCCCCAGTCCGGGTCGGAAATAATCTCCGTTACGAGCGTCGGTGTGCCGGCCTCGGGGAAAATCTCCTCGAGCCTTGCAAGATACCTGTGCACGGCGGAAATCCGCTTTTCGTTTCCGGCGCCTGATGTGAAAAAAGCCTGAACCACTTCCATATCGCCGGGTTCAGGATGATCGTTTCCGGGCGGCAGAAGCGATTCCGAAAACACACCCTGTGCACCGGCTTCTTCCAGAAAGTTGGTCAGCGCATCGGTGAGTTCCGCAGGCGCGGTAATTTCAATTTTCAGCCACTTTTCCGGAGTTTTCTGGGTCATGTTTGAGCCTTCAATGAGTGGTTTTTAAAATCTTTCTGTTACATATCCTGTTTTCTGTAATAATTCAACGGCCTGTCGTTTTTTTATCCCTTCGGATTATTGACTTTTTTAGAAAACTGCCTTACAATAAATCATCTTTATCTATTGACTCACGATTCTCAACCCAGAATTCTGCAAATTGCATTTTGAAACAGCGCTTGCCGTAGTGTCGTTCAAAAAGAGCCGGAGGTGTTGACTTGTTTTTTATCGCACCCGTCTCGGAAAGGAAAAATGTTCGTAAGATTCATCACCTGTGAGAATTGCGGCCGCAAAGACACGCCGGGAAGCCAGCCCGTTTTCCACAACCCGGAGAGCACGCCTTGTGAAGCAGGTTCATTTGTACAAGTGTCGCGTGCTGCGTGAGACCCCTGATGATTGGGGCAAAGATGAGCGTTTAGCAGGCCTGCGGGATGACGGCAGATGTCCGTTACCGCGATAATGTCATTGACCTTCAACCATTTTTAAAAGGAGGCTTACCATGGACCAGAAACAAATTATGAAACAGGTGCTGGATTTCAATCAGCGGGCTTTCAACAACACCTTTACCGCCTTGTCAACGCTGCAGGATGAAACGGAATCTTTCCTCACCCGCTTTATGGAGAAATCAAACTTTATCACACCTGAAGGCAAGAGAATCGTTCAGCAGTTCACCGATGCATACCGTAAGGGAAGAAATGATTTCAAGGCTTTGGCGGACGAAAACTATCGCAAGGCACATGAGTATTTCGTTCCGGCAGACAAAAAACAGTAGGCTTTCGATCTGAGCCGACCGATGATTAATTGTCCAAAAAGCCGCGGACGGGGAGAGGATAATCAACATCCTGCCTTCCCGTCCGCGCCCGGCTTAAAAATCAAACCGGGCGCGACTTTGAGCCCGCTTGGTGCTTGACACGGGGGAATCCGGTATTTTCAGCGTGTTCTGAATGCCGGTTTTCACCAACATGACGATGTTGACGGCTTCTTCCCAAAGAAACCTATTTACCAGAGTTCGTTGCAGGGTGGGTCAGTTTTGGATTATCACAACCACCATCCGGCTTATACATTCCAATCTCCTAACCTTTATCCTCTTTCCTGAAAAATCCTTCCATGGCAATTTCGGAGATGCTTTTTCGTGACGAAGGAAATTCACGTTCCTGCTGATAATCGGGCAGGTTTTCTTTTTTACCGGGCTTGCCTACGGCAATCATCGCTTCCACGGCGTAGCCTTCCGGCACATGCAGCTCTTTTTGCGCTCTCTCGTAGCTGAAGCCCTGCATGCCATGCACAACCAGTTTTTTCATCGAGCCCTGCAGGGCAAGGCTTGCCCAGGCGGCGCCCGTATCAAAGGAATGTGTGCGGGATGGTCTTCCCGAGTCAAACGTAGTTTTGGAAACGACGACTATCAACACGGCTGCGTTTTTCGCCCAGTTTTGATTTCCCTCGTCCAGGAGAGAGAAGAGTTTTTCCCAGTGGGGCGTATCGCGCCTGGCGTAAATAAACCGCCAGGGCTGGTTATTATTGGACGAGGGTGCCCAGCGGGCGGCCTCCAACAATGTTTTGAGGGTCGTCTCGTCCAGCGCCTCACCGGACATGGCGCGCGGCGACCAGCGGCTGATGAATATTTCGTCCACATCATTTTCCCTTTTTCGAAATTCATAGATGTTCATAGATGACCTCCGTGCCTTGTGTATTTGCCTTATGGGCATTGTCTCACATCAGCGCCCTCAGGGCAAACACTGCCGTCACAGGGACTGAATTCAAATGATTTCTCCAGCTGCCGCACCATCATATCTTTTGAAAATAATGATTTAAAAAATATTGAGACGACGGCTTGACTTTCCGGATTTAAAAATATATAAGGCGCAACTTGCTTGAATTGCAGGTCCGAGACGTCCCCATCGTCTAGAGGCCTAGGACACGGGCCTTTCACGCCTGTAACCGGGGTTCGACTCCCCGTGGGGACGCCAAAATATAAAAGGCAGACCGTCTTAACGGTCTGCCTTTTTTCATTTCACCAAAACATATCTCTGGCCGGTGTTCCGGTCTGTAACGAAGGCTTACGCTGACGCCGAATCCTCATCGGGCGGCCGCTTTTTCTTCCATCTGCCTCTTAATATGCTCCATCGCCAGCTTCCTGGCCGTAGCATTTTTGAAAGGACTTATCGGGGACAGCTGACGCAAAAAAACAATTTCTTCGTCTTTAGGAACCGGAAACGATCCGAGCGGGTCGGCAACTTTCAACTCCCAGGGGATATCGGCACGGACCTCATCGAGGTTAACTCCGGGGAAAAGGGCATCGAGATACATTTCTTTTGTCTGGGGATCAAATTTGAAAATCCCCTTCGGCGTGATCAGTATGTCGGGTCCCGACCCGGGCGTGTAGCGGCCGGATTTATCACGTTCATCGCCCCCTCCCAAATACCCGGGTGAAGTCATGTAGGGCAATTTTTCGACAAATCCCCGGCCTTTCATCGTCAATATGGTTTTTTTGGCGTAGGCATAAAATTCCGGAGCCCCGCCGGCCGCTGTAACACGCTGCGCCTCGGGAGGTATCCCCAGAAAGGACGTATTGATATTACCGTACTTGTCGATCTGGCCGACACCCAGAAAGGCCTTATCAAGGTATCCGGCATACGCAATAGTGGTAAAGACACTGAACAGATCAATGGCATAGCCGTATCCCCGCGTGGCGGTCGCATCGGCAACGTTGGTGGGCAAAGTGCGCGGTTCGAAATCGACTATGCCGGACTCCATCAGCAAAACTGCTTCCGGGGCGTGCGTATTTTTGGCCACCGCTCCGGCGAGAATGGGCATGCCGATGCCCAAAACAACTACATCACCGTTTTTAATCTGCCGGGCCGCGGTAACAATCAGTAACTCTTCTTTCGTGATTTGCTTACTTAACATCGACAAGGTCTCCTTTCTCAACAATCAATTGCTCCAGGCCGGCCATATCCACACCCAAATGTATGGACTTTCCATAGGTATCCCAGCCGGACTCGAAGGCCACTCCATAATTTGCCGGAGCGGAATAGTATGATTTGGCCTGAAAACGGTGCAACGTCTCTACACCAAAGACATCTATGTAATGCTTGATGTAGGACGCGCGATCCGGCAGACCATAGATCCATTCATCAAACATCGAACGAAGCCCCTCTTCAGAGGAAAATGCCCCCTCAATAACCCGCAGCATTACCGTGTCCGGATTTCTATAACCGGGCAGCTCAGAAGGGTGACACCCATAAGGTTCTTCAATCACCGCGCTGACACGGAAGCCCGGCACGATGGTATGATGAGGGCTGGATTTGATGATATCGAAATCGACGAGCTCCTCGCAACTGACAATGATCGTTTTGCTGGCCAGGCAGGCATGTACCGTGGATCCGAGACCTCCCCAGTGCTGGGCGTTTCCGTGCTTGTCCGCCCTTTGCACATGCAAAAGACAAACATCGGGATTGGCGGCCGGGACCACGGGAATTTCCCTTCCCGTAAAGGGACAGCGCACGACGCCGAATTTGTTTTCGCCCATGTAGTCTCTTATCTTAAAAACATCGGAATCCATGATGGCCGGTAAAACGGGCATAAAGGAATAGCCTTGGGCTCCGGCAGCCAGCCGCGCATTATACGTAAAATTACTGTAGTCTTCGACCTGGAGCTTACCGGCCCTCTGGTATCTCTCCACCATACTGCCGGCGCCTCTGCCCCCCCATTTATGCACAAAGGCAGTGCACAATTTTTCCACTCCACCGCTGGCAATCATGAATTCAACATCCGCCGCACCGGATTGGCTGTACCAGGTAAGCCCCTTTCTCCCCTGACGGATGACCTCGAAAATCAGACTAAGCGGGAGAGATTCCGTGTAGTTTCCGGTGATAACGGTATTGCCGTCGTGCACAAAACGGCTGACGGCCTCCTTTGCGGTCATCACCTTGGATGAACCAAAATCATTCATAAATATATCCTCCTTTTTATATTTCGTAATCTCTTAACGTGCCCGTATTAACACCACTTTGCCCTTTCTCAAAATCCTTTTTAAACATGTCTGATTTCTTTGTACTTTTGATAAAGGCAGATACAATTATGTAATCAGTGCTGAGTCGGTAAAAAGTCCGGATGCTGCGTCACGCCGGGGTGCGAGCAAGAGGGTATCGGTCATAAAGAGAGTAACGGCCACATTTGCTCAGTAACCCATTACCAATTACCCGTTTCCCATAACCTGTTTCTCATTTACGCACCTTGCCGACGGAGCTTTTTACGAAGCTGTCTCCACTTGTCATATTTCTACTTTTTCGAAAGAACTATTAATGGCCGTATAAACAACAGGAGGGATTCAAAAGCCTGCTGCAGAAGCGCGTGTTATATTACGAACAGATTGATATTATTCCTCCGGCAATTAAAGAGGCAAATATTCCGCCTTTTTGAATGTCCCCCTTTGGAGGGGGCCAGGGGGAGGAATCACGCAATTTTACAACCTGTTTTCTTCCACCTCCGGCCCGCTAAAGCGGGCCACCTCCGCCAGCGGAGGACATACAGAAAGTATTTATATATTTAATTGCCGGAGTAATAATCGAATCACAATACGGGGAACCGATCATTTTGAAATCTAATGACTCGATATTGTTTTTTGACCTCAAAAGGTAAATGCCGCATCTCGACGATACTCATCTACCGAGTCTGTGGTTGACAAGAAATGCAATGATTTGCTTTTTTTCAGGCAGGCACCTGCGTACAAAGAAAGGACAAACTGTGTTTTACAGTTTGCCCTTTTTCCCAGTACAATGTTCAAGTGCGCCATTTCCCTATTTTTTTGCGGCTTTTTTTTGCGGCGCTGCACCGGCCGGTGCAGCCTTTTTCTTTTTAGGCTCTTTCTCTTCTGCCGCCTCCTTTGTCTTTTTCTTTTTGGGTTCTTTTTTCGCCGCCTCTTTTTCTACCAATTTCTGCTCTTTCGCCTGTTTGAGGGCCTCAATATGAGTCACATTCTTATCGATAGCGGCGATGCGCAGATTCGTTTCTTTTATCTGTGCATTGAGGTTCTTCACCATCGCATCTTTGGCTACTTTCTCTTTAGCCGCCCCGGATTCCTCAAGCTTTTTAATTCTCAATTCCAACTTCTGCTCCAATACGCGGCGCTGCTCCAGCCTGACTTCCCTGCTTTTTGATGCCATTTTATCCTCCCCTGAAATAGAACGTACTTATTTGCATGACCCGGGAAAATAGCAATATTTTCCCGGGAAAGCCATCATTTTTTCGTGTGGGGTATTACGGAGAATCGAGAACTTCCCTGACTTTGGCGGACAAGTCCTCCAGCCTGAACGGTTTAGGCATGAACGCCCGGCAGCCTTGTTCCATCACAGTGCTTATTTTCTCATTATATACATAGCCGCTGGCCAGGATGACCTTGACATACGGATTCATTTGCTTCAGGGCGGCAAAAACGGCGGCGCCGTCTATGACCGGCATGACCATATCCTGAATCACGAGATCGATCTGCTCTTTTTTCTGCTCATAAATGTCAATCGCCTCCCGGCCGCTGAGCGCAATAATCACCTGATAACCCAAAAATTCAAGCATGTCGCGGGCTACGTCGATGATAAACTTTTCATCGTCAACAAGCAGAATCGTCTCCGTGCCGTAAGACAGATTGTCGTCGCGGTCGCCTGTCGGATCGGGCGTTTCCGTGCCGCGCACGGTCTGGGGGGCGGACGGGCCGGCTTCGGCAAGCCGCATCTCTTCAAACATCTTGTAAGAATCCTTATTCCTATTCATCAGACACCATCTCAAAATGAGGCTCCGGGTGGGTATGAACAAACGCCAATGGTTGAAGCATTATGGGCCACCACAGTGTGTGAACACAGACTAACAGATAATTTTTTCGAGCGCAAAGGGATAAGAAACAGGAAACTGAAATCAGCGGTGCTCATTATACTTATCACAAAGCGATAAACTGAAACGGCACTTAAAATCCAGGCAGCTTGCCTATACTTTTATCCGACGCTTGTCAACCAAAATTATGTCCGCAGACAAAATTTGCGAAAGACCACAACAGCCAACTGCAACAACTCCTTTTCCTGACAGCGGATAATCATTTCCTCAGCAGGGCGATCACTTCAATGTGTTGCGTTTGAGGAAACATGTCCAGGGGCTGCAAACTTGCCAAAACGTAGCCTTTCTCTCCCAGGAGGTGGACATCCCGCGCCTGCGTTGCCGGGTTGCAGGAAATATACACAATATCCGGTATGCCCGCCCCGCCCAGAGCCTCAAGGGCCGCGGCAGACAAGCCGGTACGCGGAGGGTCCACAATGATCAGATCGATCGGGTCCTTGCGGTGATCGTGGCTTTTGACGACGCTGCCGAGATCCCCGCAGATAAAATCAGCATTGGAAATCTCGTGGCGTTCGGCATTGGCCCGGGCGCAGGCTATGGATTTTTCGTTGATTTCCACCCCGATCATCCGTCGGCAGGCGGATGCCAGAAGAACCGAAAACAACCCCGCTCCGCAGCAGGCATCCATGACTGTCCCTCTTTCCTTCTGCCGGAGCACAACCCCCGCCTCGTCCACCAGACGGTCCGTCAGATACAAATTGGCCTGGAAAAAACCGTCGCGCGGAACAGAGAACTCTTTCCCCTGCACAAAGCGGGAAATCAGATCATCTGATCGGCCGGAAGGTTGAGACCAGAAAATCAGGTCATCCGGCAGACCAGACCCACCGTCTATGCTTTTGGCCAGCCCTATCTGTTCATTGATGGACTCATCCACAATCTCGCAGCGTCCAATATCTGTAACTTCACCGCCGGAAACATCCATAAAGCCCAGCTTGGCCTCCCCGCCCGTACAAACGGCATGAAGCCTCGCCTTGCCCCGGTAGGCGTAAGCTGCAGGCGAGCCGATCACCTCGCGCACCTCCACGGTCGATACCCCGCCGATTCTGGCAAAAGTTTCCCGGACCTGTGCCTGCTTGATCTTGAGCTGAGATTCGTAATCAATGTGCTGATAAGCGCAGCCGCCGCATTGTCCGTAATAGCGACACACAGGCTGTGTCCTGTGGCGCGACGGCTCGACAATTTCCAGAAGACGGCCGCGGGCATACTTTTTTTTGCGTGCGGTGATTTCGATTTTTGCAATGTCGCCTGGAGCCGTAAACGGAACAAAAACAACCAGACCGCCGGTGCGGGCCACGCCATGGCCGCCGAAAGCAATCGTCTGAATTTCCAAAGTTAATGTCTCTTTCATCGTCATGTACGCCTCTGTTATGACACGCAATATCCTGCATTGAGCTTTTCTTGTCAACCCGCCGGACGCATTTTTCTTTACAACACGGTTTTTAGTTGTTAAATGGGCCGTCAAAGCGCCGGCCGCCGGGGTAGAATTCAACACTCATGCCACGGCAAAGAGCATCGCGGGCGCGGCGCACCGACTTTTCCGGAACGGACAATGAAAACAAAAAGAAACTCCATTTTATGCCCTAACTGCCGTAAGCTGATCAGCCTCGACGAGGAGATCTGCCCCTACTGCGGGCTTGTCCGCCCGGGCATGCACAACACGACGGGTAAAATCCGCAGCCTGCTGTTTATGTTCAACCCGGTGAGCACCATCTTGTATATCAACATCGCCTTTTTCGCGCTTTCTCTGCTTCTGGATCCGGCAGGCATCTTCCGCGCAGGAGGCCCTCTGAGTTTTTTATCCCCGTCTAATCAAAGCCTTTTGCTTCTCGGGGCAAGCGGTACTATACCCGTTTTTCAGCTTCACAGGTACTGGAGCATTGTCTCGGCTTCGTTTCTGCACGGCGGCATACTGCACATCGTTTTCAACATGCTGGCCCTGCATCAGCTTGCCCCCTTTGTACTGCGTGAATTCGGTCTTCACCGCTTCATGAATCTCTACATTCTGTCGGGCATTGCCGGCTTTGCCGTTTCCGTGGCGGCGGGCGTCCCCCTGACCATCGGCGCTTCCGCCTCCGTATGCGGCCTGATCGGCGCGATCATTTATTTCGGAAAGAGCCGCGGCGGGTATTACGGGGAAGCCATTTTCAAGCAGGCCATGGTATGGGTCATCGGCCTGGCCGTCTTCGGTTTCATCTTCAGCGGCATCAACAACTGGGCACACGGCGGCGGCCTGCTTACCGGGGTGCTTATCGCCTACGCCACAGGCTACAATGATCAGAGGCTTGAAAGCGCCTGGAGTAAAATTCTGGCCTATGGCTGCATGCTGTTAACGGCGGTGATTCTGCTGTGGGCCGCGGTGTCTGCAATTTTCTACCGCCTTGCCGTCTGAATATTGACAGACGGGAAGCCTTGTTTTATAAAGCGTCCACATACGTCAACAGGGAGGCAAGTAATGAAAATAAAAACAGCTGTGTTCGCAATTCTGATCGTTGCGCTTTCCGGATGCAACTCCGCCATGGTTATCAACGGCAAGGTCATGGGATTCCACTCCGGCAAGTTTATATACCAGGACGGCTATCTGACCACGCAGTACAAAGCTGATATTGAACCTGTCTGGCAGGCCTGCCTCAAAGCGGTGGCCGACCTGAAAGGCGAAGATATTGAAAAGGAGCGCAAAATCTCCACCGGCGTGATCAAAGCGGTCATCTCCGATGAAAAAGTCAAAATCCGTGTCGAATATATCGACCGTGAGCTGACCTCCGTGGGCGTATTTTCAGGCGTGACGGGAAACAACATGGCCTCGAAAATCATCCAGGATAAGATTGCCGGATACCTGATAAATCCGTGAAACACAGGCAGCCATCTAGTTGCCCGGAGGATATATTATGTACGCAGTCATCATGGCCGGCGGCCGCGGTGCACGCTTCTGGCCGCGCAGCCGAGACAAAAAACCGAAACATCTGCTCGACATCGCTTCAGACAGAACTATCATCCAGGAAACGGTTGACCGCATCAGGCCGCTTATCCCCGCCCGGAACATTGTGATCGTCACGGGCCGTAAACACGCGCGCGAGCTGATGCGGCAGCTGCCGGAGATTCCTGCCGGAAACATTCTCATTGAACCGGAGGGGAGAAACACAGCCGCCTGTATCGGATATGCGGCGGTTTATATTCAAAACAAAACCAAAGACGCGGTGATGGCCGTGCTGCCCTCCGACCACGGCATCGGCAATCCTGCGCTCTACCGTGAAGTCATTGCCGCGGCCGCGGCCGCGGCCCAAAAAGAAAACGCCCTTGTCACCATAGGCCTTAAACCGGACCAGCCGCACACAGGGTTCGGCTACATGGAAGGCGGTCCGGCCGCCGGGCGCACAGCGGGCATGACGCTTTTGCGCGTTAAATCTTTTCGTGAAAAGCCGGGCCTGCGGCAGGCCAGATCATTTCTGGAAAAAGGAAATTTTTTCTGGAACAGCGGCATGTTTGTCTGGAAAGCGTCGGTGATCCTCGGGGAAATCAAAGAATTTATGCCCGCACTGCACGCGGGGCTCGCGGCCATCAAAGCCTCTCTGGGCAAAAAAAATGAAGCTTCGACTATTCGCAGTGTTTACAAAAACCTTTCTTCAATTTCCATTGATTACGGCATCATGGAAAAATCAAAAAAGGTTTTGATGATCCCGGCTGAATTCGGCTGGAGTGACCTCGGAAGCTGGGACACTCTTTGGGAAATCTCCGCCAAAGACGAAAACGGCAACGCCGTCCCCGCATCATCTCAGGCTGTTTTTGAGGACACAAAAAATACGCTTATCTACAGTCCGCAAAAACTGGTCGCGCTTATCGGTATGAAAGATGTGATTGTGGTGGACACAAAAGACGCCCTGCTTATCTGCAAAAAGGGACGCTCGCAGGACGTGAAAAAGATTGTGGACATGCTCGAGTCCGGCGGAAAAACTCATCTGCTGTGATGATCCGCAGGGAATTTCTGCAGATAAACAGGCCTGCCCCTGACGACAAAATTACCCGCGCCCAATGCGCCGGTGATTTCCACGAGATTGGTCTTTTCGTCATCAAAAGCGATCATCAGTATATCCGGCCGCCGTGTCTGATATTTTTTGACACCGTCGATTTTTTTCAGGACAGCCCCTATCCTGCGCTCGGCTCCTCAGGTAAAACAGCCGGGAACCTTCAGCTGAATAATTTTTTCCGCGGCGGCGGCCGTACCCCAAAGCAATGCCGCCGCAAGAAACACCACTACAATAACCATAAGTGTTTTTTTCATCAACGCCCGTCGATCCTCCAACCTTCCCAACCGCCTGCTCTTCCAGTTGCGGGCCGCCCTTTACGCCCGGCGCCGCCATGCTGCAGGGGCAATTTCCATTGACAGACTATATTTTATCTGGAATAAAAAAGCCCGACATTTTTACGGAATTTATGCAATATGCCGATAACTTTATCCCTTCCCCTGATTCTGGCCTCCGCATCGCCCAGGCGTGAAGAGCTTTTAAAAACTGCGGGATTGACCTTCCGTGTTATTCCTGCAAACGTGAACGAGGCTGGCTTTAAAAAGGAAACCCCGCAGGAGCATGTGCGCCGGCTGTCGCGTGAAAAGGCCCGCGCAGTAGCGATTCGGCATCCTGATGCTCTGGTTTTGGGAGCGGACACGATTGTGGTCATCGATGATATGATTCTGGGCAAACCCGAAAGTAAAAAACAGGCGCGGGAAATGTTGCAAAAACTCAGCAACCGCTTTCATACTGTCTTCACCGGCTTCACCCTGTCGAGCACGGACGCGGGAATCTCCAAAACGAAGGTCGCCCGCAGCTGCGTGCGCTTTAAAAAAATGGATCTTGAAGAAATTGACTGGTATATCAACACGAAAGAACCTTACGACAAAGCAGGCGGCTACGCGGCTCAGGGAAAAGGAGCGGCTTTCATCCGCTCGATCAGCGGCTCTTACACCAACGTCATCGGCCTGCCGCTGGCCGGCGTGCTCGACGAGCTCAAGAATTTGAAGGTGCTTCGCTACGGGTAATTGGTGGCCAAGCGACGAGTGACCATGGGGCCGGATGCCGACAAAAGAAGCCTGAATTCAAAAGGCGGGAGACACAGGCAAGACACAGAATGAATTTTTTCACAAACTCGTCACGGGTGAAATAATGTCGACAACAATCGCAGCAAATATCGCCGTCATAAATGAAAGAATCGCGCGTGCCGCGGCGCGGGCGGGCAGCGACCCGGAAAGTATCCGCCTCATGGCGGTGAGCAAGACCGTCGAGCCTGAGCGTATCCGCATGGCTCTGGAGGCGGGTATCACACTGCTGGGTGAAAATTACGTTCAGGAGGCGCGCGAGAAAATACCGTCCATCGGCCGTGCAACCCAATGGCACATGATCGGTCATCTGCAGACGAACAAGGTCAAATACGTCGTCAATCTGTTTGACTGGGTTCATTCCGTGGACCGGGCGGAGCTGGCGCAGGAACTCAACAAAAGAGCCTTGCAAAATGACCGTCGTCTCAATGTCCTGATCGAAGTCAATGTGAGCGGGGAGGCGTCCAAAAGCGGTATCGCGCCGCAACAAGCGACCGGACTGGCCCGTCTGATCTCGACACTGCCCGGCCTGAAACTGCAAGGACTGATGACCATGCCCCCTTATCCGGACAACCCGGAAGACTCGCGCCCTTATTTTGTCGCCCTGAGAAACCTGCGCGACGAAATCAGAAAAGCCGCGATCCCCGGCATATCCATGGACGAACTCTCGATGGGAATGACGGATGATTTCGAAATCGCCATCGAAGAGGGGGCAACCATTGTCCGCGTGGGCCGCGCCATCTTCGGCGAGCGTATAAAAAAGGTCTGATGCTTCCGGAAAAGCCAAGTAAAAACATGACCATCCGGGAAATAATACGGCGCACGACGCAGAGGCTGGAGGCTGCGGGAATCGACTCGGCGCGGCTGGACGCGGAGGTTTTGCTGTCCTTTTTCTTGAACTGTGACCGCACGCAACTGTTTAAAAATTACGAAGAGCAAATGACCCGGGATCAGCTTGGCGCTTTCGATAAGCTGATCGTCCGCCGGCTCAGTTTCGAACCGGTCGCCTACATCACCGGCCGGAAAGAGTTCTGGTCTTTTACGCTGGAGGTGAACCGCGATGTCCTGATCCCCCGCCCGGATACGGAAATTATCGTGGAAGAGGCGATCGGCGTCTGCCGGTCGGCCGGCTGCAGTCGGCCGCAAATTCTGGATATCGGTACGGGAAGCGGCGCCATCGCCCTGGCTCTGGCCCGGGAAATCCCGGACGCCCGCGTCACCGCCACGGATGTTTCGGCCGCCGCGCTGGAGGTGGCAAAAAGCAACGCCCGCACCTTCGGTCTGGAAGACCGTGTCAGTTTCATACTCGGTGATTTGTTCGAAAATGTGTCCGGTACTTTCGACCTGATTACTTCCAATCCGCCCTATATCGGGGCTGCGGAATATGACACCCTCGCGTCCGGCGTGAAAGATTTCGAACCACGTCTCGCGCTTTGGGCCGGTGAAACAGGCCTGGAGTTTTATGAAAAACTGATATATCAGGCGCATGGCCGCCTTCGGGAAAAAGGCTGGCTTTTGCTGGAAATCGGAGCTAAACAACACGAAATGATACACTCACTCATGATGGTGCACAACGATTCCTACAGGGACATTGCCGTTCGCGCCGATTACGCCGGGCTGCCCCGCGTAATCAGAGGAAGGAGAGAATGACAGTTGGATAAAATCGTTATCAGCGGCGGCAGGCCGCTATATGGAGATGTTCAGGTCAGCGGCGCGAAAAACGCGGCCCTGCCGGTTCTGACGGCAGCGCTTCTGACGGAGAAAACCTGCACTTTTTCCAACATTCCCGACCTGGTCGACATCAAAACCATCTACAAGCTTTTAAGGAACATGGGCATGCAGATCGAAGGCGAAGGCACCGTGGAATTGAGCGGTGAGAAGATCACGGACTGCGTCGCCCCCTATGACCTGGTCAAGACCATGCGGGCCTCCATTCTCGTTTTGGGGCCTCTGGTGGCGCGCATGGGGCAGGCCCGCGTGTCACTTCCCGGCGGATGCGCCATCGGCGCGCGTCCTGTCAATCTCCATATCAAGGCCCTTCAGGATATGGGGGCCAGTGTCGAGCTGCACAGCGGATATATAGAGGCCAAAGCGGACAAGCTCAAGGGAGCTGATATTTATTTTGACCTGCCGACGGTGACGGGCACGGAAAATATCATGATGGCTGCTACTTTGGCTGAAGGAACCACTGTTTTACACAACGCGGCGCGCGAGCCGGAAATCGTCAACCTGGCGGATGTCCTCAAGGGAATGGGGGCCAAAATCAGCGGTGCGGGAACCGATGTCATTACCATCACCGGCGTAACGTCGCTCGGTGCGGTGGAAGCCGCCATTATACCCGACCGTATCGAAGCAGGCACGTTTATGATTGCCGCAGGCATGACGCAAGGTGAAATCAATCTTCTGGGATGCGATCCGCAGCACCTCGATGCGCTGATCAACAAATTACGGGATACAGGCATGACCATCACGCCCGTTGAGAAGGGCCTCAAGGTATCGGCCGGCTGCAAAATCCACAGCGTGGATGTGAAAACCCTGCCCTACCCCGGTTTTCCTACTGACCTGCAGGCGCAGATTATGGCCTACATGTCGATTGGCAGCGGTCTTTCCGTAATTGCGGAAACAGTTTTCGAAAACCGTTTCATGCATGTCAGCGAACTGATGCGCATGGGAGCGGATATCGTTATCCAGGGAGGCAGCGCCATTGTGCGCGGCGTCCCGACGCTGTACGGAGCCCAGACAATGGCCACGGATCTGCGCGCCTCCGCCTGTCTGATTCTGGCGGGGCTGGTCGCCCAGGGAACCACGGAGATATCACGTATCTACCATCTGGACCGCGGTTATGAAAGCATCGAGAAAAAATTTTCCGCACTCGGCGCGGACATACGAAGGGTAAAGTGACGAGATGAGAATCATTCGGGCCGATGCACGGGAATTCAGGGAATTTTTCCGAAAACTGCGCGGACGGGGCACAGCGTTTACGCCGGAGCTTCTGGGTCGTGTAGCGCAGATCATCCAGGATGTCCGCCTCAAAGGGGATGAGGCTCTTTTTGATTATACAAAAAAATTCGACGGCTGCGAGGTGAACGCGGCTGCCGTTGAGGCGACAAAGGCGGAAATAAAAGAGGCAGCCTCGACAGTGCCTGCCGCAGACAGGGAGGTTCTCAAACTGGCCGCCCTGCGGATTGAAAAATATCACCGGCATCAGGTCGCGGCCGGCTATATCCTCGATGAAGAAAACGGCGTCGTGCTGGGACAAAAAATTATACCTCTTGAGCGGGCAGGCATTTACGCTCCCGGCGGCAAGGCATCTTATCCCTCCACACTGCTGATGGCGGCCGTCCCGGCCCGCATCGCGGGGGTTAAAGAAATAATTCTTGCCAGTCCCGCCAAAGACGGGCGCCTCAACCCGCTGATTGCCGCCGCCGCACAAATCGCCGGTGTGGATCGCATCTTCAAGATCGGCGGCGCACAGGCTGTGGCGGCAATGGCCTACGGCACGCAAACAGTTCCCCGCGTGGACATCATCGCAGGACCAGGCAACGCCTACGTCGCCGCGGCAAAAAAACTGGTGTTCGGCCAGGTCGCCATCGACATGATCGCCGGCCCCAGCGAGGTGGCGATTATCGCGGATGAATCAGCCGACCCTGCTTTCGCCGCCGCCGATCTGCTGGCGCAGGCCGAGCATGACGAAATGGCGGCCGCCGTTTTATTCACTGCGTCTGCTCAGCTGGCTGCGCGCACGGCGGACGAGGTCAAAAAACAGATGCAGACGCTTGCCAAAAAAAACATCATTGAGGCATCTTTATCTCAGTACGGGGCGATCATCATCACTGACGACATCGGACAGGCCGTGGAGCTGGCCAACCTGTTCGCGCCGGAGCACCTGGAGCTGATGGTGGAAAATCCATCCTTCTGGCTCGAACAGGTGCGCAGCGCCGGCTCGGTATTTTTAGGGTCCTACACTCCCGAAGCACTGGGAGACTACACAGCCGGCGCCAACCATATTTTGCCGACGGAAGGAACGGCGCGGTTTTCATCGCCTCTGGGTGTTTACGACTTTTACAAAAGGATGAGCGTCTTGTCTTTTTCGCAAGACGCCTTCAACCGGCTGTCCGGCCCCACCGGGCGCTTCGCCCGCATGGAAGGGCTCGACGCGCACGCCAATTCCATCCGGGTGCGCTCAGCACGCAGCGAAAACATTTGAGTGGTTTTTAATTTTTCGTCCGGGAGTTGATGGTTTTGATGTCTTCCTGATGTTTTTCCAGAATATTGCGAAGGCTGATATTTTCAATGCCCACGCTGATGGACCCGAGCATGATCGTCAGGACGCGCTCATCATGCTCCGTAAAAATCCCCTCCCCCTCCTTGTTGGCCAGATTCATAACGGCGACAACCTGCTTGTTTTTGTACACCGGCAGGCTGATAAATGAGGGAGAACTGTATTTCGGGTCGTTGGATCTCATGGTCCGCGGGTCATTTTCAATGTTCTGAATGCGCATGGCCTTGCCGCTTTCGATCACGCTTTTCACAAACAGATAGCGTTGCGGCCCTCCGCCTGCGTTCTCTTTCGGGGGGGCCAGCGGCGGCTTTGAGGAAATCAGGCGCAGCCCATCCGGCTCCGCCGTGTCCACCAGAAAAATAGAGCCGTTGCGAACGCCGATCACCTGCATGGCCTTATCCAGAATCAGCGTCAACAGATCATCGGCGGAAATATCGTCGAGGATAATTTCCGATATTTCCCGAAGGGTGTTGAGCTCCATATTGCGTCTTTGGGACTCATGGCTCATGTTTTCGAGTTTCAGGGCGATACTGCTATTTTTTTGATTGAAAATATATACAATGATAACCAGGCAGCATAAAAACAGGACGTATCCCAGCACAGGCACGACAAGCCTTTCCAGCCCCGGGCTTTCCACGGACTGATAAAACATGAAAGCAATGATGACCACAGGAATAACGGCGGCAAAAAAAGACAGGCGATTGAATCGTTTGCTCAGAGCGCTTTTATTCATCAAAACATCCTTCAGAAAAAAATGTTATCAGCCCGGCGGCAATTATCGACTTTGAATGATGTTATTTTAATATAAATTACCCCTTTATTCAAGTGCAATTAAACAGCCCCACCTCGCCGGGCCAAAACTTGAAGAGAATACAGACCCGCCTGGGCAGGCTACGTGGAATTAAGGCGCAACCCCCTTAAGCGGGGATCAGACATAAAACCGTCCCGACTCGATGATCGGTTTGTCCTCATAGTCGATCGCGTGAATGATCTCCTTGTTCATTTCCGCTTTGATCAGCTCGACGACCGGACGCCTTTTATTTTGAAGTCTGGCAAAGCCCATAACGTCGTCCATTAACTGATCAATGTGGCCGGCACCGATTATGATCCGATGCTCCAGGCATTCCTGCGCGGTGACTCTTTTTCCGGTGAGCACCATTTCATCGAGCTTGTATCGCGGGATGGCCTTTTTCATCGCAGTCATCATCCCGGGCAGAAAAGGAATGCCCAGATCGACTTCCGGAAAACAGATGAAACCGCGGTCCGAGCGCATAAAACGGAAATCAAAGTAGCAGCACATGATCGCACCGCCGGCAAAAGCATGACCCGTTATTGCGGCAATTGTGATCATGGGATAAAGGGCGATCCTTCTGAAAAGCGCCATCATGGTTTCGATAAATTTTGCGGCGGTTTCCCGGTCATTTTTCTGCATGATCGGCATCAGCCATTCCAGGTCTATTCCGTTACTGAAAATCTTCTCGTGCGCACTGCGCACCACCAGCACGTTAGCATTCGTGTGCTTTTCCACATGATCAAGCGCTTCCAAAAATTTTGTCAGAAAATCCAGGTTTAAACGGTTTTCCCCCTCGTCCAGCGTGACGATGGCCACGTTGTCTTCCAGCTTGATTTCAACAGGCATGATTATCCTTCTTTCATGTGTTATTTTTACTGCGCGAACGTAGTTTATGCGCCACCGCTACGTCCACCGTTCACTTCTAGCCCCTACTTCAAATATTTTCAATGATATTTTGATCATGGACGCCCCCTGCAGGGTGCATATGAGTGCCATCGTGCTCCCGGAGCAGCCGGCACAACGCACATCCGGCCGGTATCAGTCGTTTTTTCCATTTTCTTTTAAGGTATCAGAGAAAATATCCTGTATGGTGAGGGAGCCGCAAAAAATAATATGCTCTATACAGGCAATCTGGAAAATCACAGATAATCGCCGCGGTTGAATTTGATCGCCTCCACGCTCGAGGCCACCAGCATGCGATTGAGCAGATCTTTGATACCGTCTCCGTCGGGAAGCGCCTCCCAGACTTCGTGAAGCTCACGCACCTTGAGCTCCATCCGGCTGACAACTCCCGCCGTTTCCTTCAAGCTGACAAGCGGGTCTCCCATTTGCTTCTGATACGTCTCCAGCAGCGCAAGAAAACCATCCATTGCGGCAAGTATTTGTTTTCTGTCCGGTACGGCTCCCGCGTCGAAGCGGATGCTGTCGATATTGCTCATGGGGGGGACAACGGCGGGCTTTTGGACGTCAGCCGAGGTCTGCCCTATCTTTTCATTGAGAATTTCCTGAAATCCCCCCGGGGAGGCTTTTTGTTTCTTCTCCTGTCTTACAGGCTGAAGGGTGGACATTTCGCTTGTCGTAATTTTCATAATTTCTTCCTTTATTTAATTTGGTTTGCGCGAGGCGCCTGTAAGGTATATCGACGGGAATTACTTTATCATTAAATACACAACCGGAAAAGACATTGTTCTGCCTTTATTATGACGGAAATCGAGAAACATCACAGGATGTACCGTATGCCGCTATACACTGAAATGACGGTTCAAACTTGATTATTTATCGCTTGCGGACTATAAAGGGAAGCCACAGCAGAATTGAAAAAACGAACGGTGGCATGAATACGCTTTGGCAACAGATAGTTGCGGTCTGGGACAACACTCTTCAATAAATACATTATTGTTTTGAAGAGAGTTGTGAAGCAAAGGCTTTATCAGAAAGGAGCGGGCAATGAAAAGATACGGGGCATTCATTAACGAAGAGAACAAAGTGATTTTAACCAGTGTACGTAACTTTGTGGACAAAGAAATCATGCCGGCCAGGGTCCAGCTCGACGAGAGCCGGGAAGCGTGCGAAGCGGTGATCGACAAACTGGTCAAGATGGGAATGCAACGTTATGGCCTGGCGCCGAAGTACGGCGGCACACAGATCGGATCGGCGGTTGAGTACGTTGCGGTCTGTGAGGAACTCGCCCGCGGGGATAGCGGGATCGCAACCGAAATGACCTGCCCGGAATGGTTGTTCGGTCCCGCGATGCGGGCACGCAACAAGATTGTTCTCGAAAAGATGATGGCGCCTTTCTGCTCCGACAAACGCCATACAGCGTGCTTCGCCCTGACTGAACCGTCGGGCGGTTGCAACGGCGAGGACCCGACTCAGCGCGGCAAGTCCCTGCGAACCACGGCCAGGCTCGACGGCGATGAATGGGTAATCAACGGTTCGAAGCGTTGGCCCGGTGGCGCAGGCATCGCTGATGTTTACGGCATCCTGTGCACAACGGATCCCTCTCTGGGCGAAGAAGGAGTCGCCGTAATTTACGTGCCCAACGGGACCCCCGGCCTGAGCTTCGGAAAGCCGGAAAACAAAATGGGGATGCGCTACAGCGATGTGAACGCGGACGTCTACCTCGATAATGTGCGTGTTCCGAAGGAATACCGCCTGGCCGGACCGGGACAGGACTGGAAACTGTTTCGTGCCGCCCTGTCGTGGGGCAGACTCAGCAGCGCCGGGTTTGCGATTGGAAACGCCCAGGCCGTTTTGGAGATAGTTATTGATTACACGGAGAACCGGTTTTACAAAGGGAAGGCTGTCCGGGAGCATACCCTTCAGGCCGCCATGATCGCGGATATGGCCATCGGGATCGAAAGCGCCCGCGCTTACTATCTGAGTGTCGCCTCGATGTTCGACCGAGGCAAAGAATTCGGTGACCCGGGTGATCCTTTTTTAATGGGCAAGGCGAGCGGAGCCAAAGTTTACGCCTGCGACGTCACAGAGATGGTCTGCAACCGGGCCATGGAATTGATGGGCGCCTACGGTTATGCAAAAGAGTATCACGTCGAAAAATACCTGCGTGACTTCAAGATTATTCAGATATGGGAAGGCGGTGGTCAACTCGGCCGCCTCGAAGCGGCGATGGGCTATTATCCGATTCCCTGATCCATTCCCAAGACAAGCGGCCGCTTTGTAAAAAATTAAATTGCACCTCTTTTTATAATTCCGGGATTGAAAACCGTCTGATGCCGGTTGACCCGGAATTTATTATCAGGAATTGTTTCAGTGTTTTCATGCAGACGGTGCCCGGCTTCCGGTTTTCACCGAGGCAAAAGATTTTTGATGGTTTTTTATACAGCCGTCAGTATTTAAAAATGTAATTTCAAGCCCCGTGACAAACCAAAGTAACTGTTACGTGTCGGATTTTTTACAAACCGGTTCCGGTGATAAAATCGTAATACAATCCAGAACATTCAAGGCTTTTAAGCAAAACATTCTTGAGCAACAATTGAAAAGGTTTAATTAATGTCGAAATATTTTACACAACAGGAATGAATAACAAAGCCGGGACACTGCCCGCAGATTTGATCTTTTCATTATTTTTGTCGGTATTTCATATAATTAAACTCACTCATGATTATTGTTTTGACCCCGGGGACAGTACTTGCTGCTTCGATAGTCGAAAACAAAATTAAGTGAGGTGTATTATGAAAAAATATCCATCAATTCTGCTGGCCTTTTGCGCGCTGATGATGTTCGGCATTGCTTCCAATGCCAACGCTCTGACTATTGATCTGAGCACGCCTACCCTTACTTTCGGTGAACAGACGGCTATGCCCCAGATCGAAGCAATCGTTTTCCCCCTGATGGGCACGGCAACCGAACTGTACAGAGCTACGCCTCCGTCAACAAAAGGATACTCGCTTGCCGGTTCTTATACAACCGTGTTTGCCGGAGACAATGAGACTGCCGTAATATCTTATGATGGAAGTAATTTTGCCGGTGGCACTGCATTTCTTCTGGCCAAAGACGGCAAGGCGAACGATGATCTTGACCACACCCATGCCTGGTATTTTTATAATTTGACCGAGCTGGGCTGGGACGGAAGAGAAACGATTAAACTCGGTGTACCTTGGCCCAAACAGGGAAGCTTTTTACACGTTTCTCTTTATGGAACCTCCACGCCGCCTCCCGCTCATCAGACACCTGAACCCGGCATTTTCGTGCTTCTGGGACTGGGTCTGCTGGGTATCGCAGGCGTCCGCAAACAAAAATATACATAACTGTAAAATATTGAACTTCAGGAAGGGCAGAGTTCATTGAACTGTGTCCTTCCTGATTTATCCGCACCTCACCAATTTTCATTTTTTAAAATAAATCTTTTCACACACAAACCGGATTATTCATGGTGTACGCCCGTATCTGTTGATAAATCCGTGTATATCATGTACGTTAGCCCAAAATGTTGTTTTGCGCACTTTAAAGTGCATGGGCGATCAATTTTGTAATTAACGAAATCTGAATTTAAAACAGGAAAGAATATCATAGATCACCAACAAAAAGAGTGTCTTCGCTGCGGGCGCTGCTGTCTGGCGGATTTTTCAGCGTATGTGACTGAAGATGATATACGGCGCTGGAAGGCGGAAAACCGGGAAGATATTCTGAATATACTGAAAAATGAACAGGGACTCTGGCAGGGCGACCATCTGGTGAATGCTCATCGCGGCACACCGCTGCGCGGATGCCCGTTTTTTTTCTTCGACGCGGGACGCTTCGGCTGCGCCATCCATGAAACAAGACCCACAACCTGCTGCAATTACGAGCCGGGCTCGTCAGAGCTGTGCCCGCAATACGAGAAAGGAAACGTCTCGTAATAGATAAACATGCGGCTTCAGCCCCACTCCTGCTGCAACAGGAGCTCCGCCGGTCAGGCAGGGATTGCCGATAAAAGAGCCGGCAAGATTATACAATGAATAAATATTTTTTACTGCCGGGAATTCTCGTCCAGCCCGCCGCCGAGCGCTTTGTACAAGGAGATGATATTATCCGCCCTGGCCAGGCGCAGCATAATCAGCGCCTGCTGGCCGCCGTAGAATGAACGCTGTGCGTCCAGAACCGAAAGATAGCTGTCGAACCCCTTGTCGTAGCGCAACCGGGCAAGCCGGTACGTTTCCGCCACCGCTTCCACCAGAGCCTCCTGCGCCGCAATCTGAGCATCGATCGTCCCTTTGACCGCCAGATTGTCGGCCACCTCACGGAAAGCGGCCTGGACGGCCTTTTCATACTGGGCGATGGATATTTCCCGTTCCACCTTCGTCACACGGTAGGCAAACCAGGTGCGGGCGTCAAAAACAGGCAAAACAATCTGCGGCGCGAAATTCCATACGCCGGAGCCGCTTTTGAACAGGCCGGAAAGCTCGGCGCTGGCCGTGCCGATCGAGGTGGTCAGGCTGATGCGCGGGAAAAAAGCGGCGCGCGCCGCGCCGATATTGGCGTAAGCCGCCTTGAGACGGTGCTCGGCGGCCAGCACATCGGGCCGCTCAAGCAGAACTTCGGAAGTGATGCCGGCGGAAAATTCACGCGGCGGACTTACGCTGTCCAGGCCGGGCGGCAGCAACTCCTGTTTCACCGGCGAACCGACCAGCAGGTGAAGAGCATTTTCATCCAGCGCCACCTGGCGTGTATAGCGGGCCACGTCGCCGCGCGATGTTTCCATCTGGCTCTGGATGCGGCGCAGATCTATTTCCGAGGCCATGCCGACGTCATAACGTTTGCGGATCAGGCGGTATGATTCCTGTTGGGCCTCCAGCGTGGCCGTAACCAGCTCCAGAGCTTCCCTGTCGGCGGCCAGTGCCAGATAAGCCTGCGCCACATAGGAGATCAGCATGATCTGAAAACCGCGCTTCGCCTCGACAGTCGCCAGATACTCTTCGAGCGCTCTATCCTTGAGGCTCCGGATGCGCCCGAAAAAATCAATCTCCCATGAACTCATACCCAGATTCACGCTGAATTTTTCCGCTGTGTAGGCGCTTCCAGCGGGCGCCAGGTCGGCCGGCACCCGTTCTTTAAACCAGGCGCCTGTAATGTTGAGTACCGGCAGCAGGCTGGCTGTGCTGATCCCATGCATGGCTTTGGTCAGATCCACGTTGAGCGCGGCTATCTTCAGGTCACGGTTATTTTGTAAAGCTTGCGCGATGATTTCACGCAGATGCTCATCAACGATGAAATCCCGCCAGGGAATTTCAGCAGCCTGCGGCGCCCCGGTTTGTGAATCTTTTTCATAGGCAACGCCGGCGGGCCATTGGGGATCCACAGGGGGAACTGGCCTTTCATAGCGCGGCGCCATGGTGCAGGCGGCCAGACAAAGCGCGCAGATGAAAGGCACTATTATCATTTTTTTCATATCATTGAACCTCTGGCAAATATTCGCTTCGCACCGGCCTTTAACTTTGCCGGCGGCCGAATAATCTGTTTTTCAGTCCGGCAAAGAAATTATCCCCACTTCTGTCCGATGGCGACTGCTGCCGTTGCTGTCTGCCGAAAAGCATTTCAACAATCACATAAAACAGAGGCGCGAAAATGACGACCAGAACCGTGGCCGTGACCATGCCCCCCAGCACGCTGGTACCGATGGCGTTTTGCGCGCCCGCACTCGCCCCGGTGGTGAGAGCCAAAGGCAGCACGCCGAAACCGAAGGCCAGCGACGTCATCAGAATCGGTCTGAATCTCAGTCTGGCTCCCTCAATTGTCGCCTCGATGATGCCTGAGCCCTTCTCCAGGCCACTTCTGGCGAACTGCACAATCAAAATGGCGTTTTTGGTGCCCAACCCGAGCGTGGTGAGCAGGCCGATCTGGAAATAGACGTCGTTGGCCAGCCCCCTTGTACTCGAAGCGATAATGCCGCCGATAACCCCCAGGGGGATGACCAGCAGGATGGAAATGGGTACCGTCCAGCTCTCATAAAGAGCCGCCAGGCATAAAAAGATGACAAAAATGGAAAAGGCATACAGCAACGGTGCCTGTGTGCCGGCCATTCTCTCCTGATAGGAAAGCCCGCTCCAGTCGAAACCGAAGCCCGCCGGAAGCTTGCGCACAGCCTCTTCCATCGCCTTCATCGCCTCGCCCGAGCTCTTGCCGGGCGCCGGCTCGCCCCAGATATTGATGGCGGGAAAGCCGTTGAAACGGGTTTTTCGCGGCGCCCCGGATATCCAGCGGCCGGAAGCGAAAGAAGAAAACGGAACCATTTTCTCCTGTGTGTTACGGGCGTATAGTTTTTCAAGGTCTTTAGGCAGCATGCGATAAGGGGCGTCTGCCTGCAGGAAAACTTTTTTGACACGTCCTCCATGCGTGAAGTCATTGACATAGGCGCTGCCGAAAGCGGCCGAGATGGTCCGGTGGATGGAACTTATGGGAACGCCCAGAGCCCCCGCTTTTTCCCAGTCCACATCGATACGGTACTCGGGAACATCGGGCAGACTGTTGGGGCGCACCTTGATTACACGGGGATCGTGCTCCACCATCCCCAGCAGTTGATTCTGGCCTTCCATCAGAGCCTGATGACCGAGATTACCCTGGTCGAGAAGCTGGAAATCAAAACCCGTGGACATGCCCAGCTCCGACACGGGAGGCGGCTGAAAGACATACACGGTCGCGTTGCGGATGCCGGAAAACTCTTTCATGGCTCTTTGTACGATAGCTTTGGCCTTGAGCTGTTTTTTGTCCCGCAGATGCCAGTCTTTCAGCCTGATGAATACCATGCCGTTATTTTGTGACCGGCCGGAAAATCCCACACCCGTAACGGTCATTATCGTTTCCACCGCTTCTTTTTCATTTTCGTTAAAATAGCTTTGAATCTGACGAACGGTTTCGCCCGTCTGCTCGAGCGTCGTGCCCGTGGGCATCATCACCTGAGCCAGCAGTATTCCCTGGTCTTCATCCGGCAGATAGGCTGTCGGCATGCGCATGAATAAAAACACCATCAGCGCCAGAACGACAAAAAAAGCGCTCAAATAATGTTTTTTACGAAACAGGGAATGGCCGACCACACCCACGTACCATTCGCGAAACCTGAAGAATGTTTTATTGAACCAGGCAAAGAAAGGGCGCAGGAAAAAAATTGTATTGTCCGCGGGGTCCTGGCCCGGCCTGATCGGTTTGAGTAGTGACGCGCAAAGCACCGGCGTTAAAATCAGCGCCACCAAAACGGACAGAAGCATGGCTGAAATAATCGTTATAGAAAACTGGCGGTAGATGACGCCGGTGGAGCCGGGGAAAAAGGCCATCGGCCCGAAAACCGCCGAAAGTACAAGTCCGATGCCGATAAGCGCGCTGGTGATCTGCTCCATGGATTTGGCCGTGGCCTCTTTGGGAGGAAGGTTTTCATCGCGCATGATTCTTTCCACGTTTTCCACCACGACTATCGCATCATCCACCAGAAGTCCGATGGCCAG
>LSQX01032849.1_pt1 | contig 43272 bp, 32 predicted proteins | sample 654561 | NCBI WGS metagenome assembly LSQX01 (sample SAMN04489861, study PRJNA283612) | anaerobic digester metagenome | isolation source: 4 biogas reactors fed with cattle manure at either 37C or 55C with and... | place: Denmark: Kongens Lyngby | collected 2014 | reverse complement strand
ACTTTTTTGGTCAAATCGAATTTGTCTTTTAAATCGCCCGGCACTAACCGATTCCATGCGCCTTCAGTGGGAAATGGTCCCGGAGCAATGGCATTTGACCGAATTCCGTATTTAGCCCATTCTATCGCCAATGAACGTGTGAGTGCCAGAACTCCAGCTTTTGCTGTTGCGCTCGGCACTACATACCCCGATCCGGTAAAAGCATACGTCGTAACAATGTTTAACACGATTTTATTGGTTTCTTTATTCTCAATCCAATGTTTGCCAAGTGCTAACGTACAGTTTTTTGTGCCTTTTAAAACAATATCTATTATCGTATCAAATGCATTCGCTGAAAGTCTTTCGGTGGGCGAAATAAAATTTCCGGCTGCATTGTTAACCAGTCCATCAATTTTTCCAAAAATTTCTAAGGATTCGGCTACCATATTTTCAACTTCGTCATAATTTCGGACATCACATCCGATAGCAGCTACCCGGCCTCCTGTTTTTGTTTCAAGCTCGTCTTTTACAGCCAAAAGTTTGTCTGTATTTCTGGAAGTGATAACAACTGCTGCGCCGAGTTCTAAAAAATAGGTACTCATTGATTTTCCCAATCCGCTCCCCCCTCCTGTTACAACGAAGGTTTTCCCTTTCAAAGCATCCTCTTTAAGCATTTTAGCCGAATATTCCATGCGATTTGTTTTAAATATTCAAAAGTAACCATTCCGGCGGATATGATATTTACCAACCCGATTTATATAAACTTTAAAATAATCAGAAATCAAGTTAAAGTATTTTAAAAAAGAATTGCCGAAACTGCTATTTATTTAACTTTCAATGAAATTTGATTCGTTAAAGATAATTACAAAAATGATTGCCAAGGAAATTGAAATTGATTCGATAATCGGTGGATTGGAATCCGGAGGAAAAACCATCACACCTTTACCTTATGACGGTTATCTGCATTTGGAACACGACGTTCCTTTTTTGATGATTTATCGGAAAGTTCCGGACGACGCAGCAACCATTCGGTTGGTGCGGACAACTGCTTCCTTTTTGATTGTCGGAACTGAAAATTTTGAATATTACCACGAATTTGTCAACCTGCTCACAGAAAAAATGAGCACGAAATTTCGATCTTTTATAGTGATTGAAATTTATTCCGGTTCAAGTGACAGCAATGAATTTATCATTCGAGGACCTTCTCATAAACTTCCGGTTTCTTTGAATGTTTTAAAAAAAGAATTGGATAAAATAGAAAGTCATCGGTATGAAAAGCCGCTGACTGCAAGAGTTGAGCAAACCAAAGAACGTCAACCCCCTTCACAGCAAGCTTTTTTTAGTATCGAAAAAATCAAAAATCACGGAGGTACGTATATCGGAATTGAAATTCCGCCCGTATATCGCTCGCAAAACGGAACGGTATATCCTTTATATTTCAGAAAATTCAGAGATAATTTTGCCAAAGCCATTCACAAAGCACTTTTTGAATTTATCAGAGTTCAGACATCATCGGAAATAAAGAATTATGCCGCTTTGGGACGTCGGCGAATTCATGAGGAATTGTTTAAAATCGACAGGCAACTCACTCAAATTGAAAATCAATATCAATTTTTATTGTTGATTGCTCCCGTAAACATTCAATCGATTGAATCGTGTTTTTTTGAAACCGATTTTGAAAAAGTATTGCCCTATCATTATCGGCTTCTTCCTTTGGATCCGGATTTGTTAAAAAGAGAATTGTACACCTTGCGAATCGATGAAATTGACGATCCCGAATTGTCTTTTTTATATCAGCAGAAAAGAAATCAAATCGATCAAGAATTGACCATGCTCAAAGAACGCGGGTCTAAAAACTTTTTTTACAGCAGTTTAAGACTGTATGGTGTCATTGAAAAAAAATTATGGAACACGGCTAAAGAAATTTTAGAGCATTTCCCTGAAGACACCAATCGAGAAAATGAAAAAACAATTACTGCTGAAATTTTTGCCGATATGGCAGCAGAAGAATTTGAATATTTTAAAGAACAATCTCCCGATTTCAATTCCAAAATCCACATTCGTGAGGACGTCAATGTGATGATGGTTTCCAAAGGCGAACTTTACATTCCGGCACATTATACAATGACAGAACGCCAAGCAAAAGCGTTAATTCAACACGAAGTCGGCACGCATGTTTTGACCTATTACAACGGAAGTCGTCAGCCGCTGAGTCAACTTTCCCAAGGCTTGGCAAATTATGAAGCACTGCAAGAAGGAATTGCAATTTTAGCAGAATACTTAGTTGACGGTTTAACGGCCAACCGATTACGAACCCTTGCCGGACGGGTCGTTGCCGGAGAAGCACTTTTGGACGATGCCACTTTCAGAGAAACATTTATGCTGCTTTATAAAAACTACGGATTTTCCAAAAATTCGGCATTTGCCATTACGTCACGAATTTTCCAAGGAGGCGGATTTTTAAAAGATATTATTTATCTGCGCGGATTTATGCAACTTATGGATTATCTGAAAGAAAATGATTTGGAAATTTTATTGTCGGGAAAAATGGCTTTGGAACACGTTCCGATGATTCAAGATTTAAAAGCACGGAATCTCGTTAAAACACCTGAAATTATTCCGAGGTATATGAAAAGTAAAACCTATAAAAATAAATTGTCAGAAATAAAAAATGAAACGCCTATACACAAACTGATTTAACCACTAATTTAATCCCAAGAAACTATGAAAATTTGCTTTGTAATAAACAGCATTAAGACTGAAATTCCCGGTACGACAGTCGTCATTCTCCGCAAAGCCTATGAACGCGGACACGATGTATATGTGATGGGTGTAGGCAATTTTATTTTTTACCGCGACAAAAACATTCACTTGCGTTGTCGTAAAATTCCAAAGGGCATTAAAACGGAATCGTTAAAAGAATTTTGGTCTCAGATTCAGGATGAGACGCTCGGTTACGAAACAATTGACAGTAATGAAATTGACATCTTGTTTGTGAGAAACAATCCCACAGAAGAAACATTTGACAGACAATGGGCAGAACACAGCGGAATTGCATTTGCCCGTATGATTCAGCGTTCCGGTGTCTTAGTTTTGAATGACGCATTTGCTATGAGTCACGCTTTTATCGACAAACTCTATTTTGAAGAATTGCCTTCCGAAATCAAACCCAACAGTTTAATCACACGCGACAAAAACGACATCATCCATTTTTGGAAAGAAAACAACAAAGAAATTGTATTAAAACCTCTTGAAGGAAGCGGCGGACAGAACGTTTATAAAATCGGCAAAGAACAAAATAACTTCAATCAGATTTTGGATACATTAACCGAAAAAGGCTACATCATTGCTCAAGAATTTCTGCCCGAAGTAAGCAAAGGAGATGTTCGCGTGATGCTTATGAACGGAAAAATTCTTGAAGAAGACGGCCAACATGCGATTATCAGAAGAATCAGCAGCGACAAAACCGAATTTAGAAGTAATTTGTCATTAGGCGGAATTCCGAAGAAAGGAAAACTCACCAAAGAAATTGAACATATCGTTTCGTTGACCGCTCCAAAACTTATTCGCGACGGATTGTTTTTTGTTGGGTTAGACGTGGTTAAGGACAAATTAATAGAAATCAACGTGTTGAGTCCCGGAGGCATCGATCACAGTGAAATTACCGGAATGACAGATTTTACAAACACCATTGTCGATGCATTGGAACGCAAAGTTCACTATAAAAAATATTACCAAAACAAATTGAGCAATCGGGCATTGGCAACGATGGAATAATTAATAGAAATCATGATGAAAAATATTGAAAGAATTATCGGAACCTATGATAGTGGCAACAAAGGCGCACTACTTTTTATTACTGCCGGAATCCACGGCAATGAACCCAGCGGAGTTTATGCGCTGCAAAGAGTTTTTGAAATTCTGGAAGCAGAAAAACCCACAATTCAAGGAAAAGTAATGGGCGTTGTCGGAAACAAAGAAGCACTGAAACGTCAAGTGCGTTTTATCGATGAGGACTTAAACAGAACGTGGACAGCGGAAAACATTGCTTCGGCTGCAAAAGATTCAAAAGAGAAAAAGGAAATGTTTGAAATCATTGATATTTTAAATGAATATCCTAAAAACGCTTTCACAAAACGTTACTTTTTAGATTGTCATACAACTTCCGCAGCCAGTGAACCCTACATTTCCGTTCAAAACGTAAATGATAACGATACTTGGGCACATAAATTTCCGACCTATATAATCCGCGGTTTTTCTGATATTGTGGAAGGCTGTATTGACCATTATAAAAGTCGTATCGGAATGACCGGTTTTGTGTTTGAAGGCGGTCAACACGACAGTCCGGAATCTATCGAACATCACGAAGGCATCATTTGGCTGGCACTGCAACACGCATGCGGACTCAATCTCGATGCGCTTAAAAATTATCCGGAAGCTGCTGTTACGCTGGAGAACAAACGGAAAAATCAAAAGACTTTTGAAATTGATTACCGTCATGAAATCAAAAAAAAATGACACGTTTAAGATGGCTGACGGCTATGTGAATTTCCAAAAAATAAATGAAGGTGATTTGCTTGCCACGCATAACGGAAAACAAATTTACAGCAAATGGAATGCCCATATTTTTATGCCCCTTTATCAAAGTCAAGGAAATGACGGATTTTTCGTTGTTCGTCAAGTGTCCTAAATTTTAGAGGTATTCCAAATCGCTTTTTTTATTCTTTTTTCCCTTTGACAAGAACTACAGCTTGTAATTCTTGTCTTTTTTTTACCCTCTATGAATTCCCATATTTTTTTATTCTCATGGAATTCTTTGATACTTTTCAAATGTGAATAAAATATTTTTGGATGATTAAATAAGTGAACAGATTTTTCGTTAAAAGTCGAATTAAAAACCAACCATCCAAAACAAACTAACCAAATGAAAAAAGGATTAAGAATTTCAATTTATTTTTTAGCAACTTTAGTATTGTTGCTCACAATACTCATAAGTTACCTAAAGTTTGCGCTTCCTAATGTAGGCAAGGCCGAATATATTGATATTGAAATCACTCAGGAAAAAATTGAACGTGGCAGGTATCTTTCTTATCATGTGATGATGTGTGCCGATTGTCATTCTGATCGCGATTTCTCAAAGTTTTCCGGACCGCCAACGCCCGGAACTGAATTTGCCGGTGGAGAAATTTTTAATCAAGACATGGGGTTTCCCGGTATTTTTGTGTCTTCAAACATCACTTCTTTCGGAATCAGCGAATGGACGGATGGCGAATTATTTCGATTGATTACAACGGGCGTTAAAAAAGACGGCGAACCTATTTTTCCCGTAATGCCTTATCATCATTTTGGAAAATTAGACCGTGAAGATATTGAATCGGTTATTGCTTTTTTAAGAACTTTGCCACCGGTTACAACAGATCACCCGACCTCAAAAGCTGATTTTCCGTTTAGTTTATTAATGAGAACCATGCCTCAAAAAGCAAATCTAACATCTAAACCTTCAAGATTCGATACTGTAAAATACGGAGAATACATTTTTAATGCAGCGGCTTGTGCAGAATGTCATACGCAATTCGATAAAGGAAAATTTGTAGGTCCCGTTGGCGGCGGCGGAAGAGAATTTCTTTTTCCCGACGGAAGCATTTTACGAGCTCCAAACCTCACCCCTCACGAAACCGGAATTAAGAATTATACAAAAGCAGAATTTATTCAAATGTTTAAACAATATTCCGATGCCGACTATGTGCTTCCCGATGTAAAACCCGGAGAATTTCAGACTTTAATGCCTTGGGTGATGTATTCCGGAATGGAAATCGATGATATCGCTGCCATTTATGATTATTTACAAACCCTCGAGCCGTATGAAAATCCCGTCGAGCGATTTACCCCGGCAACACAATGATAGTTGCTTTATATTTTTTGAATTTTCATTTAATTCTCCTTTGCTTTTAATCAAAAGTATTGATGCAAACGCGTGTTTTTTAATATCTTAGTCCAATGTTTTCAAAACGATTGACATTCATTCATTGGACTATTTTTATTTTGTTAATGTGTGGTTCAAGTTTTGTTCACGGGCAAAATTTTGATCAAAAATACATAGACCATACAATGGCTGTATTTAACGACGACACGCAAACGGAAGAAAATCGTGAATTAGAAATTCATAAATTACAAAATTACATTTATCAGCAACCGGAATCGGAACAGTTAGCAATCTTCGATTCTATTTTTCTCAATACAGAAAATCAGCTTGAGCTTACTCCTTTAGTTGATGCTTATGTCAAACTCTTGGTAAAACAAAGAAACATTAGTAAAGCGGTAGATGTGTATTTAAAAACCGCTTGGAATTATATTAACAGAAGCAACAAAAAAGCACTGCATGTTGCCGACAAAGCATTAAAACTATCCAAAAATCACCATTTTTACACAGGAATCGTCAAGTCATTAGAGGTCAAAGGATTATATTATGAAATAATTTTAGGAGATGTCGAAAAAGCTTCACAGTTTTATTTTGAAGCAATTGAAATTTGTAAAAAGCACCAATTGGCTTATATCGCCGATATGTTTCACACGGTAGGCGTTCTTTTTCATACCAGTGACAATTACGAAAAAGCACAGTCGTATTATGAAATGGCTTATGAAGAAGCCAAAAGACAGCACAATACAGAACTTTTGAAAAGATGTTACATCAATCTCGGGAGTGTTCATTCGTCCTTGGAAAATTATCCGGTTGCAGAATCCTATTTTTTACAAAGTTTAGAAATTCCTGAAAATGAATCGTATAATTATGACGCCTATGCTAATTTGGGAAATTTGTATTTGCGTCAACAAGCTTATCAAAAAGCCTTGCCACATCTTGAACGCGCAACGGAAATGCATCCAAACAATCCGGATGCGAATATCAATCTGCGGTTTTTGATTGATGCAAAAGCAAGCTTAAAAGACACTTCAGAGATGCATCCTATTCTCACACGTGCTGAAAATGCCATTACTTCAATTCCCTCATTACGAGACAAATCGCTTTTGTTACGCTCTATTTCAGAATACTACAAAACTACCGGCGATTATAAACAAGCATTCCTATACAACAATGCTTATTTGACCACTTATGAACAACTTATTGAAAATCAGAAAAATGAAACTCTTTTAGATTTAGAGGCAAAATATCAAAGTGAAAAGATAAAAACTTCATTGGCAAAAAAAGAGAAACAACAAACCTTATTATTAATTGGCGGTGGAATATTGGTATTGCTCACCATTGGTTTTTACTTTTTTCACAGAAAACGACTGCACTATAAAAATACCATTCAACAGCAAAAAATCAAAGAACTTACCCAAAAGAATAAATTGCTTGCCATGAGCAGTATTATCGAAGGTCAAGAAGCAGAACGGTTGCGCATTGCCCAGGATTTACATGACAGTCTCGGTGGCTTGTTAAGCAGTGTTAAAGCACATTTTACTATTTTTAAAAATCAATTTGACAAGGAAGAGCAATTAGAAATAACCCAAAAAACTTACCAACTTATTGACGCATCTTGTACAGAGGTTCGCCGAATTTCACACAATATGATGCCTCAATTTTTAAATCTTGTCGGCTTGGAAGGTTCCATAGAAGATATCGCAGAACAGTTGAGTTCTTTGGGAATCAACGTTACAGTTGACATTCATAATTTGCCCGAATCGATAGATGCCACAAAACAAATTACTATCTTTAGGCTGATTCAGGAAATTTTATCCAATGTCCGCAAACACGCAAATGCCAAAAACCTTTTGATTCAACTGATTGGTTCCGAAAATGAAATTCAATTGATTATTGAAGATGACGGACACGGATTTGATTATGAAGCAGCTCTTAAAAACAAAGGATTGGGATTGAACAATATCAACCGAAGAGTAGAATTTCTCGAAGGAACCATCCAATGGGAAAGTGTTATCAATGAAGGAACGACAATTACCATAAACATCCCTTTAAGCCCATGAAGATAAAAGTTTTTATTATCGACGATCATAAAATGGTCATAGAAGGACTTGAATTGCTATTAACCAATCACGATGAAATTGTCTTTGTGGATTATGCACTTAGCGGAACAGAAGCCTTGGAAAAAATTTCGGCAGCAAAACCCGATGTGGTACTGTTGGATGTAAATATGCCTCATATGAATGGTTTTGAAACCTGTAAAAAAATTCTTCAATTGCATCCCGAAATTAAAATAATTGCAATTTCAATGCACAAAGAAAGCAGCCTGATTAAATTGATGCTAGGCACCGGTGCCAAAGGATACGTACTTAAAAATGCAGGACAAGCTGAAGTAATTAAAGCAATAAAAGCCGTTTACCAAGGAAAAAATTATCTAGACGAAGAAGTAAATGAAATCTTAATCAGCAGCATTACCAAAGCTGCAAAACAAAATGTTTCCAATTCATTTCCAAAACTTTCGCGCAGAGAAAAAGACGTGCTCAGGCTCATTATGGATGAAAAAACCACTCAGGAAATTGCCGATAAGTTAAACATCAGTTTCGGTACGGTAGAAACGCATCGGCGAAATATGCTCATCAAAACCGGCGCGAGAAACACTGTCGGATTGGTGAAATTTGCTTTTGAATACAACTTATTGGATTGATTGTTTATTGTTTTGTAAGCGTTCGAAATTCAACCCGCCGCTTTAATTCATTTCCAAAATCATCAATTACAAGCAGGGTATACTTCCCCGGAACAGGCAAAAAGCTCAATTCATGAAAATTCGTGGTCATTCCGATAAATTCGTTGTCCAGATACCAATAAACATTTGTTTCAGGCTGTCGGTGTGCGAGTTTAAGAATGATTTCATTTTTGAATTCGTGAAAATTCGTAGGAATGATTACAATTTCATTTTCTTTGGGAAAAATAAAATCCATATGATTTTTAGCTTCGCTGTAACAATTTGCTGCAAAAGGCGGTAAAATTTTGTATTCCGGATGATTTCCTGCATAATAATGCTCCATCATCGGCGGGAGTACAAACCAGTTTTTATGTTTCATATCCGAAATTGGGTAACAAGAAGAATTCACTTGATATTGTTCCGTTTTATCTAATATAATTGGAAAATGATACATGCACGTAGCCGATTGTTCTCCTGATTTTGGAATCCATTGCATTTCGGATTTCTCACAATAAATTCCACTTAAAAATCCACTCTTAGAACACACCGAAACTTCTTTCAGTTCATCATACGGCGGCACAAACCATGCTGATTTTGGCAAGCTTTTTAAAACATCGAACAGCACCGGAGCGGCAGCGAGAATTCCCGTAAGTCCGGGTCTTCCTTCGCCGGTTGCATTTCCTGCCCAAACACCGATGACATATTTTGAAGTCACGCCTACTGCCCACGCATCTTTAAATCCGTAACTGGTTCCGGTTTTCCAGGCAATGGGTTGGCTGTCATTAAAAAATTGCCAACTTTCCTCCCCTTCCGGTCGGTTTACATCTTTCATCGTTTCCAGTGTGGTATAGACGGAACCGGCGTCCCAAATGGGAGGTTGAGACTGAATTTTCCCGAAATTTGCCTTTTTATTTAGAATGTAAACAGGTTCCGTAAATTCATTTTCCCGATATTCGGAAGCGGATTTTTGAATAAAATTTAATGTCCCCGCCAATCCCGCATATGCTTTTGTAACATCCCACAAACTGCTTTCCGCCCCACCCAAAATAAACGACAATCCGTAATGATTCGCAGGCTTATCGATTCCTTTTTGATTGGTTTTTTCCAAAGCATTGTAAAATCGTTGAATGCCGTAATCCCGCAACATACGAACAGCCGGAATGTTCAAAGAACGTGCAAGCGCAGTACTTGCTGGAACAGCTCCTTGAAAACTTTTGTTGAAATTTTGAGGAACATATCCGTTTATTGATGTCGGAATATCACTTACCAGCGCATTCGGTAGGAGTTCTCCGGAATGTAAAATAGAAGTATATAAAAACGGTTTTAAAATGCTTCCCGTACTACGATACCGCTGAATGATATCGACATGATTTTTATATTCGGATGTTGTGGGAGAATTTCCGACATATGCCAAAACCTCACGCGTTTCAATATCCAAAACCAAAACGGAAAGATTGTGTATGTGATTTTGTCGCAATTGAAAATAATGTTCCAGAACAATTTTATTTACTTGATTTTGCAAGTGAAAATCGAGCGTAGAAACGACGTATTCCCCCGGATTTTCGCTTCTTATTTTCTCGGTAAAATGAGGGGCAATATCGGGTAAAGGGTGCGGTTTATCGGGTAAATTTTCTGCTTTTGCCAATTCATACGTAATTTCATCAATAACATTTTTTTGATAAAGTTTATAAAGTAATTTATCCCGTTTTTCTTTTAAAAGCATTTCATTTTTTCCCGGAAAAATCAAAGAAGGTGCATTGGGGAGCACTGCCAAAGCTGCAGCTTGTCCCCAAGTAAGTTCGGTGGAAGGTATTCCGAAATATCGCCAAGAAGCCGTTTCTAATCCGACAACATTCCCGCCGAAAGGTGCATGCGTGGCATATAAATTCAGTATCTCCTTTTTACTGTATTTTACTTCCAATCGTGTTGCCTGAGCAACTTCAATTAATTTTTCTAAATAATTGCGCTTTTTGTCTTTCCTTGATAATCGGATAACCTGTTGCGTAATTGTACTTGCTCCGCGACGCGGATGTCCTTTTAGATTATTGACGAACGCCTTGGTAATAGCAAACGGATTAAATCCGGGATGCGAATAAAAATATTCATCTTCAAAAAGCAAAATACATTTTTCAAACCGATACGGCACCGAATCCATTTGAGGAAATCTCCATTGTTGGTCATCCGCAATGCGCGCTCCGAGTAATTCACCGGAACGACTAGTGACTACTGTTGCTGTAGGCACTTCAAAAAGTGGAAATGACAATGAAAAATACCATGCTGAAAACAAAACCGTCCCAATGATAATTTTAATTTTATGACGTCGAATGTATTTTAATAACTTTTCTCTCAAAACATTTTGCTGTGCTTATTTCACTACTTCTATCCATTTTCCTTTATTTCGAACAAAATAAGAACGATCGTACATTCCTTCTGCTTGCGTTCCCGGTAAATAATAGACTCCCAAATAGGAAGCATTTAATTTTACGATAAACGTTCGTTTTTCTTTTGCTTTTAAATCAAAGAAAAAATGCACGCGGTCATCCCGAATATCCGTATATCGAGCAGTTCCGGAAGCACCTCCGGCATATTCGGTAAAAGATGTGTTTACAATTTCCCAACCACTTGGAAATATTTGTGTCAATGCAATATTTTTCACATCGTCACGACTTATATTTTCTACAGTGATTTTAGCAATAATTTCAGTCCCTTGCTTCAGTTTATCAATATTTACAGAAGCATCGGTTTCATCGATAAATGAAGTTTGAACCGTAAGCTTGTTTTGTTCTGTAATTTCCTCGCCCACAGGAGGTTTACCGGTTTGAACTAAGGAAACGTAAATCAAATTATCATATTGATTTTTAAGTTCCACCGTATTATTTCCCATTCCAAAAGACAATTCTTTTGTTGCCATTGCATGCGACGTTTTGATTTCTTCGGTTTTTCCGTTTTGAGTCACATTTAAATGAAGTGCTTTTCCTCCGTTTTCTTTAACCATTTTTGCCATTGCCAATAATGCATAAGCTGTTTCCTGAGTACTCATCCATCGATCGGATGATAAATCTTTTGCGAGTGAAGTTGCCAGTTCAAAGGCTTCGTTATTATTGAGCATGACAAAGGTTTCTAATGCCATGGCTTTATTTCTGACGGGCGATCCATACGAATAAACATCTTCTTTTTTTGGAATAAAATGAATCGTGGCTTTTTGAATTAATTCATTTGCTACTTCCGTTTTACCTATCAATGCATAGGCTGCCGCAAGTCGCAAACGAGCGTCATTGCTTATGTCCTTACTTTCTCTCAAGCGATTCATAACAGCCAACTCCGGTTGTCCTGCCAATGCTAAAGTATAGAGTCTGTAAGCTTGAACAAATGTCGAATTGAACTCCCTGTCACTATTCCGCCACTGCCGCGCTTTTTGTTGTTGATAAGCAATCCAATTATTTAAAAATCCTACCGGCAGTACATATCCTTTTTGTCGTGCTTCTAACATAAAATGTCCGGCGTAATTGGTGCTCCAATCATCCGTTGCATTCTCACCCGGCCAATAAGACAATCCGCCGTTTCGAAGTTGATAGTGATGCATCCTGCTAATTACGGCTTCCACATTTTCTTGAATTTTTTGTTTTTGATGTGTCGATAGATCAAAAATAGCTGACAAGTATAATTGCGGAAATCCTATGGAAGTTATTTGTTCCAAACATCCATATGGATATTGAATTAAAAATTCCATTCTTCCCGAAAAATTTATGGGTGGTAATGTAGAAAACTCAAGCGTGGCTGTATTGCTCCCCCCTATTCCAAAAGGTGAAAATTTCAATTCTTTTACACCTTGTCCCGGAAGTTCATATTTAGTAGTTTTGGTAACCATCGGATTCGGATTCACCACATCTATTTCCACTTTTGATGTTGCCAATTCTCCATTTGCTTTTGCTATAATTTCAACAGATTGCACCGATTCAGAAGGCAATACTTCGAATTCAAAATTTACGATTTTTTCGCCCACATCTGTGAAATTCACTGTTCTTGAAACATTTTGTAAAGGTTTTAATCCGGACGAAGTTTTTACGGTAACATCCACGGATTTCAACGATTTTTCCATCGCAAAAACTGTTACCGGAAGTGTAACTCTTTCACCGGGAGAAAGTTTTCGAGGCAAGGAAGCAAGAACCATGAGCGGTTTTTTCACTTGAACTGTTTTCTCCGCACTTCCATACGCCTGATTTGTAGCATCTCCGGCTACAACCATCGCACGAACAGAACCGACATAGTTTGAAATTAAAACTTCGTGTTGCGCGGTATTTCCGGCATTTAAGGTAAAAGGACCCAGAAATTTCACAACCGGTTTGAAACGTTCGGCTTTTCTGTTTTTAGCTGCAATGGCATCATCCCCTCCTCCTATGGTATAAATATTTTCTACGGTACCCGAATACGCACCGATTACAAAATCATACATATCAAATGTTTTTACGCCAAGCGCTTCTTTTCCGTAAAATTCATCGTGAATTGCCGGAGTTTTAAAGCGCGTTAAATCCAACAATCCTTCATCAACGATTGCAAGCGTATAAGTCATAGGCAATCCTTGAGCTTCTGAAACCTTAACAGTAAATTTCTCATCCGGCTTGACCACATTCGGAAGGTGAATTTTTGGCGATAAAAGGGTGTTTTTATTGTTAACTGTAATGGGAACAACGCCATAGAGTCGCATCGGAAGATTATTTTTTACTTGATAATGTGGTTGCAATAGCGAAATGGAAACATATACATTGGGACTCATCTTTTCGGTGATGTCAAACGATGTAGTGGTTATTCCTTTTGTAGTTTCAATCCATTCGGAATAGAGCACTTCCGTTCCGTTTTCAACGCTCAACAAAGCAATACCTTCACTCCCGGAGGGAAATGAAAGTTGTGCAATATCGCCTACTTCATAACTGTCTTTATCGGATGAAAAATACAGCATTTTTGCACTTTCCGCATTCATATCCGAAGGACGATCCCACCAGTTATTATAAAAATAAGTCACTGTTCCGGTAGCGTGTCCGGAGTTTAAATCAACGATGCGTATCAAATAACGTCCCGAATCCGAATCCGGAACATTTACGGTAAACGAACCTTTACCTTGTGCATTTGTTTCTATCTCAAATTGTTGCATCGGTCGATGGACGTTTGACGCTTCGTATTGAGACAAATTGTCTTCTCCTCGATTCCACCACCATTGCCACTCAATGCGATAGAGTTTTACATCTAATTTTCGGTTTCCAACAGTCTTGCCGTGCATATCCGTTGTAACCACTTCAAAAGTCGTATTCTGATTGGTATTGTAGGATTCGTACTCATTTCGCGGCGGCATTTTCAAACCGACAAAATAATTGAATGGTGCCAAGTCTTTTGTAATGACATCCATTGAAAAATCGCCTCCGCCTTCATATACCTTGGTTAAAAATGAAGCGCTCAACATTCCCGGTGCACTTCGTTCGAATTCGATTTTCTTGTTAAACGACAACACTCCTTCCGTGGAAAGCGTACCTGCTACCACATTCATTTCTATTTCGTCAAATTTTCTCACCGGATCCGTAAAAATATAATTCGGATGTTGGGAGAATCCCGTGGACGATGAACGAATTGTAACTGTAGCATCCATTTTTAAATTTCGTGCAGGTGCTCCTTGTAACCACGCAGCTTTTACGACACCTGAAATAGGTTTTTGAGCAGCTAATATTTCATCATCAAAATCCATCATTACTTTTAACCGATTTGGTTTAATTGATGCCAATCTGAGTATTTTAGTAAATTGTACGCCACCTACATTTACCGTTGCTTCCCAATTTCCATTAGGTGCAAAGTCGTCGGTAGTTATTGGAAAATAGAAAAAGTGTTCTTGAGCTACATCGCTTTTTTCTTCTGTATGACGAATAAAATTCTGAACCAATTTTCCGCGCGCATCTGTTAATGACATCGTAATCGGATGTCCTTTTGGCAAAGGATTGGCTGCATCGTTTAGAACGAAAGTAAGATGAATGCTGTCTCCGGGACGATACACGCCTCTTTCCGTATAAAGAAACCCTTTCAATCCGCGCTGCAATTCTTTTCCGGAAATATCAAAATTGCTCATCGACAATGCATTCCCGTCTTCAAGTTTTAAATAAGCATAATTATTTCCTTTTTTGGCAATTGCAAATGCTGCATGATTATTGATTTTTGCAACTGCCATTCCGTTGTTATCAGTAGTAACGGTCTGAATTTTATTTTTTTGATAATTGTATAAATCAATCTCCACTTTTGATTCCGGAGCGGTTGACAATAAATTACTTGCAAAGAAGTGATAAGTTCCGTTTGTTCCTTTTTTTACAATCAAACCCAAATTGGAGCCCAAAACGTTTGCGGTCACAAATCGGTTTTCATTGTAATAAGCAGGATGACAAGGGTTGTCACGTTGTTGCCAATTGTAATTGTATCTTCTCCAACTGTATGTTTGATTGTTCCAATACGCTTCTTCACGAACTTCTTCGTCTGTAATTAAATCCAAGTCGTCATAATAATAGGATGGATAATCATCATCGGAAAAAGTGGAGTTCTCACATTCATACCGAATGTATTCCGGTTTAAAACTCAATTCTACCTGATAAATAGCGCCGGGAGAAGCTTTAAAATACTGAGATAAGTCTATTGCATAAGCACGCCAATTTTCACTCAGCACAAATTCCTGATTGCCCAAATCGATGGTTTGTTTTGCGATGCGTCTTCCAACGCGCCGAATGTCATAAACATTGTTATCATTTAAATTATATCCTTGGAGAAATTGCAATACGTTTTGCTCATAAATCTCAATAATTCTCACATCTATTTTTGAAAGATTGACAGCTTCAAAATACAGAGGAGTTTGATGAGAATCGGGTAAAATCACGCCTTTTGAAAGCATTCTCACTTCCGGTTTGAGTTGTTCAAAAGATACTGTTTGACGGAAGTCTTCTTCCAGTCGATATCCGTACATATCTTTAATTCCATTAAACACAGTTACTTCCACATAACCTTCCAATCTGTTTTGCGGATAAACATTTAAAACATTTCCTTCTACTTCATAACGAACATCGTGCATGTCGCCAATACTTACCAATCCCGAAAAGTCTTGACCGTCTTCTAACGGATTGGAAAAATTGATTTTCAACATTCTTTGCGGTGAGGCAGTTGTAGTCATTTTCACAACTGTCATTTTTGGTTTTTGAGGAATGCTGTAGGTAAATCCGCCATCATTTTTAATATTCAGTGCTTTTCCTTTCCATCCGATATAAATTTCCGTGTTGTCATCAGCGCGTGAAATATTGTCCACGACCATATTAAATACATTTCCATGGGGTAAATTCTCCGACCAGCGAATCGGAAGATTTTCCCCATTTTGTGTGACATAAATTATTTCTTGAGCTTTTTCCAATGAAATTACATCCGAGGCCGTTAATTGAAGTTCTAAATAGTATAATTCATCTGAAGAAGACTGAAGATTTCCGGCGGATACTGTAAAATTGGGAGCAATTGTTTTAAAACTGAATGTAAAAGTTTTGAAATCTTTCGGTTGATTGGGATAGATTTTATCAAGCCTAACTTTGACAAAATATTCTGTATCGCGTTTTAATGGTTCGTTCGGTTGAAAAATCAATTCATTGTCGTTTGTTAATTTTAAAACGCCGGCTGTCTTTGGTGAAATTTCTAATAAATCATTGTTTATTTCCCCTTGATTATCCAATGGTTTTACCAATCCTACCCGGATGTCGGTCATAATGGACTTCACTCCGTAAGTAGTGTGGGAAATATATTCTTTAAACAAAAATATACTGTCAGTTTTTGATGTAGCACTTTGTTCCTTGCAAGCTGATACGACGATGCTTGTAAGCAAAATAAAAAGTATAAAACGAGAAGATTTCATAAAATGGAAAGGTCATTAAAAATAAACAAAAGGGAAAACCAGTATGGAAATATTTTGTATAAAAATAGTACTATAAAATTAATATTTACCGATAATTTAATTCAATTTATTCTTCATTCTCAAAGAGTCCGACTGTCAATTCTCCTTTATCATTCATTGCTGCACGATACATTCCCGGAGTGTTAAATTCCATCACGATATTTCCGTATTTATCGATGGCTATAATTCCGCCGTCTCCTTGCATTTTCGGAAGTTTATTATGGATTACTTCGTGGGCTGCTTCTTGCAATGAAAGTCCTTTATATTCCATGAGTGCTGAAATATCATAAGCCGCTACGGAACGGATAAACTTTTCGCCCCAACCGGTTGCGGATACACCACACGTTAAATTATTAGCATATGTTCCGGCGCCGATAATAGGCGAATCTCCAATTCTGTTCCATCGTTTGTTGGTCATTCCTCCTGTGGAAGTTCCGGCGGCAATATTTCCGTGTTTGTCCAATGCAACGCATCCTACCGTTCCGTATTTATAATTGTTATTTTCCGGCGTTTCAGAAAAAGCTGTTTTATTTTGATGGATTATCCGTTGCAGTCTGTCATAATTTTCTTGTGTAAAAAAATATGAAGTATCTGTCATTTCATATCCGTTTTCACGAGCAAATTCCTCGGCTCCGTTTCCGTATAACATCACGTGGGGACTTTTTTCCATCACATCGCGGGCGAGGTTTATCGGATTTTTTATTCTCCGAATACCGGCTACTGCACCGGCGTTTAAGTTTTTACCTTCCATTATGGAAGCATCGAGTTCGTTTCGTCCTTCGTGGGTAAAAACCGCGCCTTTTCCTGCATTAAACAAAGGCGAATCTTCTAAAATATTGATGGTGGCAGCAACGGCATCTAACGCATTGCCTCCGTCAGCCAAAATTTGATGACCTGTTGAAATCGCTTCTTTTAATTTCTGAGTGTAAGCATTTTGCATAGAATCACTCATGTTCTCTCGAAGAATGGTTCCGGCACCCCCGTGTAAAACAATTGCAAATTCATTTTGAATTTCATCGGATAAAACTGCTGCATTTTCTGTGTTTTGTTTATTCCCGCACGAGAAAAATAAAATGGATAGAACTAATAAAAATAAACTTCTCACAATTATATTTTTGTTACAAGATAGAATATTAAACTTGTTTTTAGGGCATCATTTTGAAGGTTTCTTCTGTCAAACCGCTTTGATTTTCTATTTTTCTATTAAATTTACGTGTTTAAAACCTACAATTATGGCTATTCAAAAACCTTTTAACCTATTAAAATGGGTGGATGAAAACAGAGATAAACTAAAACCACCTGTTGGAAATAAAAACATGTATGTGGAATCCGATGATTATATCGTAATGATTGTGGCGGGTCCCAATGCGCGAAAAGATTATCATTATAACGAAACTGAAGAACTTTTTTATCAATTGGAAGGAAACATAGAAGTTGCCATTCAGGAAAATGGCGAAAAGAAAATTATGAAATTAGGACCCGGCGATATGTATTTGCATCCAGCCAAAGTTCCTCATTCACCAAGTCGAAGTGCCGGTTCCATTGGACTTGTCATTGAGCGAAAACGTAAAGATTTAAAAGGAAAAGACGGATTGCTGTGGTTTTGTGATGCTTGCAATAACAAGCTTTATGAAGTTTATTTTCCCTTAGACGACATCGAAAAAGATTTTTTAAAACACTTTAAACACTTCTATACTAGCGAAGAATTACGAACCTGTAATGTTTGCGGGACACAGATGGAAACCGATGAACGCTTTGTGGGAAGTTGACAATCATTATTCTTAAAATAATCTAAAAATACCCTTTTTCGGGTATTTTTTTTATTTGTAGAGCACGCTACATTTGAATTCATAAAATATAAAAACCAACCTATTATGAAATCCAAAGTTATTTTAATTATTCTTATTGTTTTTTCGTTTGCTTCTTGTAAAACAGTCAAAATGGGATCGTCTAAATCTCTTGATGTTTTAGGAGCCGGCGTCATTCAGTTGCCGGTAGTTGCAGAACTTGAAGTCAGTTCTAAAAAGGCTTCATTTACACAAACCTTTTCAAACTCTTCAACAAGCAACGATGCAAAAAACGAAGTAATTCGCTCGTTATTAAAGCAATACAATGCCGATGTTTTGATTGAACCGGTTTTTGAATCCATCACGCAGGGAATGAAAACAACGTTAACGGTTTCCGGTTATCCTGCTACTTATAAAAATATGAGAACCATTGAACAAAAGGATTTGGATTTAATTGAAATCGAACCAACATTCATTCAGAAAACACAAGAAAATGTTTCGGTTACTGAAGCAAAAGGAAAATCAAAGAAAAAGTAATCAACTAACAAGCTAACTAACCACCCCCGATAAATCCATAGATTTATCGGGGGTTTATTTTTTTAAGCTTATACTTGCTTTTTAATATCTTGTAATTGCTCCGAAACCATTGAATTTTTGCAATTCGCCTTTAGGAAGGAAAATCACGTCACCACCATAATCCATGTTTATTTCAATCATTTCATCATAAATATCGTCAATGATACCGGTGTCATTTCTTCTATCTTCCGATACATATTGAATCTGTTTATCGTCCGTAAGTATTGCCGGTTGAAACAAGCCTCGTTCTACAAATAGAGTTTGTACCCTTCCTTCGTGAATGGCTTGCCAAATTTCGTTCGTGTCACTTAAAAATTTGTTTTCGGAAACTGCTTTTCTCAGTTCTTCTTTTCGTTCGTTATTTCTTTGTACGATATACTCGCGTAATTCTTCCCACGATTCTTCAACGATACTATGAACCGGGGAGTTAATCATATTTTTGTTCAATTGAATCGGGAGAATCGTTTCTTTTCTGTCGACAACCTTCATATATTGATTGCAATTTTCTTCCAAACCACAAATAAAAACAGGCAACGGATTATTTTTTCTCACTTCATTTACTTTCTTATCTGTCTGATTAAAATATTCCAACAAAATATTTGTTTCTTTTGAAGCTACAGATTGTGCGGTTCTTTCTACGACATAATTATTTTTAAAAGGAAAGTCTCCCCCAACTTCGCGAACCGATTTATCGTTAGATGCTTCAATGAGTCGGGTATTGTCTTGGCTCAGCACTAAAATATAATATTGAACTTCCTTGTGTAAAGCTCTGATTAAGTCTCTCGTAGCAAAAGTTTCATCGATTACGACTCTGTCATTTACTTTTATGGGCAGTCGCATGATTTCGGCAATATTTTCATTGACAAAAAGAATCAAACTTTCAATGTTCTGGCTGTGGTCAATACTATTTGCCAACTCGTGTACCCGATCAATTAATTTCTGAGCTTCTTTCTTGTCCAAATCGTTATAAAGCCGTTTTTCGACTTCTTTAATATGATTTTTTAATCGCAAACCGTCATTTAGATAATCCGGTTTTGTTCGGTGGGAAGTCATAATAATGGTGATGCATTTTTTGGAGCGGATGCTTTGAAGTTCTCTGATTTTTTTATTCATATCCTAGAAGTTTTAAGTTAATACATTTTTTAAAAAAAGAACAAACACATTTTCAAAATAGCGTTTATATTCTTAAAATGGAAAATTAACCCATTATTTTGTAATAAAAGCTGATAAAAAGCAGATTCGTCCTAAAATTGTATTAAATAGGGGCTTATTTTTTTGTTAATTGAAGAAATCATGGCAAGTTTTGGGGAATCATCTGTCTTTTTCAGCCAAAACAGGAAACTTCGCAGGCGTAAACAACAATATTATTAGGGTAATTATTCCGGCAATTGCCAAGCCTAAATATACTTGATGGGTAGCCTCAAAAAACACTTGACGGAGATAAAAGTGAACATCGGATGATGCGTTATTCGCTTGAAGTACGTCCACTACTTTGTTGACACTTGGCAACTTGGCTTGTAACGCTTCAGGAGCATTATAAACTTTATCGGAAATAACGGAATTAAAAATGGCTGCAAAAATCGCTGCTCCCAAACTTTGTCCGAAGTATCTTGAAAACATACTGATTCCTGTTACAGTTCCTCGTTGCGTCCAAGGAACTGTCGATTGAATACCGACGATCAAAGGTGTAGTAATTAGTCCGAAACCGGCACCTAAAGTCATTTGAACCAAGATTAAAGTTCCAACCGGTCCCGGAAAAGGCATAGACAAAAATATGAGTGCACCAAGGATCACAATACAAATTCCCACTAAGGCAGTGTTTCTGAATCCCACCCTTAAATACAATCTTCCGGACAACCCTGAAGACAACGGCCACGTAATGCTCATACTTGCCAAAATAAATCCGGCTGCCATAGCTCCCAAACCTGTAACGGATTGTGCAAAAACAGGCAAATACATACTGGGGCCCATTGTGGCAACCCCCATCCCTATGGTTGCCAGATTTGCGCCTACAATTACTCTTTTTTTCCAAACCCAACCGGGCAAAATAGGTTCTTCTGCTTTTTTCTCAATTTGAATGGTGATTAAAATCAACACGATACCTATTGCTATAATTACCGCTGTTTGCCACGAAAACCAATCCCACGATTGTCCTCCTTGAAGCAATCCGAACATAAGGACACTTCCGGTTATTAACATGGCAATTGCTCCTGCCCAATCAACCTTATGGCTTTTGAGCGTGACATTTTCATAAAGGTATTTTGAAATCAAGAAAATTGCTGCCAGTCCCAGAGGAATGTTAATAAAAAAAATCCAGCGCCATGAAATATAATCCGCAAAAAAACCGCCAATGGCGGGGCCCAAAATTGCCGATACACCCCAAACACTGGAGAGCCATCCTTGAATTTTAGCACGTTCTCGGATGGTGTAAATATCTCCGGCAATGGTATTAACAGTTGCCATTATTGCGCCTGCACCCACAGCCTGAATTCCGCGGAAAGCAATAAGCGAAACCATATCCCAAGCTGCTCCGCAAGTTGCAGAGCCTATTAGAAAAACAATAACTCCAAATATTAAAATGGGTTTTCTGCCGTAAATATCAGCGAGTTTCCCATAAACAGGAATGGTAATGGTTTGAACAAGAAGATATATGGAAAACAGCCAACTGAACAATGAAAAACCTCCCAAATCACCTACAATTTGAGGGATGGCGGTTGCTACAATCGTATTGTCCATCGCAGCCAAACTCATTGTCAGCATCAAAGCAATCAGCACCAAATCCTTGCGCATGCGCTTCGCAGGCTTTTTGACAAAATCTTTTTCTTGCACTTTTTTTATGCAAATATAATCAAAGTAATACCCTTAAATTTTTTAATGCTTTCTGAAAAGATTTTTTAAAATATAGATTCTCAGATGAACGCGATTAATTAAAAAACCTCCTGAATTTTAAAAACTCAGGAGGTTGAATTATAATTTTTAAAAAACATTATTCTGAAATTGTCAACTCATCAATGATATGTGTTGCTCCGGCAAATTTATCGATAATGAATAAAACGTAACGGATATCGACATTGATGGCTCTTTGTAATTCAGGATCGAAAATTACATCGCCTGCCATCGCTTCAATATTTCCGTCAAATGCAATACCAATCAATTCTCCTTTTCCATTTAAAACGGGAGAACCTGAGTTTCCGCCGGTAATGTCATGATCTGTTAAGAAATTGACAGGTAAATAACCGTTTTTATCGGCATAGCGTCCATAGTCTTTTTCATTGTATAATTGAATCAATTTTTCGGGAATGTCAAACTCGTCATCACCGGGTTTATACTTTGCAATGGTTCCTTTTAAAGTGGTGTAGTAATTTATTGCAGCGTCGTTGTTTCCTTTATCCGGAAGCGTACTGATTTTACCATAAGTCAATCTCAGGGTACTATTGGCATCCGGATAATATTTTTGTTTTGGATTTTGTTCACGCATTCCTTGAATCATCATTCTGTATGCCTTCTTAAAATTATTGTCCCACTCTTTTTCTTCGTCGGATTTCATTCTGTAACGGTTTAACAAGTCTGTGGACAATGCAAACAATTCATCAGATTTCAGCACTTCCAAATCGGGATTGGCAATAAAAGCTTCTATTTTATCTCTTGAGCTGAACAAGCTTTCATTGGTGATGGTTTCAATATAACGCATCCAAGCTTCTTTGCTGTTTCCTCCTTGTTCTGCTAAACTTGCCACCATTGGAGCCGGATTATGAGCTTTTTGAGAATATAAAGCCAATTGAGAAGCAAGTAACTCTATTTCCAAAGGCAAATACATTCCTTTATAAAAATCGTCCAACGCCTCTTGAATTCTCGGCAAAACCTCACTTCTTTTTGCTTCATTCTGTTCAGCATAATAACTCAATGCATTCCCCATTTGGTAGGGCCAAACTGCAAGTTGGCTTCGGAGTAAGATGGACAAATAATTGTTATGCCTGCTTATTTCGTTAGTATTGTTGTAGTACGAATTTATAACGGGCATTACATTTTCATATTTTTTATTTTTCTTTTTAGAAGCCCATTTTTGAAATTTCTGCTCTGTTTTTCTTTTGCTGGCGGCAGTATTATGAAATTTTAAAGCTTCGATCATTCCTTGGCGGTTTTTCCAATAATTGGCAATTCGCGCATAATCAGATGCATAGTCCAGCTTGATCTGTTGTCTTTTGTTCATGTGCTTTTCCATGACGTCCATGGCCACGCGTGAAGCTTCTACCCAAGCAGGATATGCATAATTCACATTCTGTTCAATTCCTCCGGATGGCATCCATCGATTGGTACGTCCGGGATATCCGAGAATCATTGCAAAATCATTTTCTTCAAATCCTTTTATACTGGTAGTCAAATGATATTTTGGTTGCATCGGAATGTTATCCTCAGAATATTCAGCAGGATTTCCGTCTCGGTCGGTATAAACTCGAAATAAAGCAAAATCACCGGTATGTCTTGGCCATTCCCAGTTATCGGTGTCCCCACCGAATTTTCCGATGCTGTTGGGAGGTGTTCCTACCAATCGCACATCCGGAAAATCTTGATAGACAAAATAATAATATTCATTACCGCTGTAAAAAGGACGTACGGAAACTGTGTATTTTCCACCTTCGTTATTTTCTTGTTCTATTTTGGAAATTTCTCTGTTGATTACAGCTTCTCGTTCTTCTTCGGTCATTTCATCGTTTACTAATGAAAGTATTCGATTGGAAACATCATCCATTCTGATAAAGAAACGCACGGAAAGATTTTTCGGTTTTAATTCATCTTGGTGCGTTGCCGCCCAAAAACCATTGGTTAAGTAATCATTTTCTTCTGTTGAAAGCTCGGCAATTTGACCATAACCACAATGATGATTTGTAAGTACCAATCCGTTTTTTGAAATAATTTCAGCTGTACATCCGCCACCAAATTGGACAATGGCGTCCTTAAGGCTTGAATTGTTTATACTGTAAATTTCTTCGGCAGTAAGCTGAAGACCCATTTTTTCCATATCCCTTTGATTCAATCTTTGGATATGCATCAAAAACCACATTCCTTCATTTGCATGCAACGGAAGTACGATTACAGCAAGAAGAAATGAAATGACAATTTTTTTCATTGAAAATATTTTACAAAAATTAACAGTTGGTAAATATAAGAGGAATCTCCTATTCGTCAATACACCTCACATTCAAAAAACCAATGAATGTGAAATTTAACGAATTTAAAATGCTGATTATTCACTCCGACCTAAAGCCAAGCTTATTGATAAATGAAGCTACTCAATCACATGTTGGGAATAATTTCGCCATTTTTCCAAGCATGTTTCCATATCCTCGGGAATGGAACTTTCAAAACGCATAAATTCTCCTGAAATCGGATGTATAAATCCTAATGTACGAGCGTGTAAAGCTTGTCTGGGGAGTACTTTAAAACAATTTTCGACAAACTGTTTGTATTTCGTAAAAGTAGTTCCTTTTAATATTTTGTCGCCCCCATAACGTTCGTCATTAAACAGCGTGTGTCCGATGTGTTTCATATGAACGCGTATCTGATGTGTACGACCGGTTTCCAATCTGCAAGAAACTAAAGTGACATAACCCAATCTTTCCAAAACTTTGTAGCGGGTAATTGCAGGTTTCCCCTGTTCTTTTTCATCGCCTTCAAAGACAGTATTTTGCAAACGGTTTTTAGGATGACGCCCGATATTTCCTTCAATAATTCCTTCATCATTTTCTACATTTCCCCAAACCAGTGCCACATATTCCCGTTCGGTACTTTTGTCAAAAAATTGTTTTGCAAGGTGCACCATCGCTTCTTCGGTTTTTGCAATGACCAAAAGACCGCTTGTGTCTTTGTCAATTCTATGAACCAAACCCGGACGATTGCTGCTGTTGTTCGGAAGATTTTCAAAATGGTAGGTCAGTGCATTTATAAGAGTTCCGCTATAGTTACCATGCCCCGGATGTACTACCATTCCGGCAGGTTTGTTTACCACAACCAATGCTTCGTCTTCATAAACAATATCCAAAGGAATGTTTTCAGGAACCAAGAGATATTCATAAGGTGGGTGTTCAAAAAGTACGGTAACCACATCGCCGCCTTTTACCTTGTAATTGGATTTTACAGGTTTGTCATTTACAAAAATATTCCCGGCTGCTGCAGCTTTTTGAATTTTATTTCGAGTTGCATTTTGAACAAGATTCATCAAGAATTTATCCACGCGTAATGGATTTTGCCCTTTATCGGCAACAAAACGATAATGTTCATACAACTCATCATTACCTTCTTCTTCACTATTTTCTTTAAAATTCATTGTGGTATTCTTCTGGATGTTCTTCATTTTCTCCCGCTTCATCATTTGAATCTGTATCATCTGAAAACAATCGGTTAAGGGATTGATCGCCAACGACTAAATCAATCACGGAAGTTTTGGGAATTTCAGCACCGGGTTCTAACAATTCTCCGCGATATCTCATTTCCAAAACATTGTCGCTGATATCGGGTTCGTAACTTATTTCTCCTATTTCAAATCCCATTCCAACCAAAGTTGGTTCGGCTTGTCGGAGTGTTCTGCCTATAACGTTGGGAACTTCCACGTCGTAATATCCCGATGGATTTAATGTGAGGTATAACTTTCTGTTTTCTTTTACATATTTCCCGGCAGGTGGAATTTGCTCAATCACCGAATATCGTGGAAACTCGGGATTGTAATTCGCAGAATCTAAAATTTCATAACGCAGATTTAATTCATCCAATTTTTGTTCAACTTTATCTAAAGTCATTGAAGATAAATCCGGTACTTCAATCTTTTGGTTGTGATTTGTTGTGATTCGGAGCCACCACATAATACCAAAAACCAAAAGGATGATAACCACAACAGCAAGTAACAATTGGATAAAAAAAGTACGCGTGGTCAGAAATTTAAAAAAATTCATACGGCTTGATTAAAGGTTACAAAAATATAAATTCCGAGGAATGAAAACTATAAATTCTCAGAATGCATCGCAATAAGTTTTTCTATAACTGATTTTATCCTGTTTTATTTCCGATTAAGCTATTTCCTATGGCACAATTCAAACATTTATTTTTGTCGCAGTAATTATTTTTTAATTGTAAAAGTGCCTGAGAATCTAACGAATTTACAGCCAAAGGCCGGATGCTGTTAAACTTAGATACAATTGAATTTTCCTCTGCTGCGAGCGTGGTTGCCAGTTCAATAAGGTGGTCTGAGATAGCTTCGCCGTTTCTTTTTGCGTAACTGAACTTGATTGGAATTATCGTATTCACCAATAAAAGATCAATAAATTTTTTGGTTAATTTCTTTTTGCGTTTGGCTGCAGGTACTCCAAAATTAAAATGGGTCGTCCAATAGTCTGAAGCTGCAATATCAAAAAAATCGTAAAACGCTTCTACACTATCCGTTTTAATCATCGAAGTAAAAATATTTTTATGTTGTGCGTATAAAACTGCCAATTGTGACAATCTGATGGTGGGAAAATTGGGCGGACGCAATCGAAAAAATTGTGGTTTTAAGACTGATGTATTTGTCAAATTGTATTTATGACGCACATATTTATATGTTTCTTTTAACGATTGAAAATATGCATCTTCTTTAATTTCATCTAACAATCCGGCTTGTCCCATAAATAAAGCTTCTATCATTTCTGGATTATCATTTTTCTGGATGATTTTAAAATCGAATGAACGTGCAATACTCAAGAATGAAGCGCCGTTTATTTTTAAACCAAAATTTTTAAACAACATTCTGAAAAACAATGCTTCCCAATGATTGTTAAGTTCGGAAAGTTCTTTAGAGATTAGTTTTTGCCGCTCTTCAAGACGTTCAAAATACACTCTTTCCAGCCAATTTTTAATGATAAACTCATCGATATCAGGAAGTTCATTTTCACAATTAATCCAATTTCGATGATTGGTCATTAGATTTTGATAACGATTGAGCAGATCGGAGGCGACATAGTTTGATAAAATCAGTGTCGGAATAACGGTTCCGTCCGCGCGATAAACTTCAGCATCGTGTTCCCAAACTACGTGAAGAACCACATTGGTGTATGTATCATCATTTTGATGATTGTGCACATACCAATCGGACGATTTTAAATGAATTTCAACATTTCCGGCCCAAAGTTGATTGGCAATCATGAGTTTTGCATTGAAAAAATCAGGACCGGCTTGAAGATTATGCGTTCCGGGATGATGGATTTGCACTTTTTCTCCATGAACGCATTTTAATTGCGAATGGGTCAATTTTTGAAATTTCCAAATATAGTGCAGCAACTCTTCTTTCATCCTTCAATTTCATAAATAACTTTATATGAAGGATTAAAGATAAAAAAAGTATTTTAAGTTTTAGAATTCTTCCTGATTTTCAGGTTTTTCTTCATCTGAATTCTGCTGAATCTCTTTGGCTTTAACAAAGAGAATTCGGTTCCATTTTTCCAAGCGTCGTCGTAAAAGTGTATATCGGATAAAACCAATAGTTAAAAAGAGAATACAGATAAAAATAGCCAAATAGCCCAACCAATGAGCACTTCCCGACATATCTAATTGGAGCACGCCAATTCCTCCGATAAAAAGATACAATGCCGAACGAATGTAAGAAAGCAAGGTACGTTCATTGGCGAGTTTGGTTCGTTCCAATGCTAAAATTTCACTCGTATTTGCAGGTACCGGAACAGTTCTTAAAAATCTGAAAAGCTTTTTTGCCTTTCTCATAATTTTTTTTGATTTATTTGTAATCGCTAAGAATAGTATAACTGCATGAGGTTAAAAAATAACCTAATGTTCAAAAATATACAAAATAAGTTGGTGATTATCTGTAATATTTTATAAAATAAAGTTTCGAAAAACTAAAAAACAGGTTGACCGTAAATTCAGCAAATGATTTTTGCCTATTCTTATTCAATAAATCCTTGTTCGCGCATCCAATCATCATTAAACATTTTGCCCACATAGCGACTGCCATGATCGTGGAACAATACTACAACCACGTCATCTTTGGTAAAATGCTCTTTCAGTTGCAGCACCCCTTTCATCGCTGCCCCGGCAGAATTCCCTAGGAAAAAGCCTTCTTCTTTGGCAAGTTTTTGGGTATAAATAGCAGCGTCTTTATCAGTGACTTTTGTAAATCCGTCAATCACGTCAAAATCAACATTCTCCGGTAAAATATCTTCTCCGATTCCTTCAGTGATGTAGGGATAAATTTCGTTTTCGTCAAAAATTCCGGTTTCGTGATATTTTTTAAAAACACTTCCGTAAGTATCTATTCCCCAAACTTTTACATTCGGGTTTTTTTCTTTTAAATACCTTCCCACTCCGCTGATGGTTCCCCCTGTACCCACGCCGACCACAAAATGTGTTACTTTTCCGTCGGTTTGTTCCCAAATTTCGGGACCGGTGCTTTCATAATGTGCTTGAGTATTGCTGGGATTGTCATATTGATTTACATACCAGCTGTTTGGAATTTCCTCAGCCAATCGTCTTGACACCGAATAATAACTCCGCGGATCATCAGGAGCTACTTCGGTAGGACAAATCACAACTTCGCTGCCCATCGCTTTTAAAACATCTATCTTTTCTTTGCTTTGTTTGTCGCTAATCACACAAATCATTTTGTATCCTTTTACAATTGCAGCCAGTGCAAGCCCCATTCCCGTATTTCCGGAAGTCCCTTCAATAATGGTTCCGCCCGGTTTTAACCGACCATCAGCTTCAGCATCTTCAACCATTTTAACGGCCATGCGGTCTTTTACCGAATTTCCGGGATTAAACGTTTCGTATTTTGCCAAAACCAATGCAGGAATTTCAGCTGCAAGTTTATTTATTTTTACCAACGGTGTGTTACCGATTGTTTCAAGGATATTTTCTGCGTATTTCATAATCTAAAATTGACTACAAAGATACAGACTTGCATTTTGAATATAAAATCTTAACTGAGAAACCATATTGGTTTTTAACCATGTAATTTTAAATTTATTTATACCTTGTAATTTCAAGTTTTCTATAAAATTTAAGGATATGACCATTCATGATTTCAGCCGTGAAAATTCGATTTTAAATCAATTTATCTGTGAAATACGCGATGAAAATTTTCAAAAAAACAAAGCGTTGTTTCGTAATAATATAGCGCGTATCGGTGAAATCTTGAGTTATGAATTAAGTAAAACTTTAAGCTATAAATCCGTTTCTGTCACTACGCCTTTGGGAATTAAAAAAATGCAAGTTCCTGCTGATCAAATTGTGTTGTGTTCCGTTATGCGTGCCTGAATTGCTTTACATCAAGGGATATTAAATTATTTTGACTCCGTAGAAAATGCTTTTATTTCGGCTTACAGACTTCCACCGACTAAAGAAGGTAACTTTGAAGTGGAAGTCAATTATTTTGCTTCGCCTCATTTAGAAGGCAAAACGCTCATTCTCGCCGATCCGATGCTCGCCACCGGAAAAACTTTTGAAAATGTATTTCAAGCACTCAAAAAACACGGAACTCCAAAACAGATACATTTGGTTTCCGTAATTGGCGCGGTTCCCGGAATTGAATTGATAAAAAGCGTTTTTCCTGAAAACACCCATTTATGGATTGCTACTATTGATGAAAATCTAAATGAAAAAGGTTATATCGTTCCGGGTCTCGGAGATGCCGGTGATTTATGTTACGGTTTGCGGCTTTAATTAAAAAATCTTGGAAAAAACCGACCTGTTTTTTGTCGATACAAATCATAGTCAGGAAACACCAACATCAATCTTTTCTCTTCATAAATACTTTTAAAATAGAATAACAAAAGTAAGATTGCACTTATCAGAAGTTTGTATCCGGAATCGGCGATAATTGAAAACCCGAGGAATCCCATAAAAATACCGGTGTAAATAGGATGGCGCATGTATTTGTAAATGCCATGAACGATGAGTTTCGATTTTGGAAGCGGACTCGGAAAAGGTGAAAGGTTGACATTTAATTGTAAAACTCCAACGATAATGATAAACGTCCCGATAACCAACAACCCAACACCTGCCCAAAATAAAAACAACGGAAAATAAATTCGCCATGCATGGATGTCAAAACTGAAAAGGAAAAAAAGCGCTAATTGCAGCAGTACAAAAAGGATATCTTTATAGGTGACAATCATTTATTTTTTTGCATTTTAATGAACAGTTCATTTCCTGCTCGTGCCGGAATGGAATTGTAAGCTGTTTCCATTATTTCGATATCAAATTTTTGTTCAAAAAGTTTTCTGTATTCTTTTTCATTGCCTCCAAAAGGCGGATGATCTTCATTGAGTGGAATATTAAACAAGAGCCCGACCAATTTACCGTCATTTTTTAAAAGTTGATGCATTTTATCAACATATTTCGTACGTAGCTCCGGATTTAGTGCACAAAAAAAGGTCTGTTCGAGAATCAAGTCATACTGCCCCTCCAACTTAAAGAAATCCGCATGAATTAAATGGTTCTCCGGAAAATCGGGCACTCTTTTTTTAATGTTTTCCAAAGGCCGTTTTGAGATATCAATCACAAAAACATTATTAAATCCAGTGTTGTGTAAATATTCAGCTTCATATGAATTTCCTCCACCCGGTATCAGAATTTTCAGATTTTTATCTTGTAGCATGTCTATATATTCTTTCAGCGGTCTTGAAACATAACCGACATCCCAGCCAGTCAGTTTCGAATCGTATTTTGAAGTCCAAAAATTTTCGTCAAATTTCATGTGCGCTTTACTTTAAAAAAAACAGTTCAAAATTACACATTTAATTAAGGACTTCTCCTTGATTTTCCTGAATGAAGTTTTTCTCAATTAAAACAATCCATTATATTTGCATCCGTTAAAAATGCACCTACCCGGGTGCTGGAATTGGTAGACAGGCATGGTTGAGGGCCATGTGTCCTTAGGGCGTGTGGGTTCAAGTCCCATCCCGGGTACAATCTTAAAATTTGGTTCATCCCAATTAAATACCATAGAATCAGAAAAATAAATGACAGCTACAAAATACAGCTATCATTTATTTTTTTAAAGCAATCTTATTTTTTTACGTAAGTAAATATTGTGATATTGTCCTTTTCAAAGTTATTCAAAATGAATAGCTTTTACAGGAGAAATTCGCGTAATAAAAACCGCAGCTACCAGAAGCATCACCAAACAGAGGATAAAAGTACCTACATTCATGGCAAGAATGTAATCCAAACTCAGATACACCGGTGCTTCCGTAACGTAATAGGTGTCCGGATTTAAAGGAAAGATTTTTCCGTACTTTTGCAACAGCAGCAATCCGATTCCGATAAAATTTCCCCAAGCCAAACCAATTAAGATCAAATACATCGCATTGTAGAGAAAAATTTTACGCACACTGGCATCGGTGCTGCCCACTGCTTTTAAAATTCCAATCATTCGGGTTCGTTCCAGAATTAAAACGAGCAGCGCCGTTATCATATTGATTCCCGCTACCAAAATCATAATTCCGATAATTGCCAAAATATTGAAATCAAACAAATCCAACCATTCAAAAATCGAAGCAAATTTTTGGCGAATTGTCAGCGCATCCAGGGTGCTGTCAATTTCCATATAAATCTTGTTGCCGATTTCATCTATTTTGCTAAAATCATTTACAAAGACTTCAAACGCTCCCACTTGATTTTCGTCCCATCGGTTTAACATTTGGATGTGGCGAATATCCGTCAGAATAAATTGCTCGTCAAATTGTTGGAATCCACTGTTGTAAATTCCTACAATTTCAAAACCTCTGCTACGGGGATTTTTAGAAATTTCATCATTTAAGAAAAACGTAGTCACTTTGTCTCCCAACTTAAAATGCAGTCGATTTGCCAAATATTCAGAAATCATAATTTCCGAATTTAATTCCTCACTCAAATTTGGAATTCGTCCTTCAACAATATATTCATCAAAGTTTTCCCAATAAAAATCATCACCGACGCCTTTAACGACCACGCCTTCAAAATCAGTTTCGGTACGGATAATTCCACCTTTTGAAGCCGTTACTTGAATGTGTTTTATACCATCTACAGAATGAAAATTAGGATAAAACGGCTGTTCTTTAGAAATCGGATGTTGTGAATCGTTTGAAAAGTTGGTATCGTAATAGGTTATAATCACATCCCCGTTAAAAGCAGAAACCTTTTCGCGAATTTTCTTTTGCAGACCGATGCCTGTCGCTATCGATATAAGCATCATAATCACACTAATCGCAATAGCGGTAATTGCAATTTTTATAATCGGCGCCGAAATACTACTTTTATAGTCTTTAGAAGCGATAATACGCCGAGCGATAAAAAATTCAAAATTCACAGAAACATATGATATTTAGATTGTTCAAAAATACGGTTTTCATCATACTCTTAACCATATTATCCTGCGGAAATTCTGTAAAAAACCAAGAGATTGTCTCCAAAATCAATTCAGATATAACTTTAAGTGATTCCGAAGAACTAATTGTTGGAGCAGATCAGTTTGAAAACTACAATCATTTTCTAAAAGGTAAAAATATTGCCGTGGTGGCAAATCAAACGTCAGTGGTTGGTAAAAATCAAATCCACCTTATCGATTTTTTAATCAGTAACAACATTGCCGTTAAAAAAGTTTTTGCACCGGAACATGGTTTTCGCGGAACTGCCGATGCCGGTGAACACATTAAAGACGGAATTGATTCTAAAACCGGAATTCCGCTTATTTCACTTTACGGAAAGAATAAAAAACCTACGAAAGAACAACTTGCCGGAATTGACTTGATTGTTTTTGACATTCAAGATGTCGGCGCTCGTTTTTATACGTATATCTCTACACTTCATTACATTATGGAAGCTTGTGCCGAGCAAAACATTCCGCTGTTAATTTTGGATCGTCCAAATCCAAACATTCATTATATTGACGGTCCTATTTTGGAAGCTTCCCATCAAAGTTTTGTAGGGATGCATTCGGTACCGATTGTTCACGGAATGACCATTGCGGAATATGCACAAATGGTAAACGGGGAGCAATGGCTGAGCAATAATCTAAAGGCGACTTTACATATTGTTCCTGTAAAAAATTATACCAGAAAAACCCATTATTCATTACCGATAAAACCTTCGCCTAATTTGCCTAATGATCAATCGATAAATCTTTATCCGAGTTTGTGTTTTTTTGAGGGAACTCCAATCAGTGAAGGACGCGGCACCGAAATGCAGTTTCAAATTTTCGGAGCCCCCACCCTCCCTAAAAGTAAGTATCCGTTTACGTTTACTCCAAAACCCAACGAAGGTTCAAAAAATCCAAAATTTAATGGAGAAATGTGCTATGGAAAAGATTTGAGAAAGCATCCGAAATTAAATAAAATCAATTTGGAATGGATTCTCGAAGCCTATCGAGATTATGACAACAAGGGCGCATTTTTCACTAGCTTTTTCAATACATTGGCAGGAACATCAAAACTAAAAGAACAAATTGAACAAGGTTGGTCCGCAGAAAAAATTCGTTCAAGTTGGAAAAGCGATTTAGAAAAATATGACGCGATGCGCAAACAGTATTTTTTATATCCTTAATTCCAACCAACAACTTGAATCATATCTCTTTTTAAATCGTAATTTTGCACTTTTATTTTATTAAAAAATGATTTACGTGAATCCGAAAATTTTGAAACGAGTGAATGCTTGGCTCACTCCTTTTTTTGACAGCGATACGCAACATCAAATTAAAGAACTCATCGCTCATAATCCTGAAGGATTGGAAGACAGTTTTTATAAAACTCTGGAATTTGGAACAGGCGGAATGCGCGGAATTATGGGTGTTGGCGATAATCGCATTAATAAATATACGCTTGGAAAAAACACCCAAGGTTTGTCTGTTTACTTAAAGGAACAATTTCCCAATGAGGAATTAAAAGTTGCCATTGCCTACGATTGCAGACACAACAGTAAAAAATTTGCCAAAATTGTTGCTGATGTTTTTTCTGCGAACGGCATTCGTGTTTATCTTTTTTCCGATTTACGTCCCACTCCGGAATTGTCCTTTGCTGTAAGACATCTGAATTGCCACGCCGGAATTGTCCTTACGGCATCTCACAATCCTCCGGAATACAACGGTTACAAAGTTTATTGGACAGACGGCGGACAGTTAGTCCCTCCTCAAGACGGAGAAATCATTAATGTTATAAATTCTCTCAAATACGAAGATATTAAGTTTGAAGCCAATGAAAATTTAATTCAATATATCGACTCAGAAGTGGATGAAGCTTTTGCAAAAGCTTCTGTTGAAAACGGAACGTTTGGCGCAACAAAAGAAGCACGTGAAAATTTAAAAATCACGTTTACTCCGCTTCACGGAACTTCCATCACCATGATTCCGAAAGTGTTGGAGCAAGCGGGTTTTACACAAGTTGCAATCGTGGACGAACAAGCCACACCCGACGGCAATTTTCCGACTGTAAAATCTCCAAATCCCGAGGAGCCTGAAGCGCTAAAAATGGCTTTGGAACTCGCCGAAAAAAACAACTCCGACATTGTCATTGGTACCGACCCGGATTGTGACAGATTGGGAATTGCTGTGCGAAACAATGCTAATGAATTGCAACTCCTCAACGGAAATGAAACCATGGTTTTGATGACCCATTTTTTATTGAGTAAATGGAAAAGTGCCGGAAAATTAAACGGAAAACAATTTGTAGCATCGACAATTGTATCAACACCGATTATTGAAAAAATCGCCAACGATTTTGGAGTTATTTATATGGAAGGACTGACCGGATTTAAATGGATTGCCAAAATGATAAAAGACCATCCGGAATTAGAATTCATAGGCGGTGGTGAAGAAAGTTTCGGTTATTTGGTCGGAAGTTTTGTTCGTGATAAAGATGCTGTAACTGCAACCTTGTTGGCTTGTGAAATTGCCGCTCTTAAAAAAGCAGAAGGGGTTTCGCTGTATACGTATTTAAGAGAAATCTACGAATCTTACGGAAATTATCGTGAGCACCTCGTTTCGATTACCAAAAAAGGGAAAAAAGGCGCTGAAGAAATCAATGAAATCATGCGTAATTTACGCGAAAATCCATATTCGGAAATAGCCGGAGTGAAAGTAACTCGGATTGATGATATTTTAATTGGAGTACGCAACGATTTTGTAAATTCGACAAAGACAACATTAAATCTTCCCAAATCAAATGTGCTGTTATATTATCTTGAAGATGGCAGTAAAATTGCAGCGCGACCCAGTGGTACCGAACCGAAGATTAAATTTTATGTAAGTGTAAACACTGATGAAAACGAGAATTACGGAAACAAATTACAACAAAAAATCGATGCAATTCTCGCTTATTTAAAAATTGATGAATGAATTATTTCAAGAGAATTTTACGTTATGCTTATCCGTATAAACGCTATGCATTTTTGAATATTTTCTTCAATATTCTCTATGCCTTATTCAGTACCCTATCGTTTGTAGCACTGATTCCGGTGCTGGAAATTATCTTTAGCGACAATCGTGAAATCAGAGAAAAACCTATCTATTCCGGCATAACCAATATAAAAACCTGGGGACAGGAATATTTGGATTACACCATCGTGAAAAATATTTTGGAACACGGAGAATTCAAAGTTCTTTTGATGATGGTATCCATTATTATCGGATTGTTTTTGCTTAAAAATCTCAGCAATTATTTGGCGATGTTTTATTCGACATTTATGCGAAATGGTGTCTTAAAAGATTTGCGGAATGATTTATACACGAAAGTCATCAATTTACCGATTGCATTTTTTTCGGAAAAAAGAAAAGGAGATACCATTTCTAGATTAAGCAGTGATGTGGACGAAGTAAAAAACTCGGTACTTTCAGTATTAGAAATGATTGTCCGCGAACCGATGATGATTATTTTTTCGTTAGTGACTATGGTTTTAATCAGTCCAAAACTGACGTTATTTGTGTTTTTATTTTTACCGATTTCTGGATTTTTAATTTCTCGAGTTGGAAAATCATTAAAACGCGGCTCCTTGCAAGTTCAGACGGAACAAGGAACCTTTTTGTCAATTTTGGAAGAGACCATGGGCGGGTTGCGAATTATTAAAGCTTTTGATGCCGAATCAATTTTTCGCAAAAAATTTATGGACAGCAATCAGCGGTTCTATCATTATTCCAACAAAGTATTGAACAGGCAAAATCTGGCATCGCCTTTAAGTGAACTTTTAGGAATCATCACTATCGGCGTTTTGTTGGTTTACGGGGGTTATTTGGTTTTTATCGACCGTACGCTTGAAGCCAGTTTTTTCATCGGTTACATTATGCTTGCGTATAACATTTTAACTCCTGCAAAAGCCATTGCAAAAGCAAGTTATTCCATAAAACGCGCCGATGGTTCTGCGCAGCGAATTTTGGAACTTTTGGATGCAGAGAATACCATTACCGACAGTGAAAATCCAATTGATAAAAACAGTTTTGAATCTGAAATTGCACTACAAAATGTGTCCTTTAAATATGAGGATGCGTATGTATTAAAGAATTTTTCGCTTACGATTCCAAAAGGAAAAACAGTTGCTTTGGTGGGACAGTCCGGAAGCGGGAAAAGTACGATAGCCAATTTACTTACACGATTTTACGATGTAAATGAAGGAAGTATCAAAATTGACGGAATTGACATCAGAGAGATTTCTAAAAAATCGTTGCGCCAATTGATGGGAATGGTTTCACAGGACAGTATTCTTTTTAATGACAGCGTAAGAAATAACTTAAAAATAGGGAAACCCGATGCCACAGAAAAAGAATTGATTGAGGCTGCACAAATTAGCAACTCTTATGAATTTATTAAAGAACTTCCGGAACAATTTGATACAAACATCGGTGATAGTGGTAACAAATTGAGCGGCGGTCAAAAACAGCGATTAAGTATCGCCCGAGCAGTCTTAAAAAATCCTCCCATTATGATTTTAGACGAGGCTACCTCCGCACTGGACACCGAAAGTGAGCGACTTGTGCAAGATGCTTTGGAAAATATGATGCGCAACCGCACTTCGGTTGTTATCGCCCACCGACTCTCGACCATTCAAGATGCCGACTTAATCGTGGTTCTTTCTAAGGGTGAAATTGTAGAGCAAGGAAAACACAACGAATTATTGGCACAAAAAGGAGTCTATTACAACTTAGTAAAAATGCAGTCGTTAGACAGGTCAAAAGAAGCGTAACCAATGAACACCAAACAACGATTAATCAATCGGCTCAAGTGGTATTATCCGTTAGAAAAACTGCATACTTTTGTAAGCTTTCCATTCTTTATTGCTCTTGTTTTATATGTCTATCCAATACAAGAAACCATTTTCATAATTTATGGATTATTGGTGTGTATTTACATCCTTTACCAAGGACAGAAATATTGGAAAATAAAACTATATCGCTTAAGAAATCAACCTATCGATCAAGAGAAAAACCTACAGTTTTTCAAAAAATCTAAAAAAATCAATGTGTTTTTAATTGGTTTGATTCCTATTGTCTTTGTGATTCAACTGTGGGTGCTGAATTGGAAAATTACCGTGGACACGTTATTCTTTTTTAGTGTTTTCGTCAATGTGTTCGCTGTATTGGAACACATTAACTACTATCACATTCAATTAATGATTGATAATAAATACGACTTCCAATACGTCCTTCGAAATAAAAAGTTGAAACCGGCAAGACTGGCGAATGACCTCAAACGCAGACAGTTCTAACATACTTTTATTTTGGAATATTTTTGACTTTAAAGTTTCGAGTTTTAAAGCCTTCCATCGACCATATTGCGTTCCAAGAATGACTTCACATCAAAAACCACACAGGTATTTGAGCGGTATTTGTTGATGTCAAAGTTCTTAAATTCATTGTGTGCCACAGTCAAGACAATTGCATTGTATTCGTCCTTAAGCTGTTCTGTTTTATTTTTTAAATCCAGATTAAATACTTCTTTAACTTCATCCACATTTGCCCAAGGATCATAGACATCGACATCTAGATTGTATTTTTTAAGTTCATCAATCACATCGATGACCCTACTGTTTCGGATATCGGGACAATTTTCTTTAAATGTCACCCCCATAACCAAGACATTTCCGTTTTTAATTTTACAATCTTTATCAATCATTAATTTAATTACTTCCTGAGCAACATAATTCCCCATTCCGTCATTCATTCTTCGACCGGCAAGAATGATTTCCGGATTGTAGCCTTCTTCCAATGCTTTTTGTGCAAGGTAATACGGATCGACACCGATGCAATGCCCGCCTACCAATCCCGGAGAAAATTTGATGAAATTCCATTTGGTAGCTGCTGCTTCCAGTACGTCTTGCGTATCAATATTCAACAATCGGAATATTTTTGAAAGCTCATTGACAAATGCAATATTGATATCACGTTGAGAGTTTTCAATAACCTTCGCGGCTTCAGCCACTTTAATAGATGAAGCGAGATGTGTTCCGGCAGTAATTACGGAAGCATATAAATCGTCGATATATTTAGCTGCTTCAGGAGTAGAACCCGAGGTTACTTTTAAAATTTTTGTTACTGTATGTTCTTTATCTCCGGGATTGATACGTTCCGGAGAATAACCTGCATAAAAATCTTTGTTAAAAGTCAATCCGGAAAATTCTTCGAGAATAGGAACGCAAATATCTTCCGTTACTCCCGGATAAACCGTTGATTCATATATTACAACATCCTCTTTTTTTAATACTTTTCCGACGGTTTCACTAGCTTTTTGAAGTGGAGTCAGAACCGGTTGATTGTATTTATTTGTCGGCGTAGGAACGGTAACAATATACACTGTTGCTTCTTTAATATCTTCCGGATTGTCTGTAACTATTAATTTATTTGCTCCTTCACCTGTCAATGCTTTTTGCAATTCTTCTGAAGTAAGTTCCAAAGTTACATCTTCACCATTTTGTAGTTGTTTGACACGCTGCGCATTAATATCAAAACCTATTACTTTATATTTTGCAGCAAAAGCAGCAGCGAGAGGCAGACCTACATATCCTAAACCAATAACAGCAATAGTTGGATTTTCTTTCATAAAGTTGAATTTTCAGAAGTGTACTAAAGTTTTTTAATAAACGGGCAAATTTACAAAAACTCCAGATTTTCTGATTAATATTATATTAATTTGATTTGAATTTATTCTTTATTCGTTTGATAAATGATTTCTTTTTAACGTGTTCGTGATACCCATTTCCGTAGGATCCGTAGCCATAGTTATATCCGTAACCATAACTGTAACCGTATCCTCTACCTTCCATATAATCATTGAGAATTAAGCTTATGTGCTTTATTTCGCCTCTTTGATATTTATCGTTCACAAAAGAGAGCATATTTTTATGTGTGTATTTATGGCGCACAATATACAATGTAGCATCAACATGTTTGGCAAGTTCTAAAGAATCGGTTACCAGTCCCATGGGGGGCGAGTCAATCACAATATAATCATAGCGTTTTTTCAATTCATCTAAAAGTTCATCCAGACGTTGGTTCATCAATAATTCAGACGGATTTGGCGGAACAGGTCCGGATACGATAACATCGAGATTTTCAAACTCCGTAGCATATACGATATCTTCTATAGTTGTTTCATTAATTAAATAATTAACAACGCCTTTCTTATTGTCGATATTAAAATATTGTGCAATTTTAGGTTTTCTCAAATCCAAATCCAAAACTACTGTTCGTTTTCCGCTTAATGCAAAAACTGATGCAAGGTTTACAGAACAAAATGTTTTTCCTTCACCACTTACCGAGGAAGTTATCAATACAGTTTTAGAACCTACGATTCCTTGCTTTTTATAAACAAACTGTAAGCTGGAGCGTAAATTTCGAAACGCTTCGGAAATTGCCGATTTCGGACTGTCAAATACTGCAAGATTGGTATCAGTAGGATTTTTACCGATTATTCCCAACACGGGCAAAGGTGAAATTCTTTCAAGCTCTTTGACATCTCTTATTTTATTATCTAAAAAGACTCTGACAAAAACAAGTAACAGCGGAATGAAAAAACCAAACAATCCGGCCATTACATAGTTTAATTGCGTATTGGGACCTATTTGTCCACCGCCCGTATCTTTTGCGGTATCAATTACCATCACATCGCTGACATTCGCTGCTTTTACTAATTCAGCTTCACTTTTCTTGGAGAGAAATAAATTATATGCTCCTTGACTAATATTATAACGCCTTTGAATTCTTAATAAATCTTGTTGTTCTCTGGGAAGTCTTCGGATTTCTCCTTCGTACCGTTGGATATCACGATCAATATCGTTTAATTCTTTTCGCAATAAACCTTCACTGGAACGAATGTTTTCTAACAAAACCACTTTAATTGCATCTATCTGGCGATCAATATCATTAAATATCGGCGCATCATCTTTAAAGGTATATTGCAGCTTGCTTCTTTCCTGAGATAATTGCACAATTTGTCCCACTCCCGAAACAACACTTCCTTCCGTAATTCCTGCTACCGAAGGTGCCGGAACGTTTCTATAATCTGAACGTGTGTTGAGATATTCCTTTAATATTTGATAATAATCTAATTGGCGATAAATATCTTCTTTTTTTAAATCAAGAGAAGAAAGTCTTGAGCTCAGCTCCGTTCCTTCTCTGTCTAAGTCATAAATTGCCGTGCGATCTCGAAATGCATTTAATTCATCTTCAACTCGCGAAAGTTCTTCTAACTTTTTATTCAGCGTACTATCAATAAACTGAATGGTTTTGGTGGCAAAAAGATTTTTCCGTTCCAGCATGTCTTCGCTTAACACATTGACGGATTCGTTTAAATAATCAACCAGCTTTGCCTTATTTTCTCCTACCATTCCCATTTTGAGTACAGACGACCCCTTACTTTCGGGAGAAACTCTAACGGATAAATATCTTTTAACACTGTTATCAAAGTCTGAAAATTGAATGTAATAAGGAACCCCGGGTCTTGTCATCACATCCGGGTTAGGCATAAATGTTCCGCTAAAATATGGCAATTGAATACGTTCTCCTATTTTGTAATCTTCTTCATATGTACCCGCTTGAATGTATAATCGCGTCTTTTCTTTGGTGCTATAATTTTGCAAAACAAAATTTCTATCTTCAATTACATCTAAAGTCAATGTAAAATTGACAGAATCCTTAAACTCAATTTTTAATTGTTGATTTAGGAGTTGTGCACGCGACGTATCAATTCTTACAACAAACGGAGTGCGACCGTAAGCGTCAATTTGTTGATATTTCCCATCGACATAATAGTTCATATAATATTGAAGACGCTCTACCACTTTTTCGTTATGTGAACGCGATCTCAACGTTATTATGGAGGTATTGACTTTATCGGTCGTTCCTCCCCAATTAAACACAAGACTTGTATTACTCGTAAAAAACGGATTTTGATCATCTCTGATTGAAACCAAATTCTCAATCATGTAAACCGGTAATTTACGAACGTTTACATAGTAAGCTATGGAAAATGCAATCACTAGAAAAATTAGGAACAAAGGCCAATGTGCCAGCAAACGGATTATATATCCTTTGAAATCAAAGGTCGTTTGCTTTTCATTAATGTCAAATTCTTCATTCATAATTTCTATAACCTTCTAATAAGTAAAGCAGTAGTTGATATAGCTCCAATAATTGTAGCAATAGTACGGAAAGAATCCAATCCTGTAGTTCCTGTACCCCATGATTTTTGTGGCAAAGGATTAATTAGTATCAAATCATTTGGTTTGACGTAATAATAAGGAGAATTCATAGCATCTAACTTGGTTAAATCGATGCGATGCACACGTTGTCCGGAGGGATATTGCCGAATTATTGTAACATCACTCCGATCACCGGTTATGGCAATATCACCACTGTTTGCGATTGCTTCCATGATAGAGAGCTGATCTCTGTATATTATGTTTGAACCCGGACTGTTTATTTCTCCATTGATGGTGTACCGAATCCCGGCAAGTTTTACGGTAACATACAGATTGGATTCCTCTCGGAAATAATCTTCTAACAATATTTTTTCTAATTTTTCTCTAACTTCATCTACCGTATTCCCAAGGACATCTATATAACCGATAAGTGGCATCCGAATTTGACCTTGATCGTTTACCACAAATCCATCGTAATATAATTTTTCTTCACCGGTTGCATTGGGGCTGGCATCACTTATGGGGTTAAAAATTCCCACTTTTTCTTGATCTAATGCTTTAATACGAATGCTTAAAAGATCATTTACTTGGAGTCTGTATGGCTCTTGTTTTTTTCTTAAAAATGTAATGGTATCCGATTCGTAAGGATTCTCTTGTAAATAGGTCAGCTTCTTTATCGGGATACAAGAACTCGTAAATGAAAAAAGTGTGATAAAAAGAATGAAATAATATAATCTCATTGGTTGTTTAATGATTGTCGGGCACAAATATAAAGCAAGATGCGAAATAAATAAATTTAATTCTAATTAAAACCTTATTTCGAATTAATATATTTACTTATTTCTTCATTATGAAAAATCGGATACAAAACTTTAATTTGCCAGATGATTAAAAATGTATACTTTTGCATCCTCAAAATTGGCATAAAGGTCAGTTTTTTACGGGATGTAGCGCAGCCTGGTNNTGGTTCGAATCCAGTCATCCCGACTACAAATTATTTAAAAAGCCGTTTCATATATTAGTGTGAGACGGTTTTTTTTATTGTTTTTAATTTCAAAAGAAAATTATTGTCATAAATCTTGACATTCGATTTTTTCTATACTTCATTTCTTTTAAGTTTGTTTTTCAAAAAAAAACACAATGAACGACGCACTATCCGTTATAAATTATGCCGCTTATCTTCTACCCGCCATTGTGGTTGGAATTATAGCTTACTATTTTTTTAAAGGTCATACAGCAAACGAAGAAGGACGAAGACGTTTTCTAATTCACAAAGAATCTCAAAAAGATATGCTGCCATTGCGTTTGCAAGCCTACGAAAGGTTGACGCTTTTCTTAGAACGTATCGATCCCAATCGGCTTTTAATACGCATAAAACCTTATTCCGATTCCATACCTGATTATGAAACGCTCTTGACAAATACTATCGAGCAAGAATTTGAGCACAATCTCACTCAACAAATTTATGTAAGTTCTGAATGTTGGAATCTTGTGAATGCGGCAAAAAATGCTACCATTCATGTAATTCGAAAAGCGGGAATGCAAAACCAAAATGGTGATGTAGACAAATACCGTCGCCAAATTCTGGAAAACTTTATGGAAGAAGTAACACCATCAGTTAAGGCGCTAACCTACATTAAAAAAGAGGTCTCTGATTTATTTTAAAATCAATTTTTAATTGTCAATTCACTTAACAACT
>LSQX01043867.1_pt5 | contig 43275 bp, 34 predicted proteins | sample 654561 | NCBI WGS metagenome assembly LSQX01 (sample SAMN04489861, study PRJNA283612) | anaerobic digester metagenome | isolation source: 4 biogas reactors fed with cattle manure at either 37C or 55C with and... | place: Denmark: Kongens Lyngby | collected 2014 | reverse complement strand
TCCATATCGGCGAAAGTCAAGACCTTGATTTTATAATCCTTAAATTCCCGCCCGCGCTTATAAGACGGGAGCCTGGGTGTGAAAATTCCCTTATCGACGGTAATCAGACAAGGAAAATCGATTTCCCACTCTTCCGTCGTTTTATCCATGCTGACGGAAACGACAAGGCTTTTATCCTTTATTTCAACAAGCCTGTCGACATAGGAAATATGGGGGATTCGGAGATGCTCGGCGATCTCCGGCCCGACCTGAGCCGTGTCGCCGTCGGTCGTCTGCTTCCCGCAAACGATTAAATCGAATCCGCCTTGTTTTTTGATTCCGGATGATAACGTGTAACTCGTGGCCACGACGTCGGCGCCGGCGAATTTCCGGTCGCTAAGGAGCACGGCGTCGTCGCACCCCATCCATAAAGCTTCCCGCAGGACTTGTTCCGCCTGGGGCGGCCCCATCGAGATGGCCGTCACCGTAGCGCCGGTCAGTCCCTTGATTCTTAAAGCCGTTTCAATGGCGTACAAATCATACGGGTTCATTTTCGTGTTGCGGGCATCCCTAATCAAAACGCCGGTTACGGGGTCGATTTCGACTTCGGAAGTGCCCGGCACCTGTTTAATGCAAACTATTATTTTCATCTTCTCTACCTCGCAAAAATTCCACTGATTTATTGAATAAACGCTCCCGGGTTTCGCGGGAATCATAACCGTGTCCGGCTTCCTCGATAATATCGACGGACGCATTCGGGAACAATCCGCAATAACGGTATGCTTCCAAGTAATCGACGGCTCGGTCTAGCCGGCCGTGGATTATTTTCACCGGGTTCTTGAATCTTTCCAACCCGGAGCGCCAATCATACCGGGAAAGAGATTCATATAATGCTTTCGAAAGCTCGAAGTTCGGGCAATCGACGTTGCCGTTGTCGAGTTTCGGGGCTTTTTCGTATCTTGCTTTTATCAAGGCGGAAAGGTTGCCGGCGGGCGACCATAAAAGGAGACGGGATATCTCCCCGGGTCTTCTCGCGGCCATATGCGCGGCGACGGCGCCGCCCATGCTGTAGCCGAGAAGAATGATTTCCTTTTTGTCCAAATCAAGGGCGTAATCAATAATCGTCCGGGCATCCTCAACCAAGGTATCGTAGGTAAAATCGCGAAAACTTCCTTCCGACTCGCCGTTGCCGGTAAAATCACAGCGCAGGGATGAAAAGCCCAGCTTTGCGATCAAACGGGAAAAATCACGGAACATCCCGCCATGCTCGGTTAAATTCCCGGTAAAACCATGAAAATAAACGACCACGGTGCCGTTAAAATCCTCGGGGCGGTCAAGATAGCCTCGGATAACCCGTCCGCTGGGGTTTTTAATCTCAATTGCTCTTATCATCTCGCGCCAGCTCCAAAGCCTTGCGGATATGTCCTTTCGCCCGGTCAAGATAGCGCTCGACCTCGGCAAGCGACTCGACTCCGGAAAGCAAACTGAAAAGCGCCTTTTTTACCGTGTTGTATTTCTCAAGATAAGCGACCGCCTCATCGTAACTGATACCGGCGGCCTGAACGAGTATGTTTCGGGCGCGGTTTATGAGTTTTTCGTTCGTCGGCTGAACGTCGATCATCAAATTTTGATAGACTTTTCCCAGTTTGATCATGACGGTCGTGGAGATCATGTTGCAGATAAGTTTCTGAGCGGTGCCCGATTTCATCCGCGTCGAACCGGCGATGACTTCCGGCCCGGTAATCGCCTCGATCGGGAAGTCAACGATCCGGGCGATTTCGCTTTCGGCCGCGGTCGAAATCGAGCCGGTGGCGCAGCCGATCTCTTTCGCGTATTTCACGCCGGCGACGGCGTATGGGGTCCTGCCGCTGGCAGTGATGCCGATAACGATGTCGGCCGCCGTGAGATTTATTCTCTTCAAATCGGCGACGGCCGCTTCCGTCGAGTCTTCCGCCCCCTCGACCGACCTGACAAAAGCATACTCTCCGCCCGCCATCAGGCACTGAATCTTATCCGGCGAGACGCCGAACGTCGGCGGGCATTCGACGGCGTCGAGAACGCCGATTCTCCCGCTCGTTCCCGCGCCCATGTATATCAGGCGGCCGCCCGCGTCTAAAACCGCGACGGCCTTTTCCACAAGCGCCGCGATCTGGGGAATCGCTTTTTCCACGGCGATAGCCACCGTTTTATCCTCGTCGTTAATTTTCTTCGCGATCTCCGCGGCCGATAGCAAGTCGATGTCGGCCGTCGAGATATTTCTTTGTTCGGTAAGAAGTTTATTTAAATCAGTCGCCATTTGTCGTCATCCTTTCTTGGGGTAATATTTCCTAATACGACCGCCTCGCGGGCGCCGGTCACGCTTTTAATGTTTCCCGCCTTGTTTTGCAAGGTTAGATATCCCAAAATCGCGAACGCCATCGCTTCCTTGGCGTCGCCGTTAAAGCCCAGATCCTCCTGGCGGTATATTTTTTGCCCGAGTTCCGCTTCCAATCGGCTTACGATATATAGATTATGGCTGCCGCCCCCGCCAAGGATAATGCGGTCGAACGGCCCGATAAAGCGCCGGCAACCGTAGGCGATTGCGTAAACGGTAAACTCGGCGACGGTGGCGATAATATCACGCTTGTCATACCGCTCGAAGGCGAAACGAGCGGCGAGCCCTTCCATGAAGGATTGGTTATATTGCTCGCGCCCGGTTGATTTCGGCGGTTTCCGAGTAATAAAGGGATCTTGCTTTAACTCGGTTAAAATCTCGCCGATCACCTTCCCGCTCAAAGCGATCCTTCCCCCGTCGTCATACGGGCGGGAGAAATATTTGTTTGTGTAATAGTCGATCATGACGTTGCCGGGACCGGTGTCAAAAGCGATTACCTCGTTAATTTCCGCGTTTTTGGGGATATAGGTCAAATTCCCGATCCCGCCGATGTTCTGCAATACCACGCTTTCGGTGGCGCTTCGGAAAAGCAAGTATTCCGACATCGGCACCATCGGCGCCCCCTCGCCGCCGGCGATAATATCCATCGAACGGAAATTGGCGACGACCGGGATGTTCGTGTAATAAGTAATGACGCCCGGCTCGCCGATCTGCAGGGTCGACGGCACCAAAACACCGTCGCTCCGGGGGTTGTGCCAGATTGTTTGCCCGTGCGACGCCACAAACGCGATATCTTCGTATTTATACGGCGTTCCCGCCAAAAGTTTATCGATCGCGCTTACGAACTTATATCCCAACTCAAAATTGAGACTGCATATTTCCTTGAGGCTCGCGGTCTCGTCGCTTAAGTTTTTCATCAGTCGCGCCCGAAACTCTTCCTCGTAAGGCAAAAGCTCGTATTTTAACAAATAATATTTTTCATCTTTAATCTCGATGAGCGCGGCGTCGACGCCGTCAAGCGAAGTCCCGCTCATCAAACCGATCGCTATCATAATTTTCCCCTCTCTAACGCGAGATAATAAGCTCCGTATATCGGGTCTTCCGAATCTTCAGCGATTTCCGGGTTATAACCAGAATCGCGCAAATCTTTAAGCAACGCCTCCCTGACAAAAGCCGCCTTGGTGACGAAACTGCCGAAAAGACCGATTCGCGCGGCCGGAGAAAGACTGAGGTGTTTGTATTGAAGTTTAACCCAGCGCGCCAAGTCGCGCCCGCATTGCTTTAAAATCGCGGCCGCCTCCTCGTCTCCCGCCAAGGCGCGCGCCGATATGAACCGCGCGCGTTCGGCGATTTTGCTTTTGGGATTGTTAAAGAAAAAGACTTTAAAACGATAGACGTTATCGATCCCGACTTCTTCCATAAGCGCTCTGCTCAAAGGCGAAAGTGGCTCTCCTTCTTCAAATTGGCGGATTGCTTCGGCCGCGGCCGTTTTCACGGCGGCGTGAGCCGAGCCGGCCTCGGTCAAGAGGTGGCCGTATCCGCCGAGCAAAAGCGTCTCCCTGCCGTTAGTCGCGTAACAGCTGCTTCCCGTCCCGCTGATTACCGCGATCCATTCCCCCCGCTTTCCTTTCATCAGGGAATGCAGGGTGACGTAACCGTCATCATTGACCGCGACCTCCAACCCCAACCGCTCGCAAAGACGACGCTCGAAAGCGGCAGGGTCGGGAATAATCCCAAACCCGGAGACGCCCATTTGAACGCAAACGATGTCATAATCGCCGCTAAAGCGACCGCTCATCTCTTCCACAAGCCCCGAAACGACCGAGAAGGAGGCGTCGGGAGAGGTTGCGGCGGGGCTCCCGGCCGGACCGTATATTTCCGAGACAATCCGTTTTTTTTCGTCGATCAGGGCGACTCGGGTTTTCGTCCCGCCGGCGTCGACGGCGATAACGGCCTTTTTCATGAATTCTCACCCGTCAAGATAAATTTGAATTTCTTTCCCTTCCTTATCTCGTTAATGGCAAAATCGGTGACGATCGCTTTGCCGACGACGTTCACGCGCCGGTCGGCGGGAAGATCGCTCGTCATAATCGCCACTTCCCCCTGATATCGCCCGAAAAGCTCGTTATCGACGGTAACCTCGCAAAGACCGCGGGCTACCGTGTTGCGCGGTTTAATCGCGGCGTCGCGCGAACGAACCGACGAGCGAATAAAATACGGGGTGGCGTCGAGACGATTGCGGTGCTCCCGTAATAGCATCGCTTTTTCATTGTCCGTGATTCCCGGGTATAATGCGAGGGGAACATAGACGGTCTTCCCGTCATATGCCAACGCCGCCGCGAGTTCGTCCTCGCCGACGTAAGCGTCGCCGAAATATATCTCGTCCAACTCAAGCCCGGCGACTTCCGACAACGCCGCCAATAAAGGCATGCGGCGATGATCTTCCACGGTCGGAAGCCCTTCGTAGAGGGGCGGTCTCTTGTTAACTTGGGACGGGATAAAAGCCGCCACTTTAAACCCGTATTTCCGGAACGCAAGGTTTTTCTTCAATACTTCTTCATGCGAGAGACCCGTATAGGGTTTGGGATAGAAATTATGACTTATGCGCAGTCTTTCCGGACGCGTCCCCCGGTTAAGCAAATATCTCAAATCCTCCTCGCTGATCGTCGAGGCGTTTAGTTCGATTCTATAATCGGCCTCGTTTGCCAGGCGGACGATTTCCTCGCGGCTAAAGCCGTAATCAAGTCTCAAAGCATAAATCGGAGGCAATGTTATCTTTGAAAACGCCGCCGGAGAGATATCGAGGATCACTTTCATTCCCAAATCGTTCGCGACGGAAACAATCTCGCGCAGCTCGCCTTCAAAACCGGCTTTCATTTCCGGCATATGGCCGGAAATAAATATTCTATCAATACCGTGACGTTTCAATAAACGCAAGTACTCGATATTCTTCTCGAGCGCGTAATCGGGAAGCCCGACGTAAAGCGAGGCGCCGATTTTCGGCGGCCGCCATAACCTTACCGGCAACTTCCCCGAAGGATATATTTCTCCCTTTAAATACTTAAGGAGCGTCGCCACGGAATTCGGGGTATATTCGTATAAACATAAATAATTATCGATTTCGGGAAAAGCAAAGATATCGTAAGGGTTGCGGGTGGAGATGACGTACAGGTCGGCGCAAGCTCGGTATAGCTTCCGCGCCAATTCCGCTTGACCCGTGGAAGCTGCGTTCCACGTGCAAATCACCACGGTTTGATAATCCCGCGCCCGAGAGACGATTTCGTCAATGGTGTCGCTTGCGATATTTCTTTCAATTTTTACGACGTCATAAGGCAGGCCCGAATGACGCACGGCGTCGGTAATCGAAAGCGCGGCTACCTTGTCCTCGGCGATGGTCACGGCCCGCGGGTCGGGCGCGATTACAAGCGTCTTCCCGACGGGGCGGAAATCCTTTCCCTTGACTTTCGTTAGCGAGGCGTCGACCACCGCGGCCGCCGTATTTCGGTGTTCCGGAGAAGTCAAAACCGCGGTCACGGCGTCGTAATCCCGATTATAAAAATGTTCTTTAATTGTCGGATAGATTTTCTCTTTATAACGAAGGATTCTTTCCGCTTTTTCATCCAAGAGCGAAAGCGGGAATTCTCCCGACTCGACGGTCGCCGTCAATAGTTCCAGCGCCGCGCGCTGTTTCTCCGGCGCGTGGGAAATGAAAACCATGTCAAGGCCGGCAAGCAAACCCGCAAGCGCCCCCCGGGGCGCGGTAAAGTGATCGTCGATAGCTTTCATTTCCATACAATCGCTGACAATCAATCCGCCAAATCCCAATTCGCCGCGCAATAGGCCGGTCAAGACCTTCTCCGATAAAGTCGCCGGCAGCTCCCCGTTCTCGTAAGCAGGGAAAATCACGTGCGCCGACATAATGGCGTCGATATTGTTCTCGATAGCCCGGCGGAAAGGATAGAGTTCAACCCGGTCCAGCCGGTCTTTATCATGACCGATCACGGGCAAGGCGTAATGACTGTCCAAGGCAGTGTCGCCGTGGCCGGGGAAATGTTTTCCGGTGGCGATGATACCCGCTCCTTGTAGCCCCCGGATATATTCCAGACCAAAACGCGCCACCGTTTCCGGATCGTCGGAAAAACTGCGCACGCCGATCACCGGGTTGTCGGGATTGTTGTTAACGTCAAGGACGGGAGCGAGATTCATGTTGATTCCCAGCGCCCGCAATTCCTCGCCGACGATCTTTCCGACCCGGTATGCCATTTCCCGGTCAGTCGCCGCCATCGTCATATTACCGGGAGGAAAAGTGACGCCATTCATAATCCGGGTCACCATCCCGCCTTCCTGATCAATGGCGATTAGAGGCATAATACCCGTCGCGCGGGAAATTCTATCATGGATTTCTTTGTTCAGTTCGAATAACTGCCTCGGCGTTTTGATATTTCTCGCGAATAGAATAATATTCCCGAGTTTGTATTCCTCAATCAATGCGATGATTTCCGGTGAAAGCTCATTCCCGGGAAAACCGAAAAAAAACAGTTGGCCGATTTTTTCCTTTAAAGTCATTTCCTTTACCGACTTCATCGCTTTCACTCCCGATATAATAAATATTTCTCCCGGATCGCCATGAATTCGGCGGTGTCGCGGTCAATAATATCAAATTGTTCTTCAAGCGAATAAATGTCCGCGGTAATATAGCCGCTTCCCGTGAGCAGATTAAGCATGCAACCGTGATTGGAAGCGTTAAGAATAGCAAAATCTTTCGGGTATAAGTCGCGGGCAACGTCAAGCATCGCCCAACCAACTTTGACCGCCGGAAAAACATCCCGGTCCGTGACGTGCACCTGAACGCCGGCGCATAACGCGTTTTGATGTTTGGAAAACATCGGCGTGAAATAAGCGGGGCGGAATTTTACCCCCGGCAATTCGAGATCGTTCAAAGCCTGAGCGTATTCCTCGGCGTCAATATACGGGGCGCCGATTAACTCGAACGGCAATGTCGTGCCCCGACCCTCGGACATATTCGTACCCTCAAAAACGCAAGTTCCGGGATAAACGATCGCCGTGTCTAAACTTGGCATGTTGGGGGACGGGATTACCCAGGGAAGCGAGGTGTCGTCAAAATACATGCTTCGCTTCCAATTCTTCATCTCAATAACCGTCAAATCGCAACCGATGCCAAATTCCTCGTTAAACATTCGCGCGAGCTCGCCGATCGTCATCCCGTGCCTTTGAACAATCGGGTACATGCCGACGAAGGAGCGATAGTCTGTGTCAAGAATATTCCCCTCGGCGACAATTCCGCCCAACGGATTGGGGCGGTCAAAAACGACAAACTTCTTATTATACTGCGCGCACGCTTCCATCGCGTAGGCCATCGTATAAATGTAGGTGTAAAAACGCGCTCCGACATCCTGCAAATCAATGCAAAGAATATCCACGTCCTGGAGCATCCCCGCCGTCGGCTTTTTTTGATTCCCATAAAGACTGTAAACCGTGAGCCCGGTTTTCTCGTCGACATACGATTCTACGTAAGAGCCGGCCTGGCGATCTCCCCTGATCCCGTGCTCGGGCGCAAACAAGGCGGTAAGATTCGTTTTTTCGTATAAAATGTCTATTGTCGATTGAAACTTGCTGTTTATTCCCGTCGGGTTGGTTATTAATCCGACCCTCTTGCCGGCAAAAACATGCAAATTTTCATCGATTAAGTCGATTCCCGTCAGAACCGCCTTTTCGCTCCCGTGACCGGGATCGGCGGGAATAAGACGGCACGCCGGCAAAATCAAGGAAAACGCGAACAAAACTAGAAGCAAATAAGCTCTTTTCATCAATATATCAAATACCTCTCTCTCGTCTTAGAAAAAATATCGGAATCGCGATCGATTATCGCGTATAATTCGTCAAGATCATACGCCCCGTCTTGGATATAATCGCAGCCCGTGTTGTATTGTAACATGTTGGGGCTGCCCTCGCGCCACGGCGGGTTGATTTTAAAATCTTCCGGGTACATTTTCCGAATGACGTCAAAGAGCGTCCAACCGATTTTCACCGGTCGGAAAAGCTTGGCGTCAAAAACATGAATCTGAATCCCGCTGCATTGCTTGTCGGCATGCTTGGAAAACGTCGGTTTAAAAAATATCGGCCGGAAAAAGACGCCGGGAAAACCAAAATCGTTCATCGCGTCGGATAACCCGTACGGATCGATATAAGGGGCGCCGACGATTTGAAACGGCAGCGTCGTCCCCCGGCCTTCGGAAACGTTGGTTCCCTCGAAAATACAGGTCGCGTTGTAAACAAGCGCCGTTTCCAATGTCGGCAAATTCGGCGAAGGCGCGATCCATAATAGGCCGGTTTCCGGATAAAACATCTCTCTTTTCCACCCTATCATCGGCACGACCGTCAGCCGGCAGCCGATATTGTATTCTTCGTTAAAAAGACGGGCTAGCTCGCCGATAGTGAGTCCGTGCCTTTGAACAATCGGGTAATAACCGATAAAAGAACGGTATTTAAGGTCTAAAATATTACCCTCGACGTCGACTCCGTTTATCGGGTTCGGCCGGTCAAAAACGATGAATTCCTTATCATGCTCGGCGCAGGCGATCATCGCGTAAGCCATCGTGTAGATGTAAGTGTAGAACCTTGATCCCGCGTCCTGGATATCGATGCACAGCGCGTCGATAGCGTCGAGCATCTCCTTGGTCGGTTTCTTCTCCTGCGTATAAAGGCTGTATACGATTATTTGCGATCTTTCGTCGACGTGGGATTCCAAATGAACGCCGGCCTGCAAATCCCCGCGAATACCGTGTTCCGGCGCGAATAAAGCGACTAGATTCACCTTTTCTTTCAAAACGTCAATCGTTGACCGTAGCCGCCCGTCAATGCCGGTCGGGTTGGTGATCAAACCGATTCTTTTCCCGGCAAATAAGGGCAGATGCTCGTCAATTCGATCAATTCCTATTTTCATTGTCCTCTCCTTTTAAATCATATTTATCCATATTTTTTAAATCGTCAAGATTGCGGCTCAAATGCCAGTAGAAATTCCTTGACAATAAATAAAGCAAATATAAAGGCAAACTGATCCCGATCAATGTGTATACGGGTAAAAAAAAGGACGGGAATTGGAGCGCCAAAATAATGGGAATGCCGAAAATCACAAGATATAAGAACGTGCGGAAAAAATACCGAAAAGCTATATAAAACGACATTTTATATAAATCCAGGGTTTTCATTCGAAAATAAGAAACGATCATCGGCATATTGACGATTGACAATATCACGGCGCAAAAACAAAAAAAAGAAAAAACGAACCCCGTAATCATTAAAACTCTGACCCACGCGTCAAGACTGGCGAAATTCTCGGCGCCCAAAGCCGCCCAATAATAAGCGGATCCAAACGCCAGCAACCCGCCCGCGGGAATAATCGTTAATTCATAGATATATATATTTTTAAAAACGAGCGCGAGATTTTGAAAGTAAAGAATAAAAACATTGCCCGCTTTTTCTTCTTTATAATGCTTGATTATAAAAAAAGAATTTATCACGCAGGGAATCAAGGCGAAAACCGCGAAAACATAGCCGATTATCAGAAAAAAATACCACCCGAAATGATAATACAACAAATACGGTCCGATGGCGAGAGCCAACGGGATAAGAATCGATAGGAGATTGATAACCAGCAAACGGTATAGCCAATCAAACCCGCGAAACAATTTGCTTTCAACAAATTTGTTGAAGTCCATATAAATTCACCGTTATTATTATAGCATAATTTGCGATAAATAACAATTTACAAATTCATATTAAACCTTATAAACGGCGAATAAATTATCCGGTTGATAAATGGTTTTTAAACATAAAAAAAGACCGCCAAGCAAACGCATAGCGGTCTTTAAATTAGCGGTTTTTATGACGAGCCATAAACATCGACAAGCGCTTTAATAATGTCGGGTTGTATCTCGGCGATCGTTTCCGCATAATCTTCGCCTCTGACAACGACGTCTTCAATCGCGGTTGCCAAAGTGAAGCGTACCGTGCCGCCGCCCAATTCATACATCGGGTCAAACAACACTCTGTCGCTCGTGAAGAAAATGATCGCGTCGACGGACTCGGGATCGCTTAGCTTGTTCATAGCCGCGTTTCTCATCTTTTGTTCCGGATCATAAGTGACGTCCGCTTTAATCTTTTCCGCGGTTTTCAACATCATTTCCGTAAACGCGCGGTATACGTATTCGGAGTTCACATGAGCCGGATACTGACGTCCGTTCGCTTGCATATAACAAGCGCCGCCCATTCCGGTAGTCATGGCGTCATCTTTTGATTTGCTGTCGTGATAGGGATAAGGAACGTAACCGAACCTGGTTGTGCCTTCGCCCCAATGATTTTTCGGCCAACGGTTATCAGTGTTGATAAACCAATAATCGCCGCTTTGGAAAATCGATCTTTGTTCGTTAAAAGATACTACCGAAGCGTCCCAAGCGATATCGCCCCAGCCGACCTCGTCATATAAATCTTTGATTAAATTGACGGTGTCAACGGCAATCGTGTGACTGAAGTTAACGGAATTCGTGACAATGTTCGCCAGAGGAACGCCCGAAGAGTTAACCATCCCCATGTAATACAATACGGGACGGCCGCTTAATACGCTCATATCCTCGCCAAGACGGCTATTCGCTTCCAGGACGTATTCTTTGAAGTCGCTGAATGACCATTCGCCGTCATTGAATTTCTTCGCGGGGGATGTCAATTGGAGCTGTTCGATCAAGTTGACGTTATAGAATAGACCTTTGTCAACGGTTAGACCTTCGACGGGGGGATATATTAAAGAGTAAAGCCCGCCTTTATAAGTTGACGCTCCTTTTAATCCGGGCGACATAGCGTTTTGACCGTATTTTTGGTAATACCCCAATACATCATGCGCAGCGCCGCCTTCAACCAGTTGTATCAACCATTCTGTTGTTGACACGAAAATATCGCATTCGGCTTGATTGGTAGTCGCGGTGTTGTTCAGCCAGTCAATACGCGCTTGACCCCAAGGAGCCGAGTCGGGATAACCTATAACCTTGAGCTCGCAGTTCATCAGATTTTGGACTTCCTGCCATGCTTGTTGCTTAGCCACTTTGTCGTCGCTTCCATATTCGTCAGAGAAAGGATCATGCTCGTGCAGCGCGTGCGGGGCTGCCATGATAATAATCTCATAACCCTGCAAATCGGGATACGGAATGGGGGCCGGTTTCGGTTTTACGACAACCGGGTGCATACCCTGGATGTTCGGGTCTTCCACCGAAGTCGCGACAATCCATACCTGACCTTCTTTTAGCCCGGTAACCACGCCTTTATCGTCAACCGTGGCGATTGAAGGATTCAAACTCTGCCAGGTTACTCTTTGACTATAATAATCGGGTACGATCATAGCCATCAAAGTTATTGTCGAACCGACTTGCACTTCGCCTTCGCCTTGAATTTTTACTTCCGGGTCTCCCGCGTGCGCTTCGTGTACTTCAATCTCAATGCTGTCGGTCAATGCGGGATTGGCCTTGACTTTTACGGTTATAGTAACTGTGCCGATATCAATGCCGGTTACGGTGCCACTGTCATTTACCGTGGCAATCAAAGGGTTGTCGGATTCCCATTCAACTTCTTGCCTGGCGTCTTCCGGTAATACGATCGCCGATAAATCAAGCGTCCCGCCTTTTGGAACCGTTGTTTTAGTGTAAACAATCTCGACACTTTCCGGATCGGCCGGAGGACCAACAACGATTACCTTCAATTTGGCTTGCACGCTATCTTTGGCTTTCGCTTTAGCGATTATGTCGGTTTCGCCTTCAGCGACGGCGGTTATTTTCCCGTTATCCACCGTGGCTATCGCCGGGTTTTTGGACTCCCAAACGACGTCTTGTGAGGCCGCGTCGGGTTTTACTTTGGCGACAACCGTCTTTTCTTCTCCCACTTCCAGAGTGATTTCCGAGATTTTAGTCCCGTCAATCGAAATTTCTACGGATCTGGGATCATTTTTATTATCATCGCCATTTTTTTTACAGCCGACAAAGACGAATGCTAAAGTGAATATCAGTAATAACGCTATCCATCTTCTTTTCATTAAACTCCTCCTCTTTTTATGATAATTTTGCTTTTCCTTATGAAAAGGATTACATCAATATTATACACTTTTTCGCCTAATATTGCAATAATAAATTTTAGGCAAAGAATTACCCGTAAGTGTTCATTAGTTCTATTTCTAATCGCGGTATATGGGGCGCCAGCGTTTCGTGAAAATCATCGCCGCTAATAACGACGGAGCGCAGCGCGCCGCCCAAGCTTCCGCCTTTCCATAATGGATCCAGCAATTCAATCGGATCAAAAATTGCCTTATCGGGACCGAAAAAGAGCAAGGCTTCGATCGAGTCCGGGTCATCCAAACGGCTTTGCGCTTGGTTTCTCATTTGTTGTTCTTCATCAAAGCTTTGGTCTTGTTCCAAATATTGCTTGGTTTCAAGCAACACCGTTGTATAAGCGCGATAGATATCCTTTGCGGTAACGTTGGAGGGGTACTCTCTTCCTTTGCCTAAAATGTAGAAGTGGCCTCCGGCGTTGTATGTCCTAGTCGCGCTCTTGGCAAAACCGTTGGGATACGGAAACGGGACAAAGCCGTATTTGGTGGTGCCGTCTCCCCATAAATTTGGTTTAAAACGGTTATCGGTTTTTACGAACCAATACTCTCCGTGTTGGAAAACAGCCCGGCTTTCGGAAAACGCCGTTGTAACTTCCCAACTGTCGGAGGCCGGATCCCAAGCTCCCGCCTCATATAAATCGCGCAATACTTCGGCCGCCTGGAACGAATACTGGTGCAGGACATTAACGCTTAACGTGATCGTGTCGGCAAGTTTTACCCCGCCGGCATTAACCATACCGATCCAATACTTCGACGGCTCGCCGGTTATTGCGTATTGTTCGTCGCCCAGTTTTGACTGCACTTCCAACATATAATTATAGAAATCCGTGTATGTCCATCGGCCCTCGTTAAACGCTATCGCGGGGGATTCAATACCCAGACTGGTCAGCAGATTCACGTTATAGAAAATTCCCTTTTCAACGTTAATGCTCGCCGCCGAAACCGCCGGGAAAGCGTAAATGCCGCCTTTGTATGTGGCCGCCGCTTTCAGGGCGTTACTCATTTGATTTTTACCGTATTGGTGGTAATACTCGCTAAGATCATAGCAGGCGCCGCCTTCGACTAATTCTTTAGTCCATTCGCTGGCCGCGACGAAAATATCCGCTTCAGCCTCGCCGGTCGTCGCTTTTTGGATTATCCAAGAAACGCGTTGGGGTCCCCAGGGAGCCGCGTCGGGATAGGCGACAACTTCTAACTTGCAGTTGAAATTATCTTCCACCGCCCGCCAGATCTGCTGTTTCGCCGCTTTGTCGACACCGACGTATTTTTCCAGAAACGGGTCATGTTCATGCGTCGCGTGCGAAGCGGCCATAATCTTGATAACATATTGTTCTAAATCGGGATAAGGTTCTTCAGCCTTTTTTGCCTTAATCGTAACCAAGGCCATTTCCATCACGTTATCGTCAACCGCCGATGTCGCGATTACATAAACCGAGCCTTGTTTTAAGGCGGTCAATCTGCCGTTCTCGCTAATTGTCGCATACGTTTCGCTATTCAGGCTCCAAATAACATCCTGATTTACGCCGAGCGGGTAAACGGTCGCTGAAAATTGAATGGTTCCGCCTTCTTCCACTTCCCTTTCGCCGTTAATAACGATGCTGGTCGGCTTGGTAATATCGCCGCTTTCCGTTACTTCCAACGTGAAACTTCGCGAGATTTCCGGGTTGGCGACCACGGTAACCGTGATTGTCGTTGTCCCCAGGCCTTTGGCGAGAACAAGACCGTTTTCGCTTACCGTCGCAACCGTTTCGTCCGAACTGCTAAACTCAACCTCCTGTTTCGCGGTTTTGGGAAAAACCTCAAAAGTAATGGAAAAAGTCGAATGAAGAGCCATGGAATCGCGCGTGGTGATTTCCAAAGACTCGGGATCGTCATAGGATAATTCTGTCACCGTTACTTCAACAGATACGGATATTTTCGAGTCAACTTTCGAAGTCGCGGTTATCGTCGCTTTTCCCGGGCTCTTTCCCGTGACTAAACCGGTGTCGCTTACCGTCGCGACTTCCGGATTCGACGAGCTCCAATTAACCCTGGCGCTCGCCCCTTTGGGTTGAGCCGTGACCGACAACTGGGCCGTCTCATCAACAACAATCGTGAAATTTTCGCGATTCAGCGTTAATGACTCAAGTTTTACCGTGTTATCGCCATTGCATCCGACAGCAAACAACACCAAGAATAGCGCAAAGTAAATTACAAAAAACTTTCTCATATCTCCTCCCTGAAATTTATTTAATCATCGACGCCGCCTCGCGATCGAGAATAACCGTGACATCGGGATGGTTTTTTAAAACCGATGCCGGGAATTCCTCGCTTATCGGGCCGTAGATTAACCTTTTTATTGCCGGTGCTTTTGAAACTCCCGACGCCAAAAGCAATATTTTTTTCGCTTCCATTATATTCTTTATTCCCATCGTGATAGCGTGACGCGGGACTTCGTCGATTGACGAGAAAAACCTTTTATTTGCTTCTCTCGTCTCCGCGGCTAACTCAACAACGAACGTCTCCCGATCAAAGGGCGTGCCCGGCTCGTTAAAACCGATATGACCGTTGTTGCCAATTCCTAATACCTGAAGGTCGATATTGGCCGTTTTTAGTTTTTCGTTATACTCTTGGCATAAAACTTCCGGTTCGGCGCCGACACCGCGGGGAATATTGATGCTCTCCGGTTTGATGTCGACATGATCGAATAATTGTTTACGCATGAAATAATGATAACTTTGCGGGTGTTCCGGCGAGAGGCCGTAATATTCGTCAAGATTAAACGTCTTTATTTTTTCGAAAGACAAAACCTTCTCGCGGTATTTTTCAATCAACTTTTGATACAAGCCTATCGGGGTGCTTCCGGTCGCCAAGCCTAAAACGGCATCCGGCTTCTCCGTTATGAGTCCGACAATGATTCGGGACGCCCGGTCGCTTAACTCCTGATAATCTTGCGCAATAATAATTCTCATCTAAATCACCTCTAGTTTAATCGGTAATTTTCCCAGAAACGGGCTTTTCCCTAACAAACACAAACTCAAATGACGCAGGGAATGTTCGGTCGCCTCGTAAATGCATATGTAATTTTCCGCTCCCGGAAGATGCATAATATCATAAGGCGAGCGCAACGCGACAACAACCGTTTTCGATTTCTCAAGGGCTTCGAATAATTGTTGTTGGCGATCGCCGGCGCATACATTGTATGTAGCCAGCAATATTATATCATAATTTTCACTTTGACAAGCAATATCTTGTAAATTTGTTTCATCGTCAATAATGATTTCCTCATACGGCAAAAAATTGCCGAGCGATTTATAATTTTGATCCTCGTTATCAATTAAACTGAAAATCTTAAGCCGCGGAAATAATACTAAAACCCTTTTATCGGGGGATAAAGGTATAAGACCGCGATTACGGACGAGCGTGATGCTTTCCGCCTGCAAGCGGTCCGCAAATTCCCGTTCCTCCGCCGGACCGACGGAATCAGGGTCTATTTCACGGGAAACGTATTTCTCTTTCAATCGCAAGATTTTCCGGACCGACTCGTCAATCCTTGCCTCCGAAATCTCGTTTTCCTTTACGAGTTTAAGGAACGTTTGGTAAATGTTCCTTTGCTCGGAAAGCTCCGCCCTCCCGCAGAATATCAACACGTCGTTGCCGGCGTTAACGCCAAGGCGAATAACGTCCTCCGTCGAATAGTTTTTCGCTATCGCTCCCATCGTAAGGGAATCGGTAACGATTAGCCCGTTAAAACCCATTCTCTTTTTTAACAGGCCGGTTATTATATTATATGACAACGACGCCGGGAATTTTTCGTCTAAAGCGGGAAAAAGAATGTGGGACATCATAACGCCGTCAATCCCGGCGTCTATCGCCCGCCGAAAAGGCGCTAGCTCGACCCGCGATAATTCCTCTACCCCTTTATTTACGACGGGCAACCCGAGATGGGAATCAACCGCGGTGTCGCCGTGGCCGGGAAAATGTTTAACCGTCGGCAAAACAAGGCTGTCCTGAAACCCCAATCCCGCCTGCGCGACGCGCTCGGCGACTGAAGAGGGGTCGTCGCCATAGGAGCGGGAATTGATCACCGGATTGCGGGGGTTGTTGTTAATGTCGGCAACCGGGGCGAAATTCAAGTTAAATCCCAATTTCTTTAAATCGCGCCCGACCGCCCGGGTGACGCGGTAAATATCCCCGGAAGGCGCGCTGGCGAGCGCCATCGCCCCCGGCAGCGGCGTAATGCCTTCCATGATTCTTAACACCGCCCCCCCTTCTTGGTCAATGCCGATAAAAAGCGGAATTTTCGCCTCGCTTTGAATTTTCCCGTTCAAATCCGCCGCTTGAACAATTCCCTTGATATTACGATAAAAATAAACGACGCCGCCCAAATGAAACTCGGAAAGAAAGGCGGAAATCTGCTCGTTATATTCCGTCCCGTGGAAAGCGAACATTAACATTTGACCGATTTTTTGTTCCAATGTCAGAGATTTAACGTCCATAACTGCCTCGCTTATTCAAAAACAAAGGGAGGTTACAAATATAAATGCAACCCCCCTTATAATTATCCGACAATGCCTGTTCTCTCGATGCTTTCGACAAACCTTCTTTGAACAAACAAATATCCGACAAGCAGCGGGATCATCATAAGCAACGCCGCCGTGTTGGCGATTAACCCGCGGAAGAGCGGGTCTTCTTTAACTTGTTCGTCGGTTATATGTTTAAAGTACTCTTTCCCCTCGCTTACCCAACCGGACAATATCGTGAAAAGCCGTTCCGTCCCGCTCGCCAATTTAGTGGACAGGACTGGGAAATTATTGTCCGCGTATTGAAAGAGACTGGCATAATAATAGTCATTCCATTGCCAGACAAAAGCGAACAAACCGACGACGACGATTGCGCCTCTGGCGTTTGGAAGCATAACGCTCCAAAACGTCCGGAAAACGCCGGCGCCGTCGATTTCGGCCGACTCTTCGAGCTCAACCGGCAGGCCGCGGAAAAATTGCCTGAACAAATATATGAATATCGCCGAGCGAATTCCCATTCCGAAAGCCGCCATAATGTACATTGAGAAAATATTGCCCATCAATTTCAGTCCCAAAAAGCGGGAATGAGTAAACATAAGAAAGCGGGCGATATGCAGCGTTTCGTTAGGAACCACCAAAGTAAACAAAACGATGTAGAAAATAATATCGCTTCCCCGAAAGCGGAGCCTTGCGAAGGCGTATCCGGCAATCGCGCTGGCCATCACTTGAATCAATGTCGTAAATGTCGACAAAACTATCGTGTTGACCAAAGAACTCCGAAAGTCCAAAAGCTCGATGGCAATCTGGAAATTCAGCGTGCTCAGCTTTTTGGGTATGAATACTACTTGAGGGTCGGTAATATTCATCGGATCGCGAAGAGCAAAGGAAAATTTTTCGAAAATCGGCAATAAAATAATAAAGACCAATCCGATAAGTATTATCGTCCGGACAAAAGCGCCGCTATATATTAGCGCCTTTCGCTTTCTCACCTTAATCAATGTCGGGTTTTTCCATTCGCCTTTAACCCTGCGGTATTCTTCCTTCAATTTTTCGATGAAGGTTGTCTTTTTCTCTTTATTCGTCATGGTAGAACACCAACTTTGACATCAAGAATAATACTATTGCGATTAAAAGAATCGAGGTTAAGGCGAACATCAACGACATCGAGGCGTGAATACCGTAATTGGACACCTCGCCAAGCCCGGAGGTCAAGCCCCGCGTTCCCGCCCTTTTAAACGCGTTTATCGTCGTTAAGAGTTCGGAGCGCAGGAACGAGTCGACAATCGTATAGACCCCCGCGGTCAACATCAGCGGCGAAACCATCGGGAATGTTATTTTCCAGAATATATCGTATTGGGTCGCCCCTTCGATTTTTGCGGCTTCGTAAAGATGCTTGGGAACGGATTGAATCCCGGCCAGGAAGATTAAGATCTGGACTCCGGAATATGAGATAATGTCGTAAATTTGACTCGCGGCCGTGCTCAGGAAGTTTACCGCGAAAGAAGGCAAATTCGCATTAATCAAGAAATCGCCAAAATTAAACATCCGGGTAAAAACATCCTGCATGGCCATATCCATCGACGCATCCAACGTGGCGGCGTCAATCGACATCGCGACATCAACGGCTTGGGAGTTGAAGATAACCGGCATGAAGAATACCGCCCGGACAAACGCTCTCCCTCTGAACTTTGAGTTCAGCAGCACCGCGATAATCAAACTGAACACTAACACTAACACGAAGGAAAGCAAAGTGTTAGCGGTCGAGTTAAGCAAGGTTTGCCGGAATGTTGTGTGCTCCCGCAAAATGTATTTGAAATTATCAAATCCGATCCATTCCGTGACAATCCCGATATGAGCGCCGGTCGTTGATTTAGACCCTGCGTTGTATACGCGGGAAAAACAATATACTATCGTTACAACGAACGGCAGGAAGAAAAAGTAGATAAAACCGATTATCAGCGGTACGACGAAAACGATTCCCCAAATCGCTTTTCTTTTCCGGAAACTAATGTTTTCCGTGAGTTTGTTGGGAACGTAGAACAAAACTTTCCTGACTTTGCTCATCGGTTTTGTCTGCCATAACCGATACCAGGCTTGGGAAATCTTGTTTAAAACAAATCTCAAGCCTTTTGATATCGACTGTCCGATTTTTATGAAAAACGCCTTTATTTTCATAGATTTCCTCCCTCAACGACAGCAAACCAGGAAGGTCGCACCGACAAACCGGATTTAACATCGTAATATGTCGTATTCAAATTATAGTTGATAATCAGTTTGACGCCGTGGCTGTATTCGACTTGAACGACATTATCCTGCAGGATTTTGTGAGATATGAGCCTGCCCTCGTGAATTCTCGTCTCGTCGATAATGTTTTTCATCCTGATAATATCGTTCTTCCAATTTGCGTAATAAGTGTTGTAATACATCGAGTAGTCGGTTTCGTTTAGTATTTTCGGATCTTCATACGACAAGTAGTAATAAAGGTTAGAGCCCGTTTCCAGGGCTTTTAAAATATACCATGATGTCGAATGTTCTTCTTTAAAATTCACGGGAATGCCGGCGTAGTCGAACAACCCACTGATAACCAATTGATAAAACGGTATCGAGTAGTCATAACCTTTCAGCAGGCTTGCCTCCAAAGGAATGTCCACGGCCGCCGTGGCGTAGCTTAGAGCGTAATCAAACGGCGCCGAAAGCAAAATGTTCTCAGTGATGCCGCTGATATTATCTAAAGCGTCAATTTGATAGTCTTTCCCTTTTTCCGGAAAAATTCCGGCCCGGTAATCGCCCACGCGGAAGTTGCCGATATCGCTCAGATACGCGCCGTTAAGCGACAGTTTGCTTAAGGAAGAAGTCATCCGCGTTGATAAGTGATGGTAGAATCGCGGCGATATCATTCTAACCGCCTGGGTCGAGGTATTGATCAGTTCGTAGGGACGGTGATAGGCATACAGGTTGGAAATACTTCGCGCCGTGTATTTAACATCGCCAAAATTAAAGTCATATCCCCTATTTGACGCAATATTTAATTCGGGATAAAATTTGATATTGCGCTTGGCCATATACTCCGCGAGTTCGCGCATTCCCGAACTTCCGCCCAACACCTTCGCCGGTTTCAGTTTGGCGGACGCCTCCGGTTCCATCGCTTCATTTGTCCAGGCCATGTAGCTGACCATAAAATCGGCGAAACCTTCCGCCTGCAAATCCTCGATAATACTCCGAGCTTGTTCATAGGTCGTCAGGCTGTAATCTTTGGTATAGGGAATACCCAAAGTAACCTTGCGTTTCTCGAAAGAACCCAGCATATTCAAGAACAAGACCGTTTTATCGGTATTGTCTTTCTCTTCAATCTTGTATTTATCAATAAGGTAATCGCGGTATTTTTCGGCTAACTTAACATAATCGATCCTGCCGTCATCGTCGACAAATTCATCGTATTCCAAGAAGACGAACTTGAAGATAAAGTCGGTCTGGCTTCGCGTCGTCGACCATTTTGTATATGGTCTAGCCCACGTGCCGATGGAGACAGTTTCCTTTTCCCGGTATTTGACGCGGAAATAGACTGTATTTTGCGTTTGCGCCAAGTATTGGCTTTCCGCTCGCTTAAAGTCGGCATAAACCGCGGCCTGGCTGGCGCCGCGATCGACGATCGCCAACACTCCTTTACCCGCGGTTTTATCAAGAAAACCGTACATGTTCAGCATAAAGTTTTTATTATTATCCGTCTGCTGAGGGGTTGAGCGGGTAAATGTCTTATCGGCGCCGTAAAACTCTTTGAATTGAGCCTGGTAATTAAGCGGGCTTTTGGGGCTGTTAAATTGCATAATCGCCCCGCTGCCGTCCGGCAAGATAATATAGCCCTCGCTGTTCAAATCGTTATTTGTCGTAAAGTTGGGCATAATATCGAGACTGCCCAGTTTCGCGTTGTGCGAATAGATGGTTGACTCGCCGTTTTCCTTATAGTCCGCGCCCTTCCCCTCGATTATCGAGTCGTCGAGAATCGCGACGTCCATTCCCGCTTCGTTCAGGGTAAAACGCATCGCGACGCGGAAAACCGGCGGATAAACTTCGGCCGATTCGCCGAAAATCTCGTTCTGAATTTGAGCATCTTCTATGCTGAAAAGTTCCTGAATCGGCTCGCCATTTTCGTCGTATAAAAACTTCCCGTTCTCGTCGCGCTTATGGAACCCGCCCATTTTAAAATAGCCGGGCTCGATGTCGTCGTACGGATTTTCATCATAATAAACATACTCGGGAACAAAAGATTTTTTCCCGAATTCATCGGTTTTTTCGGACAGCCTGTAATAAAACCAATTCGGGTTGTCATCGGTATGCTTGCGATACCAAATGTCGTATAACTGGTTTAGTTTTAGCGTTCCGGTTTGCTTTAACTCAAAATAAGGAGAATTATTACTGTAATTGCCGCTCCAATCAGAACTGTAAGTCTCCTCCGTGCCGTCTTCCAACTTTAACTTGCTTACGGGAAAATAACAAGTACTGTTCAAATATTCATTGAATATATAAGAGTGAGCGAAAGGGTTTACGATGATCGGGGAAGCTCCCGGCTCTCCGTAATCGACAGAGTTATAATCAACGCCCATTTTAAGTTTTAATTTGTTCAGCGGGCGTCCTTCTTCGTCGGTTTCCAAAAGTCCGGATATATTCCATTTAACCGGAAGCTCGTTGCCTTCCTCGTCCACCGGCGCGTTCTGAAAAGAGTGCACCGGGCTCACTACGCCCAACCCATTTTCTTCGATATAATCGGCGACTTCTTTGGACCACGTTACGGCGGCGCCGTTGTATTTCATCTGTTTTGCTCTGGTGCCGTCGGGTAACGTTATGTCAACTAAGGTCACGACGAAGTAGGTGTTGCCGACGAAGTAATCCAGAAGTTTTTCCCTGTCAAATTTTTTGGGGAAAAAGCTGTTGATCATCATAAAGTTTCCGATATCATATAGAACCTCGACGCCGTCTTCCAAATATTTAACCGAGTAATGCCTTTCCTTGATACCCTTTAACTGGTTCTCATAGAAAACGCTGTGATCGATCGTGTTGTAGGGCGGCGTGCTCTCTTTTCCGTTCGAACCGATATAAGTCATCAGAAGATTGGACCTGATGTTGGAAGGATCTTGCTCGACGGTGCTTGCGGAGTCGTAAATAATCCCGCAAGTCGATTTATCGTAGTTGTCGAACCCTTCAAAGGTCTTCCCGTTCGGCGCGTCGCAAGTTTTATTTACGACAACCGACACGGTCGTGGTATGCTCGTTGAAAAACATCGTGTATATATCGTTTTGAGCAACGATCCGCTCTTGCTTGAGATGAAATTCAACGTAGCCGTCCCCGATGACGTAGGTCGCCGGGTCAACGCCGTCGATCAAGGCTTGTTTTTCCGCTTCGGTTTCAAACGGCACGAATTTTTTCCCTTCCTCGCTATAGTCGGAATAATCGACATAGCCCTCGAGGCTAAACGGCAAATTATCGCTGTCTATCGCCCGGGCTTCAAGCCCGCCGACGAAATACATCAACGCAAAAATGCCGACCGTTATAACCAAAGCGAAAGCTATTATATATTTTAGTCTTAAAAACTTCATCTTTGCTCCTCCCTATATATACCTTAGCGTTATTTCACGGTAAATGGTATATACGAAACCGTAAATTTTCTGGAACAAATCATATGCCAAAACGGCCGTGAAAGCGATAATCAAGACAGCCAATAACGTCAACAAAAGCGAAGCCAGGCATCTTAGCAAGCCGTATTCGTGAATCGAGATCAAACCGAAAAATACCATATAGAGCATCAGGAAAGAACCAAAGCCCAAGACGAGAACGTACAGACCCGTCTCCGCCTGGTAAATGACGTTGGAGACGATAATTCCGAACACTTTCGCAAATATCAATGGGAAAAACGAGTAACATACCATCATGAAAATCTCGTTCATCTTCCCTTTGCCGTCCAAAAAGGACGTCGCGCTCCAATTTGCTACGGTAAATACCAACAACGGGACGACGATATAGGAAATCTCCATCGCCGAGTTGATTTCGTTGACATTGCGGGGATTCACGATATAGCCGGAATATTGCGCTTCCAAAATCTGAACAAAGCAAAGTATTAACAGGAAGGCGATGGCTATCGACATTTTCCCCCTCTTCTCGCGCTTAAAAATGTCGAACCCTTTGATTGGGTGAACGAGAATATAAGCGGGGAATTTAATGCCTTCTTCGTAGACGAAGCGGAAAAAGCTTTTCACTCTCTCCCCAAAACTTTTTTTCTCCACAGCTACTGTTTCATTCATTATTCGTCTCCTTCTCCGGTTTCCTCATCCTTGTCTTTGTACCGGATATTGCGATAAGTCTGATAGGCGACTAATGCCACGATTAATACCGCGCCCACGGTGAAAACCGGGGTAAAATATTTCCCAACCACTTGATCGCGGTATAATTTATAAGCCTTTGAATAATACTTCACGTCGTGACCGGTTTTAAAATAACTCATCGCTTCCTGATAACGCTTCTCGTTTAGCAGCGACTTGCCGATCCCAATATAGGCGTATTCGTAGTTGGGGTTCTTGGCGATTACATTTTTCCACTCTTCCGAGGAAGCGACCAAATTACCCTCGTAATGATATTTAACCGCCTTATTGATCACGAGGGCGATATCCGTCGGGACAAATCGCAATACCGCCTTACTGCTGGCATCCAAAGCGATGATATTATCGCCTTGATAGCAAATAGCCACGGGATTGTTTAAGTCGCGGAATTCGTTACCGCGGCCGCCGGAAATGTAAAGGAGATATCCCTCGTCGTCATATGTGAACAAGCGGCCCGTTTTTTCATCGGCTACCGTGTAGACGCCGTAATCGTTAACGGTAATCGCGGAAAAGCGGGAGGGCCCGAGTAAGTTTTGATCAACTCCGGTTCTCGCGTAAAGCAAGTCGCCTTTCGGATCGTGATAACCGTTCCGAGTCAGAACGTCCTTGCCCTCGGCGTTAAGACGTTTAATCATCCGCGAGTCGTCGACATCGTCGATTGCCCGCGACGTCGTGTAAATAAATTGGTTTTTAATCGCCAAACTGGTGTGCGTGGTGTTGACGATTGTATGCTGGCGGCGGATTTGCTCTTCGGTCATCAAACGACGCCAGAATATTTGCCAGAAAGAAAGCTTAACGTAATTGACGCCTATAAAACTGCTGAACTTGCCGTCCGGCCAGAACATCATGATGCCTTCGTAGACGCCTTCCGATATGACGTATATCCTGCCTTTCGCGTCGGTAGCGAGTTTTCTCGGCAGGAAGGTCTTCCCGGAGAAATTAATCGTTTCCGGAGCAGGCACGACCTGCACCACGCGATAATTATTGGCGTCAACGATTACGATTTGGTTGTTTTTCTTATCGCAAAGGTATATCAAGTCATCCATGACCGGATATCCTTCTTCGTCTTTGACCGGTTTCCCTTTATCGTCAAGTTTTGGACGCAGGGAACGATAAACCCCCGAGAGCTCGAAACAATTTATGTAAAATTTTTCGTGCTCCTCGCGATCTTCATACGCCTTATCGGCGACTTCAAGAAAATCCTCAATCCGTTTATTTTCCTTTTGTGTCCTTAAATACTCGGCAAAACTAATCGATTTCGCATCGGATCCCGTTCCCTGCCGAGTTTTTATTTTCGAAAGCATTTCCTCTTTGTTCAGGAAATCCTCGGGTCTTATTTCGAAACTTCTCAGTTTATATTTGAAGTTCACGTCGCCGTCGAAAACATAAAGGATGTTGCTTCCGGAATCAACGATATAGATAACATCCTCGCCGTTTTTCTCGGTAAACAGATACAGATCAGACGGGCTTTTAAATTCTTCCGATTCTACCTTGTCGCCCGCTTCATTGGTCCAGCGGTCGCTAATAACCGTGAAAATGCCGTCGGCGGTAACCGAAAGACCGACGGTGGAATAAATCAACCGCCCGTCATGAGAATAATTGTAACCGACGGCCGCTTTGGCGGGGACGAAGGTAATCGATAATAATAACAAAAGCGACGCGATCATTATTTTATAGTATTTTTTCATCATTACCTCCTATTTCATTCCCGAATGAGCCATCGTGTCGATCATATGGTTTTGGGAAACAATAAACATAATGATAGGAACGGTAATCATTATCAAACTGACGGCCGCCAAGGTTCCTTGGCGCGCGGGCCCGGCGGTGGCAATCTGACTTAAAGCGTAACTTAACATTTTCTTTTGTTCGCTGAAAATCGTGACCGAGCCCTCGGCGCCCCATAGGCTGCGGAAATTAAGAATTATTAAGGTAATCGACGCCGGCTTAACTAGCGGCATAACGATTTTTCGATAAATCGTAAACTCGCCCGCCCCGTCTAGTTTCGCCGATTCCAAGAGACTGGTCGGGACATTAACCATCGTTTGCCGCATCAAATAAAGTCCCAAGGACGAGGCGATAACCGGCAAGATTATCGACCAATGCGTGTTGATCAAGCCGAACCAATTGAGAATCAGGAAGTGCGGAATAGCGGTGACCGCCGCCGGGAACATCAACGAATAAGTAATCAGAGTAAGGATAAATTTATTCCCGGGCAATTTATACTTCGCGAGCGGGTAAGCGCACATTGACGCGATAATCAAGTGACCCACCGTCCCGATAATCGTTATCATCACGGTGTTGAAGAAATACCGGGAGAACGGGACCAACGAGGTCGCGAGCACGATGCCCAAATCGCGGAAGTTATTAAGGGTGGGATTGCGAACAATGAAGTTCGGCGGGTATAAGAAGATTTCGTCCAAAGGCTTGAACGCGTTGCTGACGATCAAAACCAGGGGCAGGACGCTTAGGATTCCCGCGAAACCCAAAACGATAAACAATATGATATCGCCGGCGCGCGAGCGGTTAACTCTTTTTCTCCGCCTGGATTTAATCATTATCTTAAAAGAAGATATCTCGGCGAACGGCCGCGAATCAATCGAACGCGCTTTGCGTTCATTGCGCCGCATTCTTTTTTCTTCTTGTTTCCTTAATTTTTCCTGTATTTTTTCTTCGTAAGTGAGTTTCCGCTTCGCCATTACGTTCCCACCTTTCTGATTATTCTTCTAATGAGTTTGTTAAGTAAGATTGCCGCCAGGAACATGACCGTCGCGATCGCCGATGCGTAACCCATCTCAAAACGGATGTGGCCGTAGTCCTGCAAGTGATTGACAATCGTGTGTCCCGCGTACTGTACGGAGGGGAACCCGGCCAACGCCGTCGTGACCGCCCCGACGTTCAGGGAGCCGGCAATCTGGATAACCGCCGAAAAGATAAGAATCGATTTCATGTTCGGCAAGGTAATATACCAAAGTTCCTGCCAGCGGTTCCTGATGCCGTCCACGGCGCCCGCTTCATAGTACTCGCGGTTAATACCTTTTAAGCCGGCGATCATCGCCAAGAAATTAACGCCCAAACTCATCCATAACTGCACGATAATAACAATCGGCAAGATATATTTCGCGTTTTGTAGCCATGTGATTGGTTCGCTGATTATTCCCCATTCGATTAAATAAGCGTTGGCGTAACCGTAGATATCGCTCGCAAATATCAGCGACCAAATCGTTATCGCCCCGCCCGCTATTGACGGCGCGTAGAAAACCAAAGTGATGATAGACCGCAGATAGCGGGGCAATTCGTTAATAAGCCAAGCGACGACGAACGATAACATGTACCCTATCGGCCCGGTTATCAGGGCTATAATCAAAGTGTTTTTAACGGCGATAATGAAAATCGGGTCGTTCAAAAACAAATCCAAATAGTTATTCCAGCCCACCCATTTCGGCGTTTCAAGAATGTTGAAGTAGGTGAAACCGAGCGCGAAACTCATGACAACCGGGACTACCGTAAATAACGAGAACAACAGTAAATACGGCACCATCATGAGATATAACGAACGGTTGAGGTACATTTTTCGGCGGAATGGCTTTTTCCGGCTCCATTGATCAATTTGAATCGATTTCTCGCGCCACCATCTCCGTAATTTCCCCATTCTTTTCGAAGAAGCCGGAACTGTCGTTGTGTTTTGTACTTGTGCTTTTTCCATGGCCTTCCTCTAATCCAATCCAAATTCTTTTCGTTTTTTGGTAATCTCATTGTTTATCAGGGTTATATAGTCCTGCAGCGTTTCCCGCGGGTTACTGTCGGTATTTACGACCTCGCGGAAAGCATTCTCCAAGTTCCTGCCGGTATAATATCCGCCGGGGACTTCCGGAACGCCGACGCTTTTACTCCATTGTTCAATCAGGACTTCCCTTTCATCGCGCGTCCAGGCAAGATTTTGGAACGCCAAGACGTTCGCGGTATTATGCCGGGCCGCGGCTCCGAGAATCGATTCCAACTCCCGCGCGTAACTTGTTTGAATATCTTTAGACACCCACCAACGCATGAAATCCCATGCCGCTTCGTAATCCTGCTCTCTCCCATCCTGTTGCAACATTACCACGGCCGACCCGGAGGTGGCGCCGCGGTTATTGATTTTGCCGTCATCTTGATAAATTCCCGGCAGAGGAGCGAACGACCACTTACCGGCTATTTCCGGAGCGAAAACAGTTAATCTGTTAAACAATTCGTATCCGGCGATGCCGATCGGCATCTCCCCGGTTCGGAAACGGTTCTCGAAGTTCGTTACCAGAAGCGAGAACCCGTAATCCGTGTAATACCGGCACCATAATTCAAAAGCCTGCATTGCTTCTTCCGTATCGAAGTTCGACTCGCGGTTGCCGTTCCGATAGAACGACCCGCCGCGCTGATACAGCATTGTGGCGAAACCGGGGTTAACGTAGGATGACGCGCCCACGGGCGAAATCGGCAAATAGAACCTTAGGTTAGATATTGACAGCTCGGTCACCAAGGCCGTGACGTCGTCCCATGTTTCCGGCACCAGCCAGCCTCGATCCTCGAATATGTCTTTTCGGTAAAACGTCACGAGGAACGACTGGGTATTGGGAAGCGCGTAATAGCCGCCGTCGTATTCGTAGGGGACCATCGCGCTTTCGAAGAATAAGTACTGGGCGTCGGGATCATCCATCCTCCCCTCGTTGTAATCGACATTGGGATCGCATAAGCCGTCCGCCGCGTTCTTCGCGGAACAAATACCGGTTACTTCGTAGAATTCGGGGAACCCGGAAATATCCTTAACCGCTTTACGCATCGCATAGTTAACCGGCAAACCGTTATCGACGTTAATGGCGACGTCGGGACCTATCCCCGCTAGCGTCGCGGAAAGCAAAACCGACGGGGCGACGACTTTCAAGTCGACGTTAACTCCGTATTGCTCGGTAAACGTGTTGGCAAGCAACGTGTTAATAGCGTTTGCTTGTTCCCGACCGGCGACGGCGCTGGTCAGAAACCAGACTTCAATGCTCTTATCGCTGTCAATAGACGGAAGTTTACCGACTAACTCGTAATCAAAACTGAAAGAGAGGAAAAATGCTCTAATATCAAACCAAGTCTTAGCGAAAAAATTTGATCTCGCTTTCGGCAATTGTTGCATGGAAGTGTGAATCCACAAACATTCAACCGTAAGCGACTGCTCTTTGATATCGCTGATCCAAGTGCCGAGCGCCGAAAGGTTTTTGGCGAAATCATTCAGACGCTGCTGGATGGTCCGCGGTTTTTTATGCATTTTTCTTAACTGAATCGCCATCTTGTCAATGACGGCAACCTTGTCGCTCTTTTCGCCGGAGATCTCCGTAATTCTTCTGGATACTTCCTCCAAGGCTTCCGCCGATTCCTTAATGGTTTCTAAAGTGCCTTCGACCCTGGCGTTTTCGCCGTACAAGTAATATTCTTGATACGGGTCGGGGTTAACGGTCGTGATGGCGATTATCCGAATATATAGATTATTCAACCTGTCGACGACTCTTTGCACCTTGTCAATTTGCTCGCTGTAATCGCCGAGAGTCGCTTCCAATGTTATCGTGTTGACTTTCCCGCCTTCAAGATAAAAGGCAAACGGCTCGTCGGAGGTTCCAAGCGTCACGTTTCTAAAATCGCTGCTGTAAGCGAATCGCGCGCTGTTCGCCTCGATAAAAGGAATTTCACCGTTAATATAGACGCGCCGGGTGGAGAAAAGCCCGCGCGACGTGTCTTGCCGCGAACGGAAAGTTATGTAGTACAATCCCGACTCGCAGTCGGTCATGTCGATTTCCCAGGTGATGGCGTCTCCCGGCGTTGACCACTTGCTGCCGCCGATGGCGTTAAGTTTCATCTTTACCGGGTGCACTGGGACGTTCTTCGGGTCGGTCCGGTCGGATATCGCGTAAAGGGTCGGCGCCGTTCTTTCGGTCGCGTCCTCCCCCTCGATTCTAATCGGCTCTTCAAGACTCGCGATGTCGTTATAACCTAACAGCGCGTAATGATCGCGATACTCCTGATACGTCTGAAGCGGCTTGTATGACGTTATGCCGATCGAGACGATTGCCATCGACTCGCGGATCGATTCGAAGGTTATCGTGTTTTCCCCTTGTTTGAAATAAAGCAAATACGGCTCGACAACATAACCGGCGTGGTCGCGGATATATTCCCTGCGGGAAATATTATCAACTTCCACTTGGCGCGGTTTCATGTCGTTTCCGCCGATGTCCTGAATAATCTCTCCCTCGTCCTTCCAATAACGCGGGAATTTGATATTGATTAAATCCTCATACTGCAGCGGGTACTCGAGAGATGTGTTGGTGTCAATGTTTTCATTGACGATAATTTTTCTTTCGATGGTCGCGCCGCCTTGCTTATACGGGAAATAATCCACGTAAACACGATACAACCCCTCTTCAGGGATATTCGGTATCGTCCAGGTGGCAAATCCGCGCTCGGTGGTTAAATAAGCGTCGACCTCTTGGCCCGCGTTATCCTTGATTGTCACAACGCCAAAACCGTCGAAGTTGTCGCTCGCCACCGCGGACGTTCCGGAAATGATAATGTCATTTTCAAGTTGCGGCAACATACCGCGGTTGCGTAATTCGTCAAAACTCAATTCATAATCGTCCAATGCGTCCGCAGGCAACCCTTGCCGTAATTTCAGAAAATCTTTATAGCTGCCATCCGGTATAAGCACGTTTGGCGCAATTGATTGCGAATAAACGTGATTAGGGTTAAAACTTTGAATGATTACAACGGCAAACACCGTTAACAAGGCGACCAAAAGAAAAAGCCCCACTCCTCTTTTGATCATTTTTATGTCGATTTTAAATTTACCCTTCATTTTCTCCACCTCTTATATAATTTAGTGTCGCTTCAAGAAAACGATAGAATTTTTCTATGTATGAGATGCTGCTCGCCAGCCCTCCCGATTTATTCCGCTCAAGCCACAATCTTTTTTGCTCGTCAAGGAAACTTTCTCGGCCGGCGATAACGGCCGCGAGCAAATCCATCCGTGTTTTCAAATTAATGTTCTTGTTATAAGCTATATTGAGAACAAGAATATTTCTTAAAAAGGCGATCGTCTGCAGGTATTCGGCTTTGATAATATGAGCGTCTTCCGCTTCCATCGAGGCCGTCTCGACCTCTTTTTCTTTCGCCGTCAAAAACGCGTCCAGCAATAAATATTTATCATAGTCGAGAACGAGCGATGCCGTTCTTTGATGATAATATTCGCAAGGATCGTCCTCGCCGACGGCGTGCACGGCCCACATGAAATTATGGAACGCGGCGGTGCCGTTGGAACGATACTCATTGAGGTAACGATAATAATTTCCCAAATCAAGCGCCGCGTCGGTCATAATGTTTTTCCCGTCGCGATATACGCGGCGGTTAAGATAATCTCGGATTCTTAAGTATGTCCCCTCCGCCACGCGCCAACTCATCATCGCGGCGTAAACCAGCGGCGGATAAGAGACGGGAAGGAATTGCAGGTGACCGAAATCTCCCCAATCGGTAAGCAGGATTCCCTCGCCGCCGTAAATTTTCGTGTAAACGCACGCGTTGGCGATGTTTTCCCACCAATCCTGCGTCCTCCCGGCAAAACTGCACCAACTGGTCGTGCCGGGAGCGGCCATGAATTTAATCCCTAATTCCTTAAGTTTTTTCAAGTTCCGCGAAAACGGGTAATTGGCGTCGTACCCCCAATCGACAAATATCATGTCGTCGGGAAGCCGGCGCAATAGCTCGGGATGATTAATCAATACGTCTCCCCAAATAAGCGGAATCTTGTCATATTTTTTAATCTCCTCGTAGGCTTTCAAAACATAATCGATATAGACGTTCCCCAAACCTATGCGCTCGCATTCTTCCTTCGACTTGCCTTTTCCCAACTCGAAAGGCTCGTCAAAATTCATGTTGAAATATTTTGAGGAAGAAATCGAAAGCATATCTTTGTATAATTTTTTGATAAGCTCCAAAGACCCTTCGTCGAGCGGGTTTAGCGTGCTTGGCTTTCGCATCCTCCCCCAAAGGAATATGCCCTCCGGCATTTCGGCCAAATCCTTAAATTCCTCTTTTTCCAACCATTTTGTCATATGGCCAAACCCGTTTTGATTCGGAACCAAATCAACAAACCGGTCGCGGGCGTATTCTTCGAGTTCCCGGTATTCCTCGACTGAGATATACCCGTCATCCTCCAAGTAACGTTCAAAAGAAGGATAACCGAAACTGAAACCCTCGACATAAAGCTCCAAATGATTCATTTTCAAGTCGCTCATAATGTCGATAATTTTTTTGACCGTGGACACTTTGGGAACTTTGTCGCGGCTGATGTCGATCATAAACCCGCGCGTTTTCAAATCCGGCTCATCCTCGATTAATAAGGTCCTAACGCGGCCGGGCGCCGCTTCTATAAGCTGTAACAAAGTGACGGCGGCGTAAAAAGCTCCGTTTTCACTTTTGGAGTGGACGGTAATCTTTTTCTCGCCGATTTCCAACCGATACGCCTCGTCAGGAAGCTCCGGATCGGACAAAAACAAGATATCGGCGTCGCCGGCGTTCCCTTCAGCGCAATCTATGGAGGCGGATAGCCTATTAAAAACGTTTACCATTTTCCAATTAAAAAAAATGATGAATTTATCAGGCAAAATATAATAGATATTGCTTGTAAAATTCATCTTCTTTACGTGGGGATAAATTTTATACATAGATTCTCCTCATTTCCCGGTCAAAACCATGGATCTCCTCTGTTTCCTATGTGTTATTATATTATAAAAATCGCTTTTTTTCAAGGTGTAATTAAATATTTGTTACCCAATTTCTAGTAGGCCGCCGGGCCGTCTCCCCGGCGACCTTATGAAAGAAGCAGCCCGCAAAAACAAAAAGGCTGATGAAAATTCAGCCTCTTAGATTGGTTGGGCCGGTTTGGTCCATAAACGCTTTAGTCTTTTCCTCGCCTCAACAAGCGACGAGATGTCCTCAATATGCAGATGTTTATAGGTGAAGAAAATCGTTCCTTTTATGTTGGGATAATTTTGATTATATCGAAGCTGGTTGATAATTTCGTCGGGATTGCTCCAATTCCCTTCGTCGCGATAACGATATAACCCTTGTCCCATATATAGTTTAGTTCCGGTCTCGGCGGCGATGCCCGCCCACCATTTGGCAAGATCGGCGTATTTGACGACCTCATAGGTCGTTCCGTCTTCGGTTGTCCGCCAGTTATCAAACTCGAAATAGTTTTGCGGGACGACGTAATCAATCCAGCCCTTCTTCATCCAATGATAGATATCGGCGTAAAGACCGGCGTAGCAGGTAAAGCAAGTGTGATGATTATCCGAGCCTTTATCCCACGCCGACTCGTTGACGACGTCAAACCATTTGCTGTTGGTGCGATAAATACCGAAGGGGCTAATCCCGAACTCGACTTTTCGCGGCAATGTCTTCAGTTTGTCGGCAATCTTTTCTATCAGACGGTTGATATTGTCGCGGCGATAATCGCCGAGACTTTCAAAGCCGGAAGCGGCAAACTTCTCGTTTTCCCGCTCGTCAACGATGGCTTCGTAAGGATAAAAATAATCATCCATATGAATAGCCTTCACGTTGTATTTCCGGGCGATTTCCAACGCGCTTTCCGACACGAATTCCCGGACCTCTTCGCTCGACGGGTCAAGAATGAGTTTGCTTTGAACCGTCTCAATCACCAAATCCGGACGCAAACGGGCGAAATTATTCTCGGCAAGGGTGTTTAAAAACTCCTTCTTCGACATCTCTAAATCGGCCAACTTCCGGTTCGTAACCCGATAAGGATTTAGCCAGGCATGAACTTCGACGCCGGCCTCCGTCGCCTTCTCGACAAACCAGCCGAAAACGTCGAACCCCGGGTATGCGCCTTGTTTGCCCGTTATAAACTCGCTCCACGGGTTCAAATCCGATTGGTATAAAGCGTCGTTGCACGGCCTGACCTGGAATACAATCGTGTTTAGATTATATTCCTTGACTTTATCGATTACCGACAATAAAAACTGTTGATAACTTTCGATCGTTTCTAAAAGCGGCAAATCGATATTGGCCACGGTAGAAAACCATACCCCCCGAGTCTCCTTCTCTTTTTCAACATATTCCGCCGGCGCGAGAATTTCCCGATCGCTGCGAAAATATGTGACATTCCCTTCTTTATTAAATCTTCTAATCGGTTTCATATAAGTTTAAGCGTTTAGCAGCCGACACGCTTCCTCCTTTCGCGCAATTTAAAACAAAAGGCTATTGGTATAGTTCCTCAAGCAACAACAAAGTTTTCGCATTAGCGTCAAATTCGACTTCAATTCCAATCGGAAGATTGATGAACGGGAAAGAATGACCGGAACTAAAATTATAGATCGCCGGTTTCCCACAAGATTTCATGTATTGTTCAACGATGTCGCGACATTGCCATGTCGAGGCGGCATCGTCACAATTACTGAACGAGCCAAAGACAAAACCCTTGGCTTTTGCCAATTTACCGGAAAGCCTTAATGTCGATAAGTAACGATCGATGCGATACGGTTTCTCGTCAACATCCTCCAAGAACACGATTTTATCGGTAAAATCAACTTCGTACGGGGTTCCTTCCATAGCGGCAACCAAACTCAAGTTCCCGCCGATAAGAATGCCCCGGGCCGCGCCGCCAACGATCGTTTCGGCGTCATCGTAAGGATTTTTCAGAACCCGTCCCTTTTGATTTTGAAACAATAACGCTTCAAAATCGCGACGGGAAAACTCGTCAAAACCGGGATTTCCAAGATACACGCCGAGCGCCCCGTGCGCGGTTGGGATGCCGGCGTATCGATATATCGCGTTTAATAATACCGTAATATCGCTAAACCCGACAAAAAGTTTCGGTCGCGAAGCGATTAGGCGGTAATTGAGTTTATCAACAATCCGGCTCGAGCCGTACCCGCCCAGCATGCAAATGATCGCGGCGATACTTTCATCCTCGAACATATCTTCCAAGTCCCGAGCCCTAAGATCATCGTCGCCCGCCAAATAACCGTAAGCCGCCCCGAGACTCTTCCCGTAGCGAACCGAAAGCCCGAGCCCGTTTAAATATTCTTCCAGCGCGGGAATCCGCGGCGAACGGGTTGAAATAGAAAAAGCGGGACAAATAATACCTATCGCATCCCCCTTTTTCAATTTAGCCGGTTTCATTTTTACAATTCCATTTTCGTGAATTTCTGATAACCGAAAACATTAAAGCATTGCGCGTGCTTATATTTCGCCAGGCATCCCCTGACATAAGTCAGGTGCGTGTAATAATCGTAATAACGGAAGGACGGGCTGTTCATGATGAACCAATGTTTCTTTATCGCCTCGGTCCATAGTTCGTACCCGTCGCCGCAGTTAACGTAAATATAAGGGTCAAAGCCTTCCCGGTCTTCCCAATTCTCAGCGAAATAAACCGGCGCCCAGGCTTTCTCTCCCTCAAGCTTATCGCCGTCGTAGACAGCAGCCAAAAACGCGGCGTCAACAACGATTTTATGGCAATTGGCATGATCCTTGTGCATGCTGTTTTTCCAATGGGTGAAAATAATGTTGGGCCGGTATTTCCTAATCGCGGCGGCGACCTCGAAACGGACCTTCTCGTTATCGGGCAACTCGCCGTCCGGATAATCGAAAACTATCGCCTCGCCTTTAAGCATCCGCGCGAACTCTTCCGCCTCGCGGACTTTCTGCTTGCGATACTCGCTTACCGGGACGTCTTTGGGGTTCCCCCTTTCCCCGGCGGTAAGGGCCATGGTAACGATTTTATCGCCTTTAAGCGCCTGATGGGCGAGCACGCACCCGGTCGTAAGTTCCATGTCGCCGACATGACCGCCGATGGCCATAATCGTTTTGCTCATTTTACCAATTCCTTTCTCATGATTGCAAACGACTGAACGATGCGCATTCCGGCGTAAAGATAAATTTCGCGGGCCGGGTTAGCGGCGCCCGTGTGCAGGGTCATAAATTTCGCGCCGTTATTTTTCGATTCCTCGCAAAGCATGCAGAACAACGCTTTGCCCAGTCCCCGTCTTTGCGCCTTCGGGTGCACGCCGAGACCGGCGAGAAACGCCCTTCCTGACGGCATCGTCGCCAAGGGGCCGGTAAAACCCAATATTTCGCCGTCTTTTTGCGCGATAATTACCGGCGCCGGTTTTTCTTTTTTCAGGTTATCGCCGATTTGTCGGCGCCAATCCTCGTTTTTCAAAGCGTCAAATAGCTCGTCGAACCCGTAATGTTTTTCCGGGTCATAAAGGGTTATCGTGTATCCCTCTTCCGCGTTGGCTTTCATCCTCTTCACCACCGCGTCCGGGAGCTTGTATTCGCTCAGGTTTATATGATAGGCGTCTTCCTGGCCGTTGACATTATAACCGTTCGCGAGCAACAGGAAATAAAACGGCGAATTAAAAGGAATTGCCGGGGCGTTGGGATGCTCGTGCCGGTCATAACCGGGCACGAGCCATTCCAATTTAACCGGGTTGAAGAATAGACAACGGACATATGTTTTGCCTTTGCCTTTTAAAAAGTCTTCCAAGGCAAGCAGGATTTTCGTGCCAATTCCGCGCCGCCAGTAATTTTTATCAACGGCGACGCACGTTACGTAACCGGGCGTTTCCCGCGGATCCTTGCCTTGGTTATTGTATACGGCGTTTCCGAAACCGATTATTTTCCCTTCCTTGACGGCGACGAGCAAACCGTCTTCGTCGAAATGGGGGTTATCCAAGAATTTCGCCCTAAAAGTCTCCGCGGAAAACGGCGCGTAAACGCTGTGCGGGCAAACGCTCTCGTTCCACAGGTTAATAACGTCATTTATCATTGATGGTTCAAACTTTTTGATTTCCATTTTTCCTCCGATGATAAAAATGGCTAATTATATAATTCCCGAGTTTAGATCTGAACGGGATAATTTTTAAATTGGCGCGGGTCGGATGCACCCGGTTTGTCAACAAGGCGAAACCGACGTTATTGGTCTTATCGATAAAAATATTGGTTCCCGTGAAACCGGTATGCATTATCGTCTCCGGACTCGCCAAATCGCCTGCCGAGGGGTAACTACCCTGCAAGATCCAACCCAAACCGCGGCGATTGCAGTCAAGGGAAACGCCGGTCTTCATTTCCACCTGCGGCCTAAAAAGTAAATCCACGGTCGGTTCCGACAAAAACCTGCGCCCGCGGAACACGCCGCCGTTTAGGATCATTTCAATGAAATGGACAAGATCGGCCGCCGTCGAGAACAACCCGGCGTGGCCGGCGACGCCGCCCAGTATATAAGCCTTTTCATCGTGAACGTCGCCGCGAAGATAACCGTCGTAAATCTCATCACGGCGCTCTTCCGTCGGCGCGCAGCGCGCCTTGTCCCGGGGATTATACCCGGTATCGTTCATCTCGAGCGGTTTGAATATATTCTCGCGGGCGAAAACATCAAGCGCCATGCCGCTCGCCGCCTCGACCGTCAATCCCAATAGGATAAACCCGATATCGGAATACACTATCTTGGCGTTCTTCTCGTAAACGGGGTCGAACATCCAAATCTTGTCCAAAGTCTCTTCCCTGCTTTTTAGTCGCGCCGCCCTCGGAATATCGGCCGGAAGCCCGGACGAATGCGTCAACAAGTCCCAGATAAGGATATTTTTATGGCGAAACTCGGGCAGGTAATTCGCGACGGGATCGTAAAGGCGGATCCTACCGCTTTCAAGCAAAAGCATGACGGCGGTCGTCGTGCAAACCACTTTGGTGACGGAAGCCAAATCATATAACGTGTCGGGAGAATTCGGCTCCTTTTCCGGGTACAGGCTTCTATTCCCGAGGCAGCCGGTATAAACCTTCCCCCCCGCGACCAGACAATAATTCGCGCCGGGGAAAGCCCCGTCCTTTATCGCTTCGTCAATAAGTTCGTTTATTTTTTCAATCATCTTCTTTTCTCCGGATAATTTTATCTTGATAACGGTTATAAAAGTTTTTATAACATATCTTGGCGATCTCTTCCTCGCCGTAACCCCGGCGCCGCATCCCTTCGACTATCAAGCCGGCGCGGGTAACGTCAACAACGTCGCGAAGGTTGCTTTCGGGAAATTCCTCGGTAAAATAATCCATAAAGTCAAAACCGAAAGCCACATTATCTACGCCGATCAATTTCACCGCGTGATCCAAATGATTCAAAAAATACTCGACCGTCTGCTCTTCTCTTTTCCTCGACACGAAATTACCGGCGAGGGTCAACCCCAGAAGGCCGCCCGCGTTCTTAAGCGCCTTAGCCTGCTCGTCGGTAAGATTGCGGCGGTGATCGCAAACCGCCTTTAAATTACCGTGAGAAAATATAACGTTGCGGGGGCCGCGGGCGATAACGTCGTAAAAACTCTTCTCGTTTAAGTGGGCCAAATCAACGATCATTCCCAACTCGTCCATCTTATCGAGCAATCTTTTCCCCTCGGCCGTAAGGCCGCGGTCGGGATCCCCCTTAACGCCGGTGGCGTAACGGTTTTCCTCGTTCCATGTCAGCGACGCGTGGCGAAAGCCCAGGCGATAAAAATACTCGATTTCGGGCGCGGCGGGTAAATTTCTTAACCCTTCGAAACCCAAAACGATTTCAAATTCGGAAAACGCCGGCGCGGGCAGTTCCGAAAGAGCCGTCGCGACCGCCGTTTTTAAATCGAAATCATCGGGCGAATAAAGCGTCCAAATACCGCCGACAACCGGCGAGGATTTCAACTGCTCCCGGTGATACGAGGCAAAGCGTCCTTCGACGCCTTTTTCCTTTTGGATATAAAGATCATAAAGAATATCGGTATGCAAATCAAAAATTTTCATTCCGTCACCCCGAAATCGCACGTCGCGACTAAATCGTCCAAGCTTTGGCGCCTGATAGCCTCGGTTATCTTATCGCCTTTAACGAAAATAACCGCTCCCCGTTGCAGACCGTTATAATTCATCGACATCGAGTAACAATAAGCCCCGGTGGCGTAGACGACGATTATGTCGCCTATTCGCACCTCATCGATATTAACCGCCTCGGCGATAATATCCGCGCTCTCGCAGCATTTGCCGACGACGTCGTAAAAGTTAAATGAAGGATAGGGATCGGAATCATCATCCGGCTCGGCGACCCTGTTGGCGACTTCTACCGTGAATTTCGCCTGGTACAAGGCGGGGCGGATATTGTCGCTCATGCCGCCGTCGATAAAGATATACTTCTTCCCGCCGAATGTCTTTTTCAACAGGCCGACCCGGTATAAGGTAAAACCGCTGTCGCCGACGAGCGACCGTCCCGGTTCAATCATTAGTTTTTTTAGTTTCAGGCCGTATTTTTCAACGCGCGATTCGACCGTTTTGATGATTTCGGTCAAAACCCAGCGCAAATCAACCTCGGCGTCGTTTTCAAGATATTTAATCGCGAACCCGCCCCCCAAATTGAGGACGTCTACTTCCATGCCGTATTTTTGCGCGAACCTTTTTGTAAAGTTGAGCATCGTTTGCGCCGTCGCGATAAAAGACTTCGGGTTATTGATTTGCGAGCCGATATGGCAATGAAACCCGTCCAAACGCAAATATTTCGCCCGACGGTAGATATCGACAACTTTATCAATTATTTCCTCGTCGTGAATCGATTCGCCGAACTTCGACGACAACAGCGACGTCTCGATATAAGCGTGGGTATCGGCATATATGCCCGGGTTAATGCGAAACAATGTATTAATGTGTTTTTCTTTTTTTTCCGATAAATCTTTCAGGCGCGCGAGCTCGGTATAACTGTCGACGACGACATACTCGACGCCCATTTCCACGGCTTTTTCTAATTCCCCGTTCGATTTATTATTTCCATGTAACAAAATCCGGTTATTTGGAAAACCGCTTTTTTCAATCAGATGCAGGTCGCCGACGCTGACGGCGTCAATGCTGATATCGCGCCCGGCAAGTATTTTACATAAATACGGGGCTAGAAAGGCTTTCGAGGCATAAACGATTTCCGTCGCGAATTTGTCGCTTCGAAAATACTCTTTAAAAATATTTATTTTCTCGATAATCCCTTCCTCGTCGTAAACATAAAGCGGGGTCCGGTACCGAGCAGAAAGCTCGGATAAGGAAAAATCCCCGATATATAATTCGCCGTTTTTTACTGTCATTGATTTCGTACGCATAAATTTGTTACCGGTCCTTGCTATTTTATTATAACATAATACGCTTTTATTGTTAACTAATATCGATAATTTCCGTAAGAAGCCCTATGAGCTCGTCCTTTGTTTTCACGGTCATCAGCCGTTTTCGCGCGTGACGGATATTCGCCAGCCCCTTTAAATACCATGCCGTCCATGACCGCATTTCCATCACCGCGACGGGCTCCGGCTTCTCTTCCAACAATAACGAGAAATGCCTTAAACACAATTCGATTTTTTCCTTGAATCCCGGCGGTTCTTTGAGCGGTAATCCGGAAAAATAATCGACCATGTCGCGAATCAGCCAGGGATTTCCAAGCGCGCCGCGACCGACCATTAAATAATCAACCCCGGTGACTTCGGCCATTAGCGCCGCGTCCTCAACCGATTTAATGTCTCCGTTTCCAATAACGGGGATGCGAACCGCTTCCTTGACCGCGCGGATATAATCCAAATTAACTTTTCCTCGGTACAAGTCGGTTTGCGTCCGGCCGTGAATCGTGATCATCGAAGCTCCTGCTTTTTCGACAGCGCGGGCAATCTCGACGCAATTTATATGCTTATGATCGAACCCGGCGCGGATTTTCACGCTCACCGGTTTGCTTACGGCGCTTGCGACGGCGCTGACAATCTCAGCCGCCTTCTTCGGGTCTTTAAGCAGGGCGCAACCGGCATTCGCCTTTAAAACCTTGCGCACGGGACACCCCATATTGATATCCAGGATGTCAAACTCCGCTTTTCTCTCAAGCAGGCGCGCAGCCTCGGCCAAAGTTTCCGCCTCGCCGCCAAAAACCTGCAAAGCCACCGGCCTTTCCTCCGGGTAAGTTTTCGCGAGTTCCCATGTTTTATCATTATCATAGAGTAGGCCGTTTGCGCTAATCATTTCGGAAAAAACCAACCCGGCGCCAAACTCCTTCGCGATGCGTCGGAAAGCCGGATTAGTATAACCGGCCATCGGGGCCAGGACTATTCTGTTTTTTATGTCTACGTTTCCTATCTTCATCATCGCTTATCTTAAGATTATTATAACATGAAACCGAACAAATGCAAACATAACTTTCAATCGCGCGGCTCGATTTCGAAGTTTGCGTAAATCAAGGTTATTTGCTCAAAAATTGATCGCAAGTTCTCCAGATTATCAAGGTCAGTGCGCACGCTCTGTAATTTTCCGCACCAGCTGAAGACGTGATCGCCGATCGCTATGACCGACGGCGGTATATACACCTCGACAAGCGAGCTGCAGGCAAAAAAAGCGTGGGGATTGATCTTTCTAACCTCGTCGCCGATTATTAGCTCCTTAAGCATGCTGCATCCGGAAAAAGCCTGAACGCCGATAATCTCCGCGTGGATCTCGGCCCTTTCGACGCGAGTGCAGTTTTCGAAAACACCGGCGCCCATCGTTTTCAAAGAAGCGGGCAGGACGATCTCCGCGATCAAATCACAATTGTAAAAGGCCAAATCCCCGATATGCGAAAGCGTCGCGGGAAATACCGCTTCCGTTAACGCCCAGCAATCGGCGAAAGCCTCGGCGCCGATTACTTCGAGCCCCTCGGGAAACTCAATCTTTGTAAGAGAGCGGCAGTTATAAAACGCCCGCTCCGCGATTTCCTTTAAAGAAGCGGGGAAAACAACGTTTTTAATCCGGAGATTGTCTTGAAAAGCCCCGGCGGAAATACCGATAACGGGGATTCCGTCAAGCTCGTTCGGAATAACGACCGTTTCTTCGTCGCCATAATAAGCGCCGATATAATAGCCGCCATCAGCGTACTCGGTCTTAAAATCAATCCTTTCGTAAACGGGCGCGATTACGATATCGGAAGTAATGTTTTCAAAATTCTTATCCCAACCGAGAAAAACATAACCCGCGCGCTCCGGCGGCTCCGGGCTTAACGCGGCCTCGCCGTGTAAAACCGTTGCTTCCGCCAATACCTGGCCTTCCCAATCAACAAAAACAACCGTATACGCGCGCTTTTGATAACGCGCCCTGACGATCAAGTCGCCGGTTATATTATCCAAAGGCTGATCCCAACCGATAAACTCATAACCCTCGCGTTCCGCCGCGGGAGGATTATCGATTCCCGTCCCGTACTCGACCTCCATGGCCTCAATCACGCTGTCGTCGTAATCGAGAAACTTAACCGTTAATACTTTTTTCGCCCATTGCGCGTAAAGCGTCGTGTTTCCGGTAAAAATGGAATTATCGTCATACTTACGGCCGGCCTCGTCATGCCAACCCAAAAATTCGCGACCCTCCATTTGCGGGAGAGGAAGGTTTACCGGCTCGCCGCCCACCTCGATGTCGGGAAATAGTTTTTCCCCGTCGGAGTAAAACGAGACCGTGTATTTTTCCCCTCCGCATGCCGTTAAAAATAAAAGCAAAACTAAAAACGCAAGCGATAATTTTCTCATTTTCCCAAACTTTCTTATAATATTTTCTCAACAAAAAGAAGGGTTGATATCAACCCGTTTGTTTTAGGTATTCTTTAATTTTACTGCCCAAACCGGCGGCGAGCAACGCCTTCGCGCAATCGGGAAGAAAAAATGCCGCCAAGCCGGAAAGCGCGTTAAAATAAGAGGCGCTCATGACGAGCGATAAAGATACCGCTCCCGCCAGATAAACAAGCGCGACCCCGAATATGATATTGACGGCCGTCAGCCGTAAAAACGACCGGTCGCCGCGAAAGCAAGCGATCAAAAATGCGGCTAAGGGAAAGGCAAGAATAAATCCCCCGGTCGGCCCCGCCAAGACGGACGGCCCGCTTTGGTAGTTGCTGAAGACGGGGAGGCCGATTATTCCGATCGTTATATATAAAACCATGCTTAGGAAAGCTTCCGCCGGGCGGAGCATTATCCCCGCCATCATCACGACTAGCGTTTGCAAGGTGACGGAAACATTAAGCGCCGAGAGCGGCACGGAAGGAAAAACGACCGTCAAGACGCACATCATTGCGGTAAAAGCCGAAACGCTGACCATGCTTTTAATCTTCATAATTACATTAAGGTGAACATAATCTCACATTCGCAAGCCAGCTCATCGCCAACCTTCGCAATCCCCTTGCTCACGCCAAAGGCCCCGCGTTGCTTAATAAGCACCGCTTCCAAGGTCAGCGTATCCCCGGGGATGACCTTCCGTCGAAATTTCGCCGCTCGGATACCGGCGAAATACGCGGTCTTGCCCTTGTTTTCCTCGGCAAGAAGCAACGAAACGGCCCCGACCTGCGCCAGCGCCTCTACAATCAAAACGCCGGGCATAACGTGTTCCTGAGGAAAATGTCCCTGGAAATACGGATCTCCCGCCGTCACGCATTTAACGCCGACCGCTCTTTTTCCCACTTCCAATTCATCTATCCGATCTACCAACAAAAAGGGATGACGGTGCGGAATCACTTCTTGGATTTGATTGCTGTTTAACACCATCTGCTTCATCTCCTAATTCTCATATTTTTTCAATATTAGCGCGGCGTTTTGACCGCCGAAACCAACGTTTATATTTATCGCATAATCCACGACGCGGCGCACCGCCATGTTTGGCGTGTAATTCAAATCGCACTCGGGATCATATTCTTGGTAATTAATCGTCGGCGGGCAAATCCCGTCGGTAATCGCTTTGACGGTCATAATCGTCTCAATCGCGCCGGTCGCGCCCAGGCTGTGTCCCATCATCGACTTCGTGCTGCTGATATTTACCTTGTAGGCG
>LSQX01118421.1_pt1 | contig 43307 bp, 33 predicted proteins | sample 654561 | NCBI WGS metagenome assembly LSQX01 (sample SAMN04489861, study PRJNA283612) | anaerobic digester metagenome | isolation source: 4 biogas reactors fed with cattle manure at either 37C or 55C with and... | place: Denmark: Kongens Lyngby | collected 2014 | reverse complement strand
CGTAATAGCCTTTGCCATTAATTTTGATGTAAGTTTCATCAAAGTGCCATTCATCTGACACAGCAAGGCTAAGCTGTTTCTTGTAAGGACTAGCGGCATTACGTAAAGCGAGAGCAAATCTTTTACACCAATTACTGACCGTAACATGAGAAACCTTAACTTCACAGACAAGTTCCAGATGCTGACTAATCTTTCTAAGAGTAGAATTGTCAAAGAAATAAAGAGTAAGAGCAGTAAAGACAATGTGAAAAGGATGTCTCATTCTCTTAATGGTAAACTTTTCCAGATCAATGGAGCTTGAAGAAGTATTGGGAATTTCAACCAACTTAGGCACAGAGAAATGATGATTACATCTCTTGTCAGAACAAGTGAAGTATGAATAAAGCTGATAGTCGTGATGTAAGAAGGTTGCTTTACCACATCTAGGACAAGGTGGATACTTATTGTAATTAGATCTTGGTTTAGCAGAACTCTCAGGAGCCCATTGTCTTTTACAACATTTACATTGAAACTTTTGAAAACCGTCTTTATCTTTGCCAAAACGATAAAGATTATTAGAAAAACAACGAGGGCAAACTAGGTTAAATGATGAATTATTTGATATACTTTTCATAGAGATCTGAATTGTCCTTTCTCGGAGGTAAGTGTGGTTGTTCAAGAACATTCTACCAGAGGCTTTTCAGATCTCTTTTTAATTTTTAACTTAACAGAACATAGATAAGAGAATAGAGGTCAATATGAATAAATTAACTAAAGAAGAGAAAACCGAAATAATAAAAATTGTCTTGGATTCCGCTCAGATTATTTTCGAAACAGAAACCGGATCTCAAGCTGATCTTGATATAGAAGTTAAAGGTTTTGGTGATTATGTGACCCGAGTTGATCAGGAAATCCAAAACTACATAGAAAAAGAACTTTTGAAAATATTCCCTGAGCATCAATTCTTAGGTGAAGAAGGAGAGCGCCATAGCTTTGATCAAACAAAGCCTTGTTGGATTCTTGATCCGATAGACGGTACGACCAATTTAGTTTGGGATATACAACATTCTGCTATTTCTTTGGCTTATTGGAATGGTCTTGATTTAGACTTTGGTGTCATTTATGACCCTTTTCTGGATGAATTGTTCGTCGCAAGTAGAGGCGAGGGAGCTAAGCTGATTCAAGCAGCAAAAAGAAACTATCCTAAACAAACAAAACTAGACTTAAAGATGAGAGAACTCCAAGAACTAAGTCAAGCAATTGTTGCTTTTGGCTCTGCACCATACGGACGTGGAACTGATATAGATCATAAGGTGGTTTTCGAAGTTTTGTCCGATGTATTCTTTGCCACAGAAGATGTACGACGTTTTGGTTCTGCCGCTCTGGATCTGTCATACATTGCTGCAGACAGGTTTCAGATCTTTTATGAACCTACACTTAGCCCTTGGGATTTTGCGGCAGGTATTTTGATTGTAGAAGAAGCGGGTGGAGTTGTAACTGATTTTAAAGGTCAAGCTATAGATATCTTCCAACCATCATCGATAGTCTCGGCAAATCCGGTACTCCATAAGAAATTTCTACCCTTATTGGAAAGACTAACTTAAGAATTGTCTTTTATTATGACATGTTCAAATTAAACTATTACTAGCGCTTAATAGTTTAAATTATTGCAGATGCACAAATAAGAAAATAAAAATTTAATTTCTATTTTTATTTTCAGACTATTCTGCTATGATATTAACTTAAATTTATTCTAGAAAAGGTATAATTATTAGTATCTGATGCATTGTTTAGAAGAATGCAAGTGGAGCGGGAGGGAAAAATGAGAGAATTATCAAATCTGGCGATGACTTTAAAGGGATCAATTATCCGTGAAATGCATACTGCGGCTGCAGGTATGACAGATATCTTAAATTTCACAGTTGGTGAGCCTGATTTCGTTACTCCTCAACCCATTATCGAGAGAGCGTATAAATCTATGCTCGAAGGTAAAACTTTTTATTCTCAAAATAGAGGAATTTTAGCATTAAGAGAAGCAATTCATCAACATCATAAAGAGGTTGACGGTACAAATATTGAGGCTGATCCGGAAGATAATATTTTAGTGACAATTGGCGCTACCGAGGCTTTACAATTAGCTTTACTTGCTACAATCAATCCAGGTGATGAAGTCATTGTCTTAACTCCTTGTTGGCCGAATTATCTAGGCATGATCGCTGTGGCCGGAGGTGTTGCTGTATGTGTTCCCGGTTATGAAGAAAATGGTTTTGCACCTAATCCGGAAGATATTGAAGCTGCCATTACTCCCAAAACAAAAGCAATAATGATTAATTCCCCTTCCAACCCTACCGGTGCCGTGTTGCCTAAATCAACAATAGACGAGATAGCGGGTATTATCGAAAAACATGATCTCTTTGCCTTAGTTGATGAAGTTTACCGTACAATTGTATTCGATAATCAAAAAGCGGCTTCCTTGACCAAATATCCGGCAATTAAAGATAATATTATTTTCATCAATAGTTTTTCAAAAACTTTTGCCATGACAGGTTGGAGAATCGGTTATGTAATAGCTGTTCCGGAATTAATTTCCAAGATGACTCTTTTACATCAGAATTTCGCCAACAGTATTTTTGTTCCGGCTCAAGAAGCTTGTATTACAGCATTGGAAGAATGCCTTCCTGATTCTGAAAAAATGACAGAATCATATGAAAAACGCAGAAATATTATCGTTAAAGGTTTGAACGATATTAAAGGTTTCTCTTGCGTTCAGCCCGGAGGTGCATTCTATGCTTTCACCAATATAAGCGAATTTGGAATGCCATCTAGAGAATTCTGTTTAAAAGTTCTTAAGAATACCAATGCAGTAACAGTTCCCGGCGTGGGATTTGGTAAATCAACAGGTAGACTGAACCTGGATCATTTTATCAGAGTTTCTTATGCTACTGCAGAAGACAAGATTAATGAATTTTTGAATCGCCTGAATGACTTTAGCCAAAAGTTTTTTGCTTCAAAATAAATAATTGCAAATACTAACACCGGTTCCGGTTCTTTAAAATAATCATTGATTAGCTTGTAGAAATCTTGGTATAGCACTTGCTTAGGCAAGTGCTTTTAAGATTTCACCTAATTCCTCATCAGATAAATAAAGTGGGGGAGAGTAGATACTTCGCAGATCATTATTTACGAATTCAATCAGATCAGGTATTTGAACAACATTTATTTGGGGAAAGTTTGTTTCCAATTCCCATTTTTTCTGCAAAGAGCTGATTGTAGTTAGTATTTTTTCTGCACTAATATTTTCAGATAGATTCGTGAATAGCTCCGGTTTATGCTTTAAGTATTGTTCAATTAGTAAAGGCAAAGTTGCAGCGGAAACTTCACTATAAGGCAGATCATAATAAACTGCGAGGGCATTTGCAATTGCGGTTACATAACCTGCTAAAGTCCTACCGGAAGCATTTCCTGCTTGATATGCGGCATTTAACAAATCTGCTATGAGTTGATTCTTTGGTGCAAGATTTGTTTTTTCAAGGTCAACTATAGTCTCCGAATCAATCTTGGCAAAAAGCTCTTCTTGTTCAAGCTTATCAAGCAGTTCGGAGATTGCTTCTATAGCATTTTGTTCAATATACTGAGAATTATTTGTACTGAGCAATGCTTCGACTGCTTGGGTCAAGGTTCCTAATCCTGTTGCGGCAATTAAGCGTTTCGGCATGATTGATATATATTCCGCACAATGCATAACATAATTTGGTTGCAGAGCATTGTCATTCAAGATATATTTTGCTTGATTCGGATGATCGATAATCCAGGCAGTTTTTGAAGATTCTCCTGCAGTAAAAGTTGTGGGAATTGTGATCAGCAAAGGCAAAGATTTATTGCTTGTATTGACTTTGCCTAAACCTTTTAATTTGTGCAGACTTTTATCCGGTCTGAGCGCACGAGCTTTAGTCGCTTTACCCAGATCAATCACAGATCCTCCTCCAATGCTAAGAATCGCTTGGCAACTATTGCTGAAAAACAAATGCACACATTGTTCTACCAGTGTTACTGATGGATTCTCAACCTGCTCAGAGTATAAGGTCAAGATCATACCTGCGCCCTGCAAATTTTCTTTTAACTTGGAAAAGTATAATTGCTTTTCAAAGTTTTGATCACATATTACTAAGATTCGGTCAATCTTTTGTTCGCGTAAGATATGTATTAAATGCAGTATTGATGCATTAGCATCAATCTTATTAATTACTCTTGCTTCCTTCTTATTCAGAAATCCGTAGAAGAAGAAAAATATTTTTTGTTTAATTTTTTGCCATAACTGCAAAACAAACTACCTCTTTAATTTTATTTTTATCTATCAATTATAACAAAACCCCTGATATTGTTACAATTGCGGAAGATTTGAGCAATAATGATTATATTGAACTACTTTCTCGGATCCGATATGTTACAATTAATTTTGTTTATTTAATGCGATTATTTGGGAAATATCATGCTTAAATCAAAGGCCGATTCGATAAAAATTATTATTTTCGTAACGTTACTCGCTCTTTTAAGTGAGTTTTTCGGTTTTCTACGTGATGTCCTGATTGCTTATCGTTACGGGACCGGAACTCTTAGTGATACCTATTTTGCAGTTGCCGGCATTACAATCCTGCTTTTTAATCTGATCGTTAATTCTATGATCACGACGGTGATACCTGTTTTAGCAGAGGTTGAGTTAGCCCAAGGAAAATCTGCCAAGATCAGATATACCGGATTGATTTTTACTCTGATCGGAATCATCTCATTCGGACTGGTTGTTCTAGTTGAATTCTTTTCACCTTTGATTATCAGATTAATTGCAACCGGGTTTTCAGCTGAGCAATTTGAATTGGCTGTCAAACTTTTGAGACTTGGAATTCCGGGCATAATATTCAGTGCGACAGTGGGAGTATTAGCAGGTTTTCTCCAAAGTGAAGGTAAATATTATGCCAGTTCTGCAATGCGAATAGCATTTAATCTGACTTGCATTATTTATTTGTTTTTGTTCGCTGATAATTTTGGAATTGAAGGCTTAATGATAGCTTCAGTAATTGGGACAATGGCTCAATTTTTGTTCTTACAACGTGATTTGAAGCTTAGAGATTACAAATATCAATTTTCATTAACTTTTTCCGATCAATATTTCAAAAAAATCTTACACTTGAGTTTGCCTGTATTTTTGGGTATTGCAATTTATGATATCAATACAATGCTTGATCGAAGTTTCGCTTCGACCTTATCTATAGGAAATGTTTCTCAACTGACTTATGCCAATAAAATAGAGACCTTACTGATCAGTATTTTTGTTTCGGCAATTACGACTGTTGCGTATCCGGAAATTTCACATAAAGTTGCTGAACAAGACAAGGAAGGGCTTAAACAAGTTTTCAAAAGTGCAATTAATATTTGCTTATTAATTGCGATTCCTGCTTCGTTCGGTTTAATTATTTTTGGGCAGCCTATCGTGCAGGTCTTATATCAACGAGGACAATTCTCTGCAGAATCAAGTCTGAACACAGCACGAATCTTAACATTTTATTCTTTAGGTTTGATAGGTAAATCAATCCGAGAAGTTGTTGTCAGAGTATTCTATGCAATGCAAGAAAATAGGAAAACCTTGAATAATGGATTGTTAACTGTATTGCTTAATTTGATTATGAATTTCGCGATATTAAATTTTGCAAAAGTTGAATTATTGGCTTTGACTACCAGTATTGCGATTTTTATTTCTAGCCTGCTATTACTCTATCAATTAAGAAAAAAAATCGGAGAGCTCGGTTTAAGAAGCTTTATTATTACTACAACCAAATCAATGGTAGCAGCTTCAATTATGGCTCTATTATCATCTTTGATGTTTGAAGCTTTGCTAAGAAAAATTGATGCAACTGCCAACGGACCGCTCTTTCTTATTTTAGCATTTACAGTTCTCTTGGCTGTTTGTATCTATTTTGGTTTAGCTTACTTTTTCAAGATTGAAGAAGTGAGAGATCTTGCCGGCCTGATCATTAATAAACTACGAAATAATCAGGCTGACAAATAAACATCTTATCCAATTCTATTTATGATTGATCTTTGGATAAATCCTGCTGTTCAAGAATTGCCTGCAATTCTTCTAAAGACAGATCTTGATAGACACAGCCATTAGGATCTAAACCGCAATTATTAGGTTTGGCTGCACAACTACAACCGGCACAGGGTCCGAGTTTTCTTTGTTTGAGTAAATGTCTGATGATGACAAAAACAATTACAATCAAGATTGCACCAATCAGTAAATCTCCCAAATGCGATGTTAGCCAAGAAATCATTATTGTACCCCATCTTCACTAAATCTTAGAATAAGCAGATTTAGATTTTTTTAGAAGCCTCTTATCATAACCGGGTCTGAATAATAAATATATAAATCCAATTAACAATATCCCGGCAACAACTGCACCCACAATGTCCGGCTTACCTTGAATCAACATGCCTAATTGATAGAAAATTAAAGACATAGAATATGCCAATCCGATTTGATAAATGATGGCAAACGATGTCCACTTGGCACTTGCCATTTCTCTTCTAATTGCCCCGATTGCTGCAAAACAAGGTGCGCAGATCAGGTTGAACAGTAAAAATGAAGCTGCCGCTAAAGCAGTAAAGTCAAGGCGCATATTTTGCCAAATTTGCCAACCATTTTCTGCAATACCTTCAAAATTGTAAAGCACACCAAAAGTTCCTACTACATTTTCTTTAGCTATCAAACCGCTGATTGTCGCGACAGTTGGACGCCAGCCTCCAAATCCGAGCGGGGTAAAAATCCAACCTATACCGGACCCGATGACAGCCAAGATTGAATTGTTGACGTCATCAACTCTGCCAAACCCATTTTCAAAGCCATAAGCTCCCAAAAACCAGATCACAATGGTCGACAAAAGCACAATTGAACCGGCACGTTTGACAAATTCCCAGGTGCGATTTTTGCTGCTGCGTAAAATATCGCGCATTCGTGGGAAATGGTAACTGGGTAATTCAATTACAAAAGGAGCGACATCACCGGCAAACATTTTGGTTTTTTTCAGGATAATACCTGATATGATAACTGCTATAATACCGATAAAATATGAAGCTGCACCAATCCACCATTTGCCGCCAAAAAATGCACCGGCAATTAAAGCGATTACAGGTAATTTTGCACTACAAGGTATAAAAGTTGTAGTAATAACTGTCATGCGTCGATCTCGTTCATTCTCAATCGTTCTGGCAGCCATTATTCCGGGAACGCTACAGCCTGTTCCAATCATTAAAGGGATGAAAGATTTTCCGGACAAACCGAATTTACGAAAGATTCGATCCATGATGAAAGCAATTCTTGCCATATAGCCACACCCTTCAAGTAGAGCCAGACACAGGAATAAGACAAACATTTGAGGTAAGAATCCAAGAACTGCGCCGACACCTGCAACGATACCGTCAACCACCAGTTCGTGTAGCCAAGTACTGACATTTAATTTAGTCAGACCTTGGTCAATCAGGTCCGGAATACTGGGTATCCAGGGACCAAATTCACCGGGTTCAGGTTCAACTGCAGCTGATGCCTCTTGATAGGCCTGATAATCAGCATTTACAACTTCTTCAAGATTACCTTCTTCGTCATAAAGGTTAACCTCAACTTTTAAATTTGTTGCATCTTCTGATTTGATACCGGCTTGTTCTATTTCAGTTTCAAAAGCTTCAGCTATGGTTTCTGACACTTCATATTCTTCTACCTTTTCTGTATATGCGCTGCGTCCTTTACCAAATAAAAACCAACCTTCATCAAAAATATTTTCATTAACAAAATCAGTTGTCCAAGTACCAATCGTTGAAATGGAAAGGAAATAAACAAAAAACATTACCACAACAAAAATCGGTAAAGCTAAAATTCTATTAGTAACAATTCGATCAATTTTATCCGAAGTGGACAATTTTACTTTGCGACTTTTCTCATATGATTTTTTAACCAGATTATTAATAATACGATAACGTTCAGAAGTGATGATACTTTCCGAATCTTCGTCTACCAGATCTTCATACAGGGTAATTATTTCGTCGATCGCCTCTACTTTGTTTGTATCCAAAGCTAAATGATCTCGCATTTCTTGATCGCGTTCAAACAATTTAACTTGATACCAGCGCTGAAAATCAGGTTTTGTATCTTCAAAAGCAATTTTTGCAATATGATCTAAGACATTTTCCACATCTTGATTAAACTTAAGGAAGGTTTGTTCAGATTCAGTCTGTTTTTTTGTTTGAGCAACTTCCATGGTAAGTTCGGTCAATTTCTCTAAACCGCTGCCTTTTAAAGCAGAAATAAGTACAACCGGAACAGATAGCTCGGTGGACAATTTTTCCAAATCAATTTTGTCACCTGTCTTCTCAATTACATCTGACATGTTGACAGCTAAAACTAAAGGAATATTCAAGTCCAATAATTGGGTAGTTAAATAAAGATTTCGTTCTAAATTAGTTCCGTCAACGATATTGATGATAGCATCAGGTTTTTCGTCCAATAAAAAACTACGAGCGATTTCTTCCTCGGTAGTATAAGGAGACAAACTATAAATACCGGGCAAATCGATGATTTTTAAATGTTTGTTTTTTCTTAGGTGCCCTGTTTTTTGTTCAACAGTAACTCCCGGCCAATTACCAACATACTGATTTGAACCGGTTAAGCTATTAAATAATGTTGTTTTACCGCTATTGGGATTTCCTGCTAAAGCAATTCTCATATGTATTACCTTTCAATATTTAATCAATCTTGATTTACTATCAGAATGAAATCCTAGATTAACTCTTGATTGTATTTTTAATAATTTTATATAAAGTTAGAACAGACTAACTCATCTGTAAAAAAAAGTTACCTTACTTAAGTCTATTCCACTTCAATAATCTCACACTCTGATTTGCGTAATGACAATTGATAACCTCTGATCGTAATTTCTATCGGATCCCCAAGTGGCGCAAGTTTACGTACAAGAACCTCACTCCCTTTGGTGATTCCCATATCCATAATGTGACGTTTTAATTGCCCGGATCCATGAATACGTTTGACAATAGCTGTTTGACCTACAGGAATATCTCGTAATGTACGTAAGTTTTTATTGTCGGATATTGCCATAATAATCTCCTCCTAGTTGATATATAACTTTATTCTTCATACTTTTGATTAGGTAAGTTAAATCATTATTTTCATTGCCAAGTCACTATTCAGTGCAACTCTGGTGTTTTTTATCTTGCAAATTACATTACCGTCGTTTTTGCTAATCAATTCAACTTTACTACCCGGAACAAACCCCAAATCCTCAAGGTGAGATTTTACTTTTGATCTTCCATTAACACGTAGAATCTCAAATTCAATTCCAAGCTCTGCCAATGCTAATGGCATCATCGTTATACTCCATACTAAAATATCAACTTTATCTTAATTAGCCTAAGCTAACTACTTAATTCTAACATTGTACAGATAATTGTCAATCAAATTTTTAACATTATTGCTACAGTCAATCTACATTAGAGTATCTTAATGTTTTTATTTATCAAGATGTACACTGTCCGAACAAAGAAGAAGTTTCTCAATAAAATAATAAATTGACATTAATTGGCTTATTAGATAAGATTATAAAGCTATTTATTTGGAGGGATGGTCGAGCTGGCTGAAGGCACCGGTCTTGAAAACCGGCAAGGGCGCAAGTCCTTCGTGGGTTCAAATCCCACTCCCTCCGCCATAATAAAAACTTTTGTTTTGATTCATGTTAAACTAAACATAGTAGAAACAAATAGTTGTATAATTTATATACGGAGAAGTACCCAAGTGGTGAAGGGGACGGTTTGCTAAACCGTTAGCAGGGGCAACTCTGGCGAGGGTTCAAATCCCTCCTTCTCCGCCATAGCGTTTTACTAAAACGTTAGTAACTAAAAACCCCTCAGCTGAGGGGTTTTTAGTTTTATCAAAATTATGTTATTTCAGAAGACCTGATCTAATCAGGATCTGCAAAACAAGAAGTCTCATATCAAACCTTACCGATTGGTGCCATATAGATTACAAGTTCGTCTTTACCATCAACACTTACTAAGTTGTCAGCATCTTTTTGTGAATATGCTCCGATGGCACATGTCCCACAACCTATTGCTTCAGCTGCCAGATAAAGATTTTGGCAAATATGTCCTGAATCTTGAGCGATCATTTTGGCTGCGTTTTCTGAATAGCGCCATTCTGTACGATAGGGTAGAGTGGTCCAGATAAATCCGACAGCTGCTTTAGCAAAAAACAATTGACCTTTGGCAGCTTCTTTCATTTTCTCCTGAAGTTCTACAGGATCAGAGAACTCTTGTTCTAAGATTAAAGCGTGCTCAAAAGGTAAATAGCGATAAATGCCCGGAGCTAAGCCCTCAACTCGGTTGATTGCTAAATAGGTTTCAAAACTGTGGCGATTACCACCTGAAGGAACTGTTCGGGAAGCAGTCTTGTCCGATTTGTTGCGCAAACCCTGAGTTGCCCAGACTAAGAAAGATAATTCTCTCATGCTCAATGCTTGATCGGTATATTGGCGTTGAGTTTTCCGATTTTTGATCAAATCGAGAATATTTGAATTTTCTAAGATATCATCTGAAAATTCCGGCAAGTTAATTATTTCTTGATCTGATTTTGCCGGTTTTTGATCTGCCGGTTTAGCAGCACCTTTTGCTTGAGCAGATTTTGTGTAGTCATACGTTAACCATGTATTAGCTGTTAAAAATTCACGTCTGGCAATTAGTTTATCTTTATTCATTTGTTTTTCCTTCTCTTTTAATTACTTTTAAAATTAATTATTAATAGTATTTTCCTAGATCAAAATAAATGTTTCAGGTTGTTCTAATCCGTCGTAAGGACCTTTGGCCAATAGATCGAGCATTGCATCGAATACACGCACTTCAGTTTGTTGGCGGTTAGTTCCGTATTCAGGACCTACTCCTTGATCGGTGACAAATGCAGCTTCATAAGATCGGTCTAATTCAATTGGTTCGCTACCGACAAAAATTTCTTGAATTCTGGTATCTTTCGGATTTTCGATTTTGAATGTTACAGTTATACCCCGAGCACGTTTAAGATAACCGCCCATTTGAGCAAATGGATCGGCTGAAAAAGTGCGTTCCAGATTTTCTTCCAGCATATCCCATATTTCCTGTCCGCTTAAAGTTACCTTTGAAACGGGAGGATTCATAGGCACAATATTGGTTAGAGCACCCATAGTGATTGGTCCTGCAGGGATCGGAGCTCCGTAACGCCATCCGTTAGAGAAAGCTATTGCTATGCCGGTCGCATCGGTGGCTGCTTTCAGCATAAAATCATCCATTGTTGTGCTGAGCATCTCATTGCGGTTGAGGTCGGTTTTGGTTTGACCGACAATTTGATCGAGCTCAGAGAAAGGTTCAAGCGCTGAATCAATCATAGCTTGTAACTCCTGATCAGGCATGATCTCGGCTGAAACTTTGATCAATTCATGTTCATGACTGATAATTTTCCCGTTTTTTATTTTAAGACGTAGCCTACCAAGGAATGATCCGTGGCAACCGGACTGAATAACAATTGTTTTTCCGGAGATGACCGGTTTTTGCAAGCGATGATGTGTATGTCCACTGAAACAAATATCCAAATCAGGATTTTCTTTGATCAATTGCATTTCTTGGGGAAAGCCAACATGTGAAAGAAGCAAAATTAGATCAACCTTTTTCGATCGCAATTCTTTGATCAAAACCGGCAATTCCTTTTCACCGGAAGTGAAATAAATTCCTTCACTGAAAGAGGCGGGCATGGTTTTATCGACTATATTAGAAGCTAGCCCGATAATCCCGACTGAAACACCCGGATAATTTTTTATGAGATAAGGTTCATAAATTAATTGATTGGTTTTTTGGTCATAAATATTACATGCTAGAGCCGGATAGTTTAGTTGATTGGTAAGTTCTTTAGTTCGTTCAGGACCGTAAAAGAACTCCCAATGCATGGTCATTGCTTCGAGGGTGAGTTTATTCAAAATGGGAACTATCAGCTCACCTTTGCTTTGTATTACGGGAAATGTTCCATGTAAAGTATCACCGTTATCTAAAAACAGACAATTTTTGTTCAGTTTTCTTTCTTGCTCAACAATTGTCAGAATTCTGGATAAGCCACCACATTCTTCATGACGGATTACTCCGCCCTCCTCCCAGAAAAGTTCGGGATGGGAATTTAAATATGCATGGCAATCATTAAGTTGGATCAGAGATAATTCTGTAAGTTCAGTATTCAAGCTAACCTCCTTAAGATATAATTTTAGATTAATAATAGATTAACATATAAAATAATATTATTAGTAAAAAGATTTATTTGCATGCTAATCTTGTTACGCAAATGACAAAAATGCTAAATCAATGATAAGATAACATTGTCTCCGTAGCTTATAATTAAAAAAGAAAATTAGAAGAGATTGTTTGGTTCATCAACCGGATATTTGAAAGGATTTGTGTTATGAAATTAAAAGACAAGAATATTGTAGTAACCGGAGCGTCATCCGGGATGGGGCGTGACATTGTAGAACTTTTTGTTCAAGAAGGTGCAAATGTAATAGCTGTAGCCCGACGTAAAGAAAGACTTGATGCTTTGGTCGACTCATTAAAAGATGCAGCGGGCAAAGTCATTGCTTTCCGCGGAGATGTCAGTTTAAGAGAAGATAATGAATCTATGATCGACAAATGTGTTGAAGAATTCGGCAGCCTCGATATTTTAGTAAATAATGCCGGTGTGATGGATGATATGGGACCAATTGGTGATGTTGAAGATGAACGTTATGACCACGTAATGAAAATCAATGTCTACGGTGTGATGAGTGCGATGCGTAAAGCGGTTAATACTTTTCTGAAACAAGGAAATGGTGGAAACATTATTAATGTTGCATCAATTGGCGGAATACGCACTGTTGCCGGAGCAGTTTATTGTGCCTCTAAAGCGGCAGTTATCTCAATGTCAAAGAATACTGCACATATGTACTGGCCGGATAATGTTCGCTGTAATGTAATTGCACCGGGCGGAATTGAAACTGAAATTGCTACATCAATGGGTGATATCAATCCGAAAGGCTATGCACGTCTTAAACCCAGCATGGATAGTTCACCTCCTATGGGCACAGGAAAGCAAATAGCAACAGTAGCTTTGTTCCTTGCCAGTGAGGATTCAAGTTATGTTAATGGTGACGTCTTGGTCGTTGATGGTGGAATGATCGCAAATTAAAAGACGATTAATTACATAGAATAATAAAAGAGATGCACTATAATGTAATGGAGCATCTCTTTTTATTTAGAGAAATTGAAAAACATCTAATAGCTAAGGGTATTTATGAGGATAGATAATGCGTAAAAGATTGAGTTTGAGATACAGGATTTTTAGAAGATGGATTAAAGCATCTAAACTAAAAGATTTTTTCCGGCTACCTGAAGACACGATTATCGAAAAAGCCAAACAATTAAATTCAGAGAATCCATTTCAGATTCCACAAGACTCGGACTTTATTTATTCAGATCGAATTGTGGAGGATTCTTTTCATTGTCTTTGTTTAGAAAATCCTCGAACTGAATCCAAGGCAGCAATTTTATATTTACATGGCGGAGGAATGATTCTTGCTCCAACAAAAAAAGATCTTAGATTGATTAAGGACTTATCTCGTAAAACCGGTAAAGATGTTTGGGCACCTCATTATCCTCTTTGTATCGAACACAGTATTGATCAAACCTTTTCGGTAGTATATGAATATTACAGACAAATGGTTGATCAATATGGTGCTGAAAATATTTCAGTGATTGGTTTCTCGGCAGGTGCAAGCCTTGCGATAGGTATGGGACTGCATAATAATGTTCAAACCAACAAGTTGGCTATGCCTGCAAAAATTATAGCCTGTGCCCCGGGTTCGGTTTCGCCATCGTTAGAAATAAAAGAGAGGATGGAAGAGCTTAACTCGCAAGATTTCATACTGGACATGGATTTCATGAATAATATTGAGCAAATTTTGACTAAAGGAAAAGACCTACCCGGGTATATGTTAGGTATTGAGGGCGATTATTCGAATTTTCCAACAACCTATCTTTACTATGGCGGTGCTGAGATTTTATATAGTCTTGCACCTTACATAATGGATTCTTTTAAGAAGTATAATTCAAATTGTATCCTTGATGTTGCACCGGAGATGTTCCACTGCTACATGATGTTTCACTTTTTTCCCGAAGCAAAACAAACTTGGAAAGAAATTGTTGAGTTACTCAAATAGCTATTTTTAAGGCAGCTAAATTTATAACATAATAAAAAAGGAGATGTAATGAAACCTTACATCTCCTTGATTCAGTTAAAACAATTTTAATTAGATCAACTATGCATTTTTGTTTTGAATTGCTCCGACAATAAAGAGTACAGGAAGAACTAAACCCAAAAGTAATGACAAAATTGAGAAACTTCCACCGCCTGCTACAGTTAAGATTGTTCCTAAAACACTGATTCCTGCAACAATGATACCCCACATCATTAATGTCTGTGCTTTTGCTTTATTATTATGGTGCTTGACACCCATAATACCTGCAACTAATTGTATAACAGCTCCGATTACACCTATGGCTGCAGCAATATACAAGATAGCAATACTTCCGGTTTCACCGTAATAGGCGGCAAGTGCACCTAAACTGGCAACTGCTACGAAAGCTATAATACTGACAATTATTCCGATCGCACCTCCGATAATCATCAGGATACCTGTTACTTTTAATAGGCTTGAGCCTTTTAATTTAGCAGGACCTGGTTGATATTGCGGTTGATATTGACCGGGTTGCTGCTGATATTGCGGTTGCTGCGGTTGTTGCGGTTGTTGAGGATTATTATTTTGGTTCATTTTGATACCTCCATACATCTAATGAAAATAAATTCGTATCGAATCATTTTTATTATTATACACCATTATCGACTATAAAGATACTTTTCTTTATCTAAGTGTAGCAACATAAAATAAGGATAGCATCACCCAAAAGGGTGATATATAAAGATCTGATATATAATATACTAATTGTATATAGATGATGGTGTCATATGAGAAACAGAAAATTAATCACTATTTTCATGATATTTATTCCTCTGATCGGGTTTTATATCTTTGGAACCTTGATTTTTAGTGAAAAGAAACCTGTTAATAAAGTTTATCTCTTCTCAGATGTCAATAAAACTGTAGACAATTATGTTTCGCAATATTTGCCTAATTCTCAAAAAGAAAAAGTTGATTTTTTTCATTCTACCGATTTCCTCGGTGATCAAGAATTATTGGCTTTTCAAGCTTTTGATTTTCAATATGCAGGAATGAAAGAACTGATGCCGGATTTTAACTGGCAACCTTTAGTCGAAACAACATGTGTCCTTGCTATCAATCGTTCAGGTATGCCTGAGGATATCTCTATTCAAAGCTATCAAGACATTTTAAAAAACAACTTAAAATTCGGCTTAATTAATGATAAAGGTATAAATTGTTTGATTGACTATGCAGTTTATGGTGCCTTAGATAACAATACTTACAAATTAGATAATAGTTTGGGATTTTATAAAAAATTATATCGAAGTGATAATTTACTATTTGTTAAAGATATTTTTGAGCTTAGAAATCAATTGTCCGAGCTGGATGTTGCTCTGGTGTTATCCCATCAAAAGAGCTTTTTACAAACTGAATATCCTGATCTGGAATTTATCGTTCCCCTAGAAGGTACGGTTAAATATTCGATGGGACTGATCAGCAAACCGGAGCTTGATTTAACTCATGTTGAACAAGCCGGAAAAGATGATCTGGCAGATGTTACGTTACTAGGGAAAGTTGCAACGGTTACAGACTATGAGGAGTTTCATCAGGTCTCAAAAAATCACGATTTTTTATATAGAAGGGAAGTATTGCAAAGCAGACTATACAGTCCGATCAACATTTATACAACCTTGCTAACTTATCTTGCTATCTGCGTGATCATAGTCGTTTGGCTGGTTAGTCTCTATTTGCGGATAGTTAATCAAAAAACCAGAAATACAATGTTGGCTGTGACTTTTACCATGTTATTCTGGCAGTTATTACTTATAATTAAACGGCTAACTAGAAATGATCTGGTTGCTCTTTATGCATGGTACTTATACTATATTGCAATTCTATTTTTGCCTTTTTTATTGCTGCGTTTACTTTATTCTGAAAGTTTTCCCTCGGATCAACACAACAAGAGATTGAACATTATCTTTGGAATTAGCTTTTTTCTGGTTCTGCTAACTGTAACCAATAATTTACATCAACTTGTATTTACTTTTCCGGAGAATATCAAAATAGCAGATATGAGTCATGATTACAGTTATGGATTTATGTTTTATGTACTTTCAGTTTGGGTATTAGCCTTATATATATTAATGGGTATTCGATTCATCATGATTACAAAAAGATTGCCGAATAAATGGCGATTATTGGCTCCAATAAGTATTGCGATTATTTATTTAACATACTCAATCGGTTACATTTTCAATGTAGGATTTTTCAGACAATCCGATTTCGGCTTAACCGTTATAATTCTATATTTATTATTTATCGAATCTTGGTATTTTGCCGGAATTTTTTCCGGACATTATTATTATAAAAATATTTTTAGCGGCTCAAAACTAAATTTACTTATCTTAGATCAGAAGAAAAAACCATTTCTTTCAACCCAAGCTCAGATACCGGCTTCGGTAAATTCTGCGCTCGAACAATTGAAGCCCGGACAAAATGACATACTAAACCAAGAGCTAGAATCAGACTTCATTATCAATTTAAATCCAATCCGCGGTGGTTATGCTTATTGGTGGCAGGATATTTCAGAGCAAAAAGAATATCAGAAAAGATTAACCGAGCTATCAGAGCAACTGAGAGAAGGCAACCTATTATTGGAACAAAGAGAAATCATTGAAGGTAGAGCATGGAGAGCAAGATGGCTAACTGAAATATATCATACATTAGTCGCTGATTTGGAAAAAGAATTAACAGATGCGAGAAGAGACTTTCAAAAGTTGATTGAAGAGGGAAAAGACTTGTCTGAAAATCTAGAAGTTGGACAACCAAAAGCTTTAGCGGACTTGGCATTTTCTGTTCAAATTCTAAAAAGAAAAGCTAATCTTTTACTGCTTGGTGAAATCATGTCCAGTGTCCCTCTAAATGAATTATTGATATCTACGGAAGAGATATTCTCTCAGTTAGGTGTTAATTTTATAATTCTGAACCTGGATACCAAAGACGTTCATCTGGATTTTGCGGATGCTATTATTTTATATGAAATTTTTAGCGGTATTGGAAAAAATGTTCAACAATCAAATATCCAAGATATTAGCTTGAAATTAACCTTAGATAATAAGCAAATTAAATTTACACTCTATCTTGATAAATGTCTTGATCTGGATTTCCCGAAAACTCTAATAAATATGGCAAAACAGGCACAAATTACCATTGTTTCTAATGCTGCCGAAGATCTTGATGAAACTATGTTGACCATCACAAAAACTCTTAATGGAAAAGGAGCAACATAATGAAGCTACCAATTTTAGAAAATTTTCAACATAGCTTTTTTCTGGTTTTGCTCCTGCTCACGATAATTGCTGAAGTTTTTATTATATTGTTCCGTTTTGGTGTGCTCCAAAGGACAAAATCTCTATACATAAAACAGCTGGCTGACTTTAGTCTGTTGATTATCTGCACCTATTTATATGTACGTTATGCTGAAATGAAATGGTGCTATACTTTATCAGGAATACCGTGCAATAAATGGTTTTTGGATAATAGTCACTTTTCGAATTTGTTTTTTATAGGCTTGGCGTTTTTGCTGCTTAGAGCCATTTATCTTATCTATAGTTTTTTATTTGATTCTGAGGGTAATTTAACATTGCTGAGTCTAAAACAAGCACTGGATAATTTAGCGAGCGGGATTATTTTTTCGGAATTAGATGGCAGAATCATCATTGCAAACCGGGTAGCAATCGATATTTACCAAAAATTTACTGAGCAAGAACTCTGGAATGCTCGTCCAATTATTAATTTAGGCAACCAGAAATTTCGCATAGGGGATAGTGTGTGGCAACTAAAACAACAAAAAATAGATCTATTCAAAAAGCAAAATATTTATCAAATAACAGCTAATGACATTACAAAATTGGAAGATATGCTTGCCACATTGGAAAATCAAAAATCTGAACATGAATCTAAAAGAGAAGAAATCAAAAAAGTTTTGACGAACTTAAAAGAGATTAAACGACAAGAAGCTTTATTACAAACCCGCTATGATCTACATGCTCAACTCGGATATACGGTCTCAGTGCTTGATCGAATTAAAACTTCTGATTTAACCCAAGCAGAAAAAATAACGAAATTATCCGAAATTTTAAGTATGGGTATTGTACTGAGTGAATATAACTTCAGCGAAAAATTGGATAATTTAATTGAATCTTTTGCCAAGCTAAATTTGAAAATTGAAATAAATGGCGAAGCTAAATTTGATCCCCTGATCGAGAAAGGTTTGATCTCTATTTTGCGTGAGGCTGCAATTAATGCCGTTAAACATGGTAATGCAGAGCTCTTGATTGTCAATATTACTCCAGAAACGGATCAATTTGTGATTGAAATAAAAAATAAAGGGGAACTCCCAAAAACTAAAATCAAAGAAGGTAGCGGAATCTCAAGTATGCGCAAAAGAATTTCTGATTTGGGTGGCAAGCTGAACTTAGCTTATGATAAAGAATTTATAGTTACCTTGTATATTCCACGTATTTGAAGATTTCACAAAGAAATTTAATTAGGATGGATTAATCCTTCTGAGATCAAAAAACAAACAAGCTTGGAAATTTTTGAGAATTTAGTTTTATTGAGAATTGTTGATTGATAATGCTTGACAGTATTTTCCGAAATATTAAGTTTGGTTGCAATTTCTGACCTGATGTAACCGTCGCATAATAATCTTAAAATATCCATTTCCCTTTTGGTAAATGTTTCAAAACTGAATTTTTTCAGATTTGAATCTAAAAGATTTTGGGTCGGAAAAGATTTTTCACCTGCTATTATTTTCTTTATTATTTTTGTAAAATCTTCCAGCTTACTCGATTTATAGATAAATCCATCCGCTCCAACTGATTTTGACCTGTCAATGAAGGTAATTTCAGGGATACCGGTCATCATGATAATTTTTATCTCGGGATTCTGATCTTTGATTTTTTCTGCTGCTAGCAAACCGCCTGTATCTTCTTCAGTACATATATCAATCAAGACAACATCCGGTTGCATTCTTTCAGCAAATATAGGTGCCAGATAAGCATCAGTCAAACTTGAGACCACCTCAAATTCCGGCAAAGCAATAAAAAACTTGGTTATTGAATCCAACAACAGTTGCTGATCTTCTACGATCATCAGTTTAATAATAGCTGGTTCTGTTTGTTTATTATTTTGAGAGTTATCCTTATCCATACTCATATTTTAGCATGGATAAGGTCTGCAAGTATATTTGAAGGATAGTACACTAGTAGATCTAATCTTGTTAATTTTTGATCTATTATTCAGAATCGACTTCATCTTCGATTTCAAATAATGGTCTTAACTGATTATCAGCTGTCTTTTCAAACGGTAACCACAATACACCGAATACTTTGAGCAATATATCTTTTTTCTTCGGTTTGATTTCTACTTCCTCATATTGTTCGGCTTTAGCATCATATGACTCTGTTAATAACTCTAATTCTCGCTCAAGTTCGGTTTCAAGATTTTCTAAATCGGTTTGATAAGTTGTAAGCGAATCTTCAGCTCTTGCGACTTCTCCACTTTGTTGATTTGCTCTGCCGGCAGAGCGAGCAGAAGTAGCGGCTTTACCTAAAGTTCCTTTGCCTATGCCTTTTCTACCAACGAAAGTATCGAGCAAAGTATTGCCGAGACTGACAAAAGTACTGAATTTGGCCTGTTTAGCTTGTTCTTGTTTTCTCTCTACAGTTTGTTCTGCTTTTCGCACTTTTTCAGATAAAGTAGCGATCTTTTTCTCGTATTTTTCCTTGAGATCGGCTGTTGCCTGATCGCGTGCTTCGCGATTTGCCTGACGCAGACGAATAATAAAATCTGCTTGATTTTCATCCGGTTCTGAAATGACAGTTCTTTCTTGATTGGCATATACAGTATATTTGTCATTGCGATAAATTTGATCAATCAATTCTCTGGACCACTGTGTAAAAGCACCTTTGGTAGAGGCTGTAGCAGGTAAGTTGGAATAAGCAGCATTTTCAACTGAAGATTTCAGAGCAAGCAGGTTTGGTTCCGGCTTGGCACCTGTTTGATCTGACCAATCTACGGTCAGTGCACTATCTTTGAGTAAGGTATTCCAGGCAGAAGTTTGGTTTGATGAAATATTTAACTTAAGATCCTCAAAGCTTGTCTCAACGTATGCGTATAGTGACGGCAGATAGGTAAGCTCAGAACTCATTTCAAAAGGTGCTAAGTAATATTGATCAACACCGGTAGGTAATTTAGGAGCTTGATCAAAGACTGTGCCAATTTCTTCAGGTGTTTCTGTTATTTCTGCAGTTTGACTTAGTGCTGGTCCTGCAGAAACCGCCGGAGTTACAATACTTGGTTCTACTTGATCTGTTATAGGTATTTCTGCCGAACTTGATTCAACAACCTGCTCTTCTACAAATGCTTGTTGGTCAGTTTGAGTAATACTTTGTTTGAAAAGAGCAATTTGTTGTTTGGTCAGAGGGCCTGCCAAGTATGACATACACCAACGTGTTTCAAATAATATAGGACCGGATTCATGGACATTATTCAAAAGAAATGTTCTGGCCGGTAAGCTGGAAAGCAGATCGGACAGCTCTTTACGGTTGAATTGCAAAGCGATTTCGCTATTGCTTAAAGAAGCTGTTTGCAGCCCATCCAGCAATCTTTCTTTATCTTGTTCCGTTTGCAGCCTACCGATAAACCAAGTACCAATATTGGCTAAACCTTTATAGTCCAAATCGACCGGATTTTGGGTAGCTAAAACAATTCCTAAACCGAATGCTCTGGCTTGTTTTAATAAGCTCAACAAAGGTTTTTTTGAAGGAGGATTAGCTACCGGAGGAAAATATCCGAAGATTTCATCCATGTAGAGAATAGCTCTTAAGCTTGAAGTTCCGGATTGCGATCTGGTCCAAGCTAATACTTGATTTAAGAAAGTTGAAACAAAGAACATTCTCTCTTGCTCATCTAAATGATTAATAGCCAGAATGCTGATCCGAGGTTTGCCTTCTGCCGTATAAAGCAAGTTTTGTATATCCATGGGTTCACCTTGAAGCCAGGAGCTGAACTGAGGTGAAGCCAATAAATTATTGAAACGCATTGCCAATTGCATCCGATCATTTTGTGGATAAAAGATGTCCAAAGGCATTACACCAATTTGAGCTATTCCGGGTTCGGCGATTAGCTTGATTAGTGTTTCTAAATTGAGATTTTGGTTGTTCTGCCAATATTTTAGCAAGATATTGGAAAGCAAAATATGCTCCCTACTCTGTAAAGGATCCGCATTTATGCCAAGTAAAGCCAATAATGCGGAAACTGTTGCAGCTGCATAATCTTGAACTGCTTCCTGATCTTGTAATATCTGATGATCAGGGACATTTAACATGCGTAAAACAGATAAAGGTTTTCCGGCGGAACTACCCGGAGTATAGACTGAGAATTCAGCTTTTTCACGTAAAGTTCTAATTCGTTCGCCGTCTTGTTGCCATTCAGCTAAGCCATTGCGCCACTGCTCAGCTTTTGCAGTTGCAAACTCTTCCAGATTCATGTTTTTGCGCTCTGCTTCCGCAGAATGGAGCCAAGGTAAGAAATCTTCAGCTTTCAGATCAGGGAAGGTGAGCATCAAATTTGTCATGTCACCTTTTGGATCAATGATTAAGGCAGGAATATTGTCCATTGCCGCTTCTTCTAAAATGTCAATTCCCAGACCGGTCTTCCCACTCCCTGTCATTCCCACACAAATAGCATGAGTACTTAAATCTTTGGAATCATACATTAGGTATTGGTCGGTTCGAGTCATGGTTGCCGGATCAACAGCTTTACCTAAATAAAAATGACCTAATATTTCATAATTTTGCATAAACGCTCCCCTATTCATTCTCAGATACTTAAATAATGTTGGCTATAATTATACCATTTATGCAAGAAATAAATGCTGACTGATTTATTTCTCAAAAGTTATTGATCAGCTCTCAATAATTTATAGACAGCTACAACTTTGTAATGTTCTCCGTTTTGATAACATGTTGAAAGAAACATGTAATTAGCTTTGGGGTCCAAACTTTCTTTACGTTCATATATTTCTGAGTATTGACCCAGTTCGGTAAAAAAACGTTGTACACCTTGAATATTCCAGGTGGATATTTCTGAATACCATTTGCTGTCAACTTTGGCACATAAGATCAATTTATATTTTAGAATACCTTCTTCGGTATAGAGATCTGCCAATTGCAGATCGGATCTGTTTTTTGGATAGTTTTCTAATTTCCCAAACTTGCTCCCATCCTGCATATTGTGGCCAAAGTATGTTGTATACGGATCAAGTGGAGACTTATTTGCTGCAAAAAGAAAAATTGTACCGGCTTGATCGGCTTGGCTATGGATATTATGGCGATCATAATAACTTCCTTGCGGATCGTGGGCTACAATTTCCCGAATTCCATTTTTGCCTGTATCTAGAAAAGCAATGATTTGATCTGTTTGATTTTTACGATTGAGCTCTTTTAGTATTTTTCGGCTATACTTTATCGGACAATCATGTTTTGTTGTCTTTACACCATGTGCAGAGTGTGAGAAATGCTGATTTGTCGGCAAATCTGATCCTATGACCTGACTGATGCTTGTTGAATTATCCACAATTTTTGCATTTGCCTGTCTGAACTCAAAGTCTGATTTTGATTTTAAGTGAGCCTGCCAGAAGAGATTGAAAGAATAAATACTGATAGCTATAAAAACGAAGATTGCTCCTAATGAAAATTTCTTTTGCATAGTGTTATTCCTTTTTGAGAGATTATGATATTTGTTACGGAATCGGCTCAAAATTTTATTTATTGGTTTTTTGTCATATCATTAAATATAAGCTCTTATAATTTAACAAATTCCCGGATTGCTCTTAATCAAATAAATGAGAAAGAGTTAAGATATATAGAAATTGTGACAGATTTTATTCTTTTAAATATTTTTGGATAAGTTTGTCACATTGCTGACAAACTTTAAGTTTATTATTTTAGAGCGATTTATTTTTAAGAGAAAAGGAGCAAGCTATAGCCCGGAAAAAACGGCCAGATTAAGCTGAAGATTTTATGAACAATCAATATAGTAATAATTACCAATACAACCCGGTTCAAGAACAGCAAGAATATGCTGAAACTGAACGTTTAAGAGAAATTGTGCGAGAAGAGCTTGAGTACAATAGACCAAAAAAAATTTGGGTGAAAATAATCGCCTTGTTACTGGTTGGTGCATTGCTTGGAACCGGAGGGACATTTGCAGCTTTACACTTGAACAAATCTGCACAAAAGCCTGTCGCAACTGTAATTCCCGAGACCACAGCAGACAAGATGCAGATAGATATTAATTTGAATGAAGACATTACCATCGAAAATGCTGTTGCTACCAAAGCTATTCCTTCAATAGTAGGTATTACGGCAAAAGTTAGAGGACAACAGGAGAATTATTTTTTTTATAATAACGAAGAATACATGACTGCTCAGGGTTCAGGTGTAATTGTCGACTCTGCAGGATATATCCTGACCAATTCTCATGTAGTAAATAATGGAGACAGTGAAGATTTGCTTGTCTCTTTTTCAGATAATAGTGAAGCTCAGGCAAAATTGGTTTGGCATGATCGAACCTTGGATTTAGCCATTGTAAAAGTTGAAAAAGATAATCTGGTAGTTGCCGAACTCGGTGATTCAGATCAAATTCAAGTCGGAGATAAAGCGATTGCAGTTGGCAATCCTCTAGGACTTGCTTTACAATCGACACTTACTTCAGGCTATATTTCCGGGATGGACCGCACAATCAATCTGCAGGACGGAAACATTATGGATGGCTTACTGCAGACTGATGCCGCAATAAATTCAGGCAATTCAGGTGGCGCATTGCTCAATGCAGAGGGTAAAGTTATTGGTATCAACACTGCCAGGCCAAGAGTTGCTGACGGTATCGGTTTTGCTATTCCTATTAATACTGCAAAACCTATTGTTGATAAAGTTATCAACGAAGGATCTTTTGAGCCGCTCTATCTTGGAATTTCAGGACTTAATGTCCAAATGGTTTCCAGAGTTGACGGCAAAGAACTGCCTACGGATACTGGAGTGCTAATCAAGGAAGTTTATCCGAATTCACCGGCTGATCTGGCAGGTTTAGCCAGTGGGGATATTATTACTTCAATAAATGATATTTCGGTTGATTCAATGAATAGTCTCAAGGGGCAGCTGCTCAAATATGAACTTGAGGATACGATTACAATTTCTTATTATCGTAACAATCAAGAAAAGACGACAGAAGTCACTTTTTCTAGTTTCGAATTTCCCCAGGAAATAGGCTAAAAAACTAGAGAGCTAGATGGCTAAACAACTGATACAGTTAGCTTTAGCTTACATATATAGTTAGCATTGACTGACCCCGGAAATTTTTTATTTGATATAATCACCAGTGGTATATCAGATGAAAAATTTTTGTTTTATAGAGTAAGGAGTATTGATGAGTAAGTTGATAACCTGGTCTAAACGTAATTTGGATTTAACGTTTACTATTATTTGCGGAATATTAATTGTTTTCGGTTTTATTTTGAATAATACCGGTTTTCATATCGCCTCAAATATCGTCTTCGGAGCAGCAATAATTATTGGTGGTTATGAGTCTGCCAAAGAAGGTGTTTTAGAGTTCAAGACCAAAAAGAAACTTGATGCCAATATTTTGATGATCTTGGCAGCAATTGGGGCTTGCATAATTGATCATTTTTCCGAAGGTGCAATATTAATCTTCATTTTCTCATTATCGCATTCTTTGGAACATTACACTGAAAATAAAAGTCGAGATGCAATTTCCGAGTTGATGAAAATAGTGCCTGAAACAGCACGCAAGTATCAAGAAGACGGCACGATTGCTATAGTTGAGACAAAAGATCTGGAGATTGGTGATCGGATTCAAATACCTAAAGGCGAACTAGCTTCGATTGACGGAGAATTGGTAGATGATTGGGCATATCTCAATGAAGCCTCGATTACCGGTGAATCTATGCCGGTTAATAAACGCTACGGCGATGCCATTATTGGTGGAACTTTAAACGAAGGCGAAAGCTTCGATATGATTGTCACAGTTAAAGATCAAGATACAATGATGTCAAAAATTGTGCGAATGGTTGATGAAGCGCAAAATAAGCTTTCTGAAACCGAATCAACGATTGGCAAATTAGAAGGTATCTTTGTCAAATCTGTATTAATTTTTGTTCCTTTATTCATTGTGTTAATGCCGCTGATCTTTGCTTGGCCATTAGAACAATCTTTTTATCGCGGGATGGTTATGCTCACAGTTGCTTCACCTTGTGCTTTGGTTGCCAGTGCTTCTCCGGCGAAACTTTCTGCAATCAGCCGTGCGGCAAAACAAGGCATGATTCTAAGAGGCGGAGATATTTTGGACGTTACTGCTACCGTCGATACAGTGGTTTTTGATAAGACCGGTACTTTAACTTTAGGAATGCCCAGAATTACAGACTATTATTACCATGATCCTGAACAAGCAGATCTGGTCAATCGCATCGTCAAATCTGCTGAATCCACTTCAACCCATCCGATTGCCAATGCTTTTATGATCAGCCTCAGTAGCACAGAAATAATAGAACTGGATCAAATAGAAGATATTACGGGCAAAGGCTTCAGACTTGAACATCAAGCTCAAATATGGAAAATTGGTAATCGCAGCTTGGTTTTTCCAAAAAACAATCAACTTGAGCTAACAGCTGCAGAAAAAGATCAAATCGATCTGCTGGAGCAAAGAGGATCAACTGTTGTTTTTGTTACCTGTAATGATAGATTCATGGCATATTTTGCTATTACAGATCCGGTTAAACTTGAGAGCAAAACTGCTATAGCCAGCCTCAAAGAGCAAGGCATTGAGACGATAATGTTGACCGGTGATGAAGAAAAAAATGCTAAATATATTGCTGATTTGCTAGAAGTTGATCAGGTCAAAGCAAATTTGTTACCGGTAGACAAGCTGGAAATTATTAAAGATTTACAGAGCCAAGGCAAAAAAGTCTTAATGGTCGGAGACGGAGTTAATGATGCTCCTGCTCTGGCAACTTCTGACGTTGGAATAGCTATGGGTAGCGGAACAGATGTTGCGATGGAGACAGCTGATATTATTTTAGTAAAAAATAATTTATGTCGGGTTCCTTTCATTATCGGTATGTCTAAACAGACCGGTAAAATAATAAAACAAAATATTGTCTTTTCTTTGGCAGTTATTCTCTTTTTAATTGTGGTTAATGTTTTACAATTGATCAATTTGCCTTTAGGTGTAGTAGCTCATGAGGGTAGTACGATCTTAGTAATCTTAAATGGTTTAAGAATGTTAGCTTATGGCAAAATCAAAAAAGGTGCGGATGCAACTTGTGATGAAGTTTCAGAGAGCACTGACAGTTTGCATCAACAATATTTGGAGCAACTTGAAACAGTCGTCGCAGCACAAGATCATCCTGAAACGGAAATGCCTTGTTTTGCTGAATATGAGGATTGCTTAGTTCAATATGGCTATGCAGCAGATATGTATTGTAAACATTGTAGGAATAATCCCAATTTATGATTGTTATTTAGTAATAATTAAGATAATTTAGATTTATCTAGTGTATAGTATTTGTTTATCAGATATAATGCTGTGAATGAATTTTTGTAAAAAACAAAGGAAACTTAATCATGAATAATAATAATTACGGAGGCCATGATCCTGCCAACGACCCTGCGCGCAAGGCTATGGAAGCTGCCCGCAGAGCTCGTGAACATGCAAATCAGGCAAAGTTGGAAGCGGAACGCGAAGATCGCTTGCGTCGTGATCAGGCTAGGGAGAATATTCCTTTAGTTTCACCGCATAAAGATCAAGTACAAAAGCGTGACCAAAAAATCAGGCCACGCAGACTTCAAGCTGAGGGTCAAAATGGACAGCCGCCCATGCGCAGACCGCAATCTGCACCCGGTGGAGTAAGACAACCTCAAACCGGTAATGGCGGAAGACCTGCTCGTAGTCCCGGTAGTGCAGGTGGAAATAGGAATCATAACGCGGCAAGCAGAAGACCACGTAATGGGGCAAGACCCGGATCAAGACAACCGCAACCCGCCTTAAAAGGAGTTCAAGCGGATGAAAGAGGCAGAAATTCCATGCACAGAATGAATCATAATCAACAAATGCCACCTCGAAACCATCAGGTTATAGAGCAAGCCGGCAAAGGTGCTTTAATTTTTGGTAGAGTAATTTCCATATTATTAGCTGCAATTTCACTAGCTGTAATTGTAGTAATGTTTGTTTATAACGTTTTACCGACCAAATATCGTTTAGTTATTGCAGTGACGATAGTTATTATTAATGTGATTGTATTTTATTTACTGAACAAAGGGCAGTACTCAAGATCCTCCCGTATCGGAGGGACTGTGATCGGGGTCTTAAGTTTGGTAATTTTATTAGGTATTTCATATATACTCTATTTTACAATCAGCACTTTAGATTCATTGAATATAGAATATGAGCTTGTTAATTATGATATCCGAGTGATGGCAGACTCACCGCTCCAAACTTTGTCAGATTTGAATGATGTTGTCATAGGTGTTTCTTCAGATGAAAAAGACGAAAATTTGGAAAATGCTTATAAACAACTCCAAAGTGAAAATAATGCTACTTTTACTACGACTAAAGCGGACAACTTTATTGATAATGTAGGTCTTTTATATACAGGCGAAACAGATGCAATTCTTTTCAACTCGGCACATGATGATTCAATCACTTCTGTCTATCCGGATTTTGCTACTGAAACCAGAATTTTAGGTACAACTGCAGTAAAAGCACCGATTAAGATCACGGCCAACAGAGTAGATACCAGCCGAGAAGGTTTCAGTATGTTCATTAGTGGTATTGATACCTATGGTGAAATCTCAACTGTTTCACGTTCTGATGTTAACATTGTTGTGACAGTTAATCCCAAAACTAAAAAAATCCTTATGACTTCAATCCCTCGTGATGCATATGTTGAAATTGACGGAACAAACGGCGGTTATGACAAATTGACCCATGCCGGAATTTTTGGAATTGAAACTTCGGTTAACACCGTCGCGAATTTCTTGGATACAGATATTAACTATTATTCAAGAGTGAATTTCACTTCCTTGATTGAATTAGTTGATATCTTAGGCGGTATTGAAGTAGAGAATCCGGTCGCTTTTCCAACCAATGACGGATCATATTATTTTGAAGCGGGAACGATTTATCTGGATGGCGATCAAGCTTTGGCCTTTTCACGTGAACGTTATAATTTAGCAGAAGGAGACGTCGATCGTGGTAGGAATCAATTGAGAGTAATTGAAGGCATGATTAAGAAAGCTACCAGCAGAGAAGCTCTGCAAAACATTGGACCCTTGATGGATAAATTCAATGAAGTAGCTGAAACCAATATGCCGACACCGGATATTATGAATTTAGTCAACGTATCTACAGAAGGTGAATCTTGGGACATTCAAAAGATCAGCCTTTTAGGTACCGGCTCGACAGGGTTACCATCCTATGGAATGCCCGGCAGCTCACTTTATATGTATGTACCGGATGAAGAAAGTGTCTTGGAAATCAAAGAAGAGATTACAAATATCTTAGAGACGCAATAATAACAACTCAAGTTATCTTTAATTAGATAGGTAAGAATTAATCTAAAAAAGCAGTTGCCATTAATCTGGAAAACTGCTTTTTTAATTATCGAATAAATATTTTGAGAATTAGTCGTCGAGTATTGTTAAACTGATCGGGCAATGATCTGAACCGTAGTATTGATTGAGAATAGCCGCATCTACTACTCGGGGTCTTAAGTTCTCTGAAACATAGAAATAATCGATTCTCCAACCGACGTTACGCTCTCTAGCTCTGGTTTTATAATCCCAATATGAATAATTATCGGGTTCTTGATTAAACACTCTAAAAGTGTCAATTAAACCGCTTTCCACGAATCTATCGAGCCATGCTCTTTCTTCGGGCAAAAATCCTGAATTTTTAACATTCTCTTTTGGCCTAGCCAGATCAATAGCTTTATGAGCGGTATTCACATCACCGCAGACAATGATTGATTTTCCATCTGCCATCATGCTTTTGGCATGCTCTAAGAAATAATCGTAAAACTCTAACTTATATTGCAGCCTAGGGTCACCTGATTGACCATTGGGATAATAAATATTATACAAATAAAAACTATCATACTCGGCAAATTGAATTCTGCCTTCGGCATCGAATCTCTCTTCACCTAAACCATATTCTATCGAAATTGGCTCGGTTTTAGTATAAATTGCAGTGCCGCTGTAGCCTCTTCTGGTGCGACTGGAATTAAAATAGGCATGATAGTTTTCAATATTTTGTATTTTTTTCGGTAATTGTTCCTGCTCCGCTTTGATCTCTTGCAGACACATGATGTCAGGGTCCATTTCCTGTAACATTTCAACAAAACCTTTACGGCCTATTGCCCGCAGACCATTTACATTCCAACTGATTAACTTTTGCAAAGTAAACTCCTTAAAAATTAATAATATTTTATATCCAAAAAGGCATTATTTTTGAATAATGCCTCTCGATTTAATTTGTCTTATTTAGGATTTTTGTAGCTTCACGATAGCTTATTGTTGCTAGACGATGTTTATATTCGCGTAAAAACTCGGCAACCCAATCGGGATCCGTTTTGGAAAATTCACGCAAAGCCCAACCAATAGCTTTATTTATGAAAAACTCACGAGAATCGAAATTATTTTGAATTATTTCAGAAAGTAATTCTTTATTTGTATATTTCTTAAATCCTAATTGAAAAATAATTGCAGATCGACGTAACCAAATATTGTCTGCCTTACTCCAAGCAATCATTTCATCTTCTAATTCAGGATAAGTCATGACCAGTGTACCGATAGGTTTGTTCAGATTGTCTACCGTGTCCCACCATGATTTTGTGAGAACTAAATCTTTAATACGATCTAAATCTTCTTTTTCCAAGAAGTGTTGCATTAAGATCAAATAGTCGATAGCTACATATTGAAATTCGCGAAAATTTTGTTCCCAACATGCTTCAACGAATTCCCAATCAATTTCATTCTCTTCTCTAGCAGTATCAAATTGTTTCTTACTGGATTCTCTACGCCTTTCTGCCGGCACACCCAAAAATTCAAATTGATCTCTCATGTAGGAACTCATTTGTTTACCTTTTTCGGGATCACTGAGAATTAATATATCAGAGCAAAATTGCTTAAAATTCATTTACATTCCTCCAAAAAACAAAATCTACTCCATTATAACATATGAAAGAGAGAATCCTTATTGTTCAGATAAAATTGAACAATAAAAAACAGAGCGCTAATACTACACTCTGTTTTTTGTTTGTTCTTGAATAATTGTTAGGAAATTATTTTTTCCCGGTTGATTTTTTAGCAGTTGATTTCTTAGTTGCTGATTTTCTGGTAGTAGTTTTCTTGGCTGCGGCTTTTTTGGCAGTTTTTTTAGCCGGTTGTGGGATAATTTTATATGCTTCTTCTTCTCCCATTACTTCAACTAAATAATCTTGAGCCTGTTTACGTGTTAATTGACGTACTACAGTTGCGGAATATTTTGAATTATAACCGCCTTTGCCAACCAATAAAAATGAGTTAGCTGTTTTAGTATGGTATAAAAGTTCTTCAAATCCTGCCGGATCTCCGAAGTAACCTTCTGAATGTTGGGCGACAACTTCTAACTGTACGCCTAAATCTACATTTGTCATATTTTTCTCCTTTGTTTAATAACTAGTTTTCAAATTAAGTTCAGTCACATTATAGCAATATAAAATTTTGATGATAAAAAACTTAATTTCGTAAAAAAAAATTGGACAATTCGACACACCAAAGCTATGTAGCAAAGCATTATCAGACAATTCTACCAAAAACAAATCTTGGCTATAAAGTAAAAAGCAAAAGGAATTTAATGAACCAAAATTCTTATGTTTCAGAATGATTACAGACACCTTTTCTTCTCGTTACATTTATTCTTAAAAAATAAAATTTCAATCAATGATAAATTAGAGATAACGCTTGAATATCAAAGCTGACCGGAAAATTGATCAAATTTTCCTTCAAATTTTCATGAAAAAAGTAGCTTAAAGTTGCTTGTATTAGTCAATTATATTTGTCATAATAGATTTCGTTTAACACAATATGTAGTGGTTGTTTAGCAAATTGGCTACTAAATATTGTAATATTCTACAAATATTAAGGAGCTGAGTCGATGCATAATATTAGAAACAACACTGTCTTAACCGATTTCGGTAAATCTGCATTAGACATTGAATTATCCGATTTAATAAAACGTAAGTTTACCAAGGAATTAGAAGAACAAACTGAAAAAACCGTTTATGATCTTTTTACCTGGGAAAAAAGAAATGTCTTACTTACCGACTATAAAACCGGAGAAGTTTTAACAGACTTAAAAAACCTGGAATTTCCGGCCCACTATTCACAACAATCATGTGACATAATTGCATCCAAATATTTTCGTAAAGCCGGTCTGGATACTCCGCAAGGACACGAAACCAGCATGAAACAAGTTGCTCATCGGATGGTAATTTTCTGGGTAACTCAACTCATAGATGAGCAGATGATCGATCAGGAAGAGGCGAAGATTCTTTATGATGAATTGGTCTATGCTCTTTTAAGTCAAATGTTTGCCCCCAACTCTCCCCAATGGTTTAATACCGGTTTAGCACAAGCATACGGTATCAAAGGTGGACAGAGTGAACTTTTCTATTATGATCCTGCTCAAGAAAAAGTTGTGATGAGTAGCGATACATATACCAAAACTCAAGCTTCGGCATGCTTCATTCTTTCGATTGAAGATAAATTATTGGGTAGACATTCTATTTCTGAACATTATGTAACTGAGACTAAGTTGTTTAAAGGTGGTTCCGGTACAGGTAGTAACTTCTCTGATATCAGAGGAGAAGGAGAAGGACTATCCGGTGGCGGTCAATCCTCCGGCTTAATGAGCTTTTTGCGTGGACTGGACCGTAATGCAGGCGCTATCAAATCGGGCGGTACTACCAGAAGAGCTGCCAAGATGGTTTGTTTGGATGTAGACCATCCTGAAATTGAAGAATTCATGACTTGGAAAGCTAAGGAAGAAGATAAAGTAATCGCTTTGAACAAAATGGGTTATGATGCCGATATGGACGGCGAAGCATATCTCACAGTATCGGGCCAGAACAGTAATAATTCGGTTCGCTTTAGCGATGACTTTATGGAAAAAGTTAATAACCTTGATAATAATCCCGATGCTACTATTACTTTGACCGGACGTGTCGACTCTTCCATTAATAAAGAAGTTTCGGTTAAACATCTCTGGGATACCTTTAATCAATCAGCTTGGCGTTGTGCTGATCCGGCACCCCAATTTGATGGTACATTTAACGCTTGGCATACATGCCCTGCCGGTGAAGACGGAAAATATGGAGAGAAATATAATCGAATCAATTCTACTAATCCCTGTGGAGAATATGCTTTTCTCGATGATACAAGCTGCAACTTAGCCTCAATTAACCTATTACCTTTTTATAATGCCCAAACCAAAACTTTTGATGTTGAAGCTTATCGTCATGTAATTGAATTATGTCAATTGGTACTTGAGGCATCCATTATTGGCGGTCAATTTCCAACTGATGAGATAGCTCGCAAAACCTATTTATTCCGCTCAACCGGCTTGGGTGTTGCCAACCTGGCTTCACTCTTAATGAGCATGGGCATGCCTTATGATTCGGATCAAGCAAGGGCTGTAGCAGCCACATTGGTCGGTTTAATTACCGGTCGCAGTTATCGCACATCGGCTTTGCTCTCCAAAGCAACAGAACCTTTTGCTAAATATAAAATTAATAAAAAATATATGATGCGTGTGATTCGTAATCACGCTAGGGCAGCGGGTGCCAGACAAGATCGTCCGGAAGGACTCAATTATGATTTGTTAATCGTTGATCATGAACTGTTAGCAGATCTAGGTTTAGCGCAATTGTCGAAAGCTTTGATTGAAGATTGGCAAGATGCAGAACAATACGGTGAATTGTACGGTTATCGCAATGCTCAAGTTTCAGTTATTGCACCGACCGGTACCATATCTTTTGCTATGGATTGCGCTGCAACAAGTATCGAACCTTTCTTCTCACATGTAACCTACAAAAAACTTGTCGGTGGCGGTTTCATGGAATTAGTTAATCCAATGCTTGAAACAGGCCTGCGTTCACTTGATTATACTGAGGATGAGATTAAAGATATTGTCGACTACATTTTACGTAAAGAAAACGGCAGAATTGTCGATGGTAAAATTGAAGGTGCTCCTCATCTGAAACCCGAACACTATTCAATTTTTGATACAGCAAATCAATGTGGCACCGGGAAGCGCTTCATCCATTATATGGGCCATGTAAAAATGGTTGCAGCACTCACTCCATTAATTTCGGGAGCTATTTCGAAAACTGTTAACTTGCCGAATTCAGCAACAATAAATGAATTTCAGGAAGTTGCCTTAGAGTCATGGAAACTTGGAATCAAAGGAATTACTTTATATCGTGATGGTTCCAAATTTGCCCAACCCTTAAATATCCAACTGGATGCTGAACAAGTTGCTGAAATGCCTTTGGCAGATCTGTCCTATGCTCAATTGTTAGAGCGGGCAAGTATGCTTGAATCAACAACTAAAGAATTAAATTCAGAGATCAAAATACTGGAAAACGAAATTACTTCCGGTAGAGCATCTTCAGCTGAAGGCTCACTGCGTACTATGGATCCGGAAGATATGAGTATGCCTCATTCTCATGCTTCACAAAGGGAAAAACTGGTCGGAATCAGATCAGGACGTACTCATCCGGCAAAAATCGAAGATGTAAAAATCTATACAACCGTCAATCGTAATGAATTAGGCGAAATTTCAGAAATCTATATAACAACTGACCGTGAGGGTACTACGATCATGGGTTTATTGAACTCATTATCCAAAACTATCTCTGTTATGTTGCAATATAAAATTCCGCCCCATAATATTGCTAAGATGTTGCGTGGTCAAAAATATGAACCTTATGGTTTCGTATCTCGCCATCCCAATATTAAATATTGTACTTCAATCTCCGACTTAATCAGCAAAATTATCGATCTGGAAATTGGTGATTTCACCAGGATTCAAGTCAAACCTGATCAAGAACAGATGGATACATTGGGCAATTCGGCAATCTGCAGTTTCGGTCCCGGAACTCAAGAGTCGACCAACCCTGACTCATCTCCGATGATCACCCAAGTAGGATTTGAAGAGTATGTACATGAAGATGCAATTGAAGCAGCCCAATATGGAGAAAGAATCTATGATGGTACAACTTGCCCCAATTGCTCCAGCGCACGTATGGTCAGAAACGGTACTTGCGATGTCTGTCTCGATTGCGGCACCACAACCGGTTGCTCATAATTGAACGACACGTAAATTTTTAGTGGTTTATTATTTGATGGAAATAATAAATTAAAATAAAAAGCTGCTCTAAGCGGAGCAGCTTTTTTAGTATAGCAGTAGGAAAGCTTTACGAATATGAAAGAGTTAAGTTGTTAATCGAAAATGTTGTCCGGATAAGAAAGGATTAGAGAGAATTAGAAATTTGTTTGATGATTGAAGCTACAACCGACTCAGGATCAGAGCGATCGTCATTTGCTATCACGATGTCAGCGTACTGATGATAAAGATCAATTCTTTCTTCATATAGATTGTAGAGGCGATTTTTATCTTCAGCTAGTAAGGGTCTTTCATGATTAGATATATCACGCATGATTAGATCAGGCGAACGATCAAGGAAAATGATCAAACCATTCTTTTTTAGATGAAGCATGTTTTCTTCATTTAAAATAACCCCACCACCGGTAGCAATTACAGTTTGCTTAAGCATTGAGATTTCTTTAATCACTTTGGTTTCAAGACTTCGGAAATAAGCTTCGCTTTTGGCAAACATTTCAGGGATTGTTTCCTCTGAATTTGCTTCCAGATAATGATCGCTATCCACAAAATCATAATTAAGCTGTTCGGCCAGTAAATTACCGATTGTGGTTTTTCCGCTGCCGGGCATACCGATTAAAACATAATTCATTCAGAAAACTCCGTTCAGATTAGAAATAGTAGTTTATTTAACTTAACTGAATTGAGAATAACTTACAAATTGAGCTTGAAGACAAATCTCTAAATAACTGATGATTTGCAGACCATAATCCTGTATGATTTTAACTTAGATACAATGCTTAGAAAGCTAATTAGGAAAACAAAATGGAAAATAATACACCGGGACTAAAAACCGGCAAAGTACATATTTATGCCGGTAACGGCAAGGGAAAGACAACTGCTGCAGTAGGGCTAGCTGTGCGTGCTGCAGGCTACGGACTAAGAGTTCTTTTTATTCAATTCTTAAAATTTGGCGATTCATCTGAACTCAATATTTTGCGCAAGCTACCTCAGATAAAGGTACTCTCAGGCATGCCAACGCAAAAGTTTGTTTTTCGTATGAATGATCAAGAAAAAAATCAAACAAAAATCTGCAGCCAGAACTATTTTGAACAAGCAAAAAAACTGGCCGAAGAGAACCAAGTAGATCTAATAATCTTTGATGAGATTTTAGATGCAATTGGCACGGGAATGTTGGTCGAGCAAGAATTAATCGATTTTATTCAGAAAAAATCGCCCCAAATAGAGCTGGTCATAACAGGACGTAATCCTTCGCAGGAATTGATTGAGCTTGCAGATTATTATTCTGAAATATCAGCTATAAAGCATCCTTATGAAACTGAAAACTTAATTGGACGCAAGGGAATTGAATTTTAGTATAATGTCTGACGAAAAATTAGCATTGAAACAAAAGGTAATAAACAAATAACTTAGGAATAGTCATGAAGAAAAAGTTTTATTTAGCTCACCTTTATCCTGATTATCTAAATTTCCCCAGAGATAGTGATAATCCTAATTTTCTTAAACGAAGAGCTATAGAAACGGGTCTGGAATTTGAAATTGATCATTTAACGATCGGTGATTTGTTTGATCCGGAAAAATACGATTTTGTTTTTATAGGTGGCGGAGCAGATAGTGCTCAACGCAAAGTTTCAGATGATTTAATTAAAATTAAAGGAGTATCGTTGCGTCAAGCGATTGAAGACGGAGTGGTTATGCTCTGTATTTGTGGTGGCTATCAATTGATGGGACAACGATATGTTGATCTGGAAGGCTATGAGATGAAAGGCCTGGGAGTTTTAGATCTCGAGACGATTGCAGAACCTGAACGGATTGCCGGTGATTTACAATTTGAAGCAGATTTACCGCTTGCAGATAGAATACTGAGCGGTATAGAAGAGCATGCGGGCAGAACCTATTTAGGAAAAAATGTGAAACCGCTAGGTAGAGTAATCCAAGGTTCTGGTAATAATGGGCTTGATAAGACCGAGGGCGTGCAATATAAAAATCTGATCGGTACTTATGCTCATGGCGGTTTTTTGCCAAACAATCCGCAAATTGCCGATTATTTAATCAAGCTAGCTAAACAACGTCAAGGTTTTGCAATGCCTTGAGAAACTTAATAAGATACTAATAATAAATTTGATAGAGATAAACATGGGAGAAAAAATGAAAAAATTTCAAGATATAGAATATAAAAGACCTGATCTGGATCAATTAAAATCAGAGTTTGCTACCATCCTTGAAGACTTTGTACAGGCCGAGAGCGGCGAAAAGCAATTAGAATTGATACGTCAAATGGACACCCTGAAAAACAACTTTTTGACTGAATATAGTATTGCCTACATTCGTCATACAGTTAATACAAAAGATGAGTTTTATGATCGTGAAATTGAGTTCTTTAATGAGAATATGCCGGTCTATGAGGAATTGATTGATCGTTTTAATCAAGCTGTACTCAAATCTGACTTTAAACCGGAAATAACTGAAGCATTCGGGCCGCATTATTTAAATAAACTCGAAGTACAAGCTAAAACTATCTCACCTGAAATTCTGCCCGATTTGATAGAAGAAAACAAACTGAACACCGAATATTCTAAACTGATTGCTTCGGCAGAAGTAGAATTTGAAGGTGAAAAATATACCTTAGCCCAATTGGAACCTTTCCGTCAGGATAAAGACCGAGCCAGACGTAAAGCTGCCACAGAGGCTTACTATGGATTCTTTGCTCAAAATGCAGCTCAATTAGATCGGATCTATGACGATCTGGTTAAAGTGAGAACCAAAATGGCTCAAAAACTAGGTTATGAAAATTTCATTGAGCTTGCTTATTATCGTTGGTCACGCACCGATTATACTGCAGAGGATGTGAAAAAATATCGGGAGCAAGTTTACCAAGAAGTGGTTCCTTTTGTCACCAACTTAAAAGAGCGTCAAAGAGCCAGGTTAAATCTTGATCAACTGAAACATTATGATGAAGTCTTGACCTTTAATACGGGAAATCCGATTCCGGAGGGTGATCCGGATTGGATCATCGACCAGGCAAAAAAGATGTATCAGGAATTATCGCCTGAGACTGATGAATTCTTCAATTTTATGCTGGATTATGAATTAATGGATCTCTTAGCAAAGCCGGGTAAAGAAGCCGGTGGCTATTGTACTGATCTTCCGAATTATAAAGCGCCTTTTATATTTGCTAATTTCAACGGGACCAAAGGTGATGTTGAAGTGATGACCCATGAGGCAGGTCATGCTTTTCAAGGCTATCAGAGCAAAGATTTAATCCCTGCCGAATATGTTTCGCCAACTTTAGAAGCTGCAGAAATTCATTCCATGAGCATGGAATTTATTACTTGGCCTTGGATGGAATTATTCTTCGGTGAACAAACTGAAAAATTTAAATTTTCTCACTTAAGCGGTGCGATAGAGTTCATTCCTTACGGAGTAGCAGTTGATGAGTTTCAACATTGGGTATATACCTATCCGGAAGCCACTCCGGCTGAGCGAAAAGCAGCTTGGCGCGAGATTGAAAACAAGTATCAACCGCATCTTAATTTTGATGGCAATACTTATTTAGAAGATGGTGGCAAATGGATGCGTCAATTGCACATTTTCACTGTTCCTTTTTATTACATTGATTATACTTTGGCTCAAGTCTGTGCTTTCCAATTTTTTGCAAAAGACAGGCAAGATCACCGGGCTGCATGGTCGGATTATCTCAAGCTTTGCCAAGCCGGGGGCAGTAAGCCTTTCTTAGAATTGCTGGAACTGGCCAATTTAGATAATCCATTTGCAGAAGGCAGCATTGCCAAAGTGATGCCTTACCTGGAAGAATATTTGGACTCAGTTGATGATCTGAACATGTAATAGACCTTATAGATAAGAATTAACCTAAAACTAGTCTAATTAACAAGAAGATCAATTATTAATAAAATTAACTTTAGAAAGAGAAAACTATGCCGGGAATAAATTATCAAAAAGTTTTAATCATAGATTGTGGCTCACCTCATGCTCAACTAATTGCCAGAAGAGTTCGTGATTTAAATGTTTATAGTGAAGTAAAACCGTATACGGCTGATTTAGAAAATTTAAAAAAAGATAATTATCAAGCTTTGATCTTAATAGGATCTTCAGCTGAAGAGGAATCAGCACAAGAGATAGCAAAGATCAAACAGATTATTCCTCTGATTTTGGATTTAAACTTACCAATTTTAACTATTTCTCTATCTGAACAGATTCTTAAAGCTAATCCTGAACAAAAAATCCTCAGTTTTGCTGAACAACCTAAGTTTAAACAAACGGCAGCAGAAAAAGATCTGCTGAAAAAATTCTTATTTGAGATTGCAGAATTGAAAGCTGATTGGTTGATTGAAGATTTCATTGATAATAAAATTGCAGAAATTAAAGCGATGGTCGGTCAGAGCAAGGTGATAGTCGGTCTTTCCGGCGGTGTTGATTCTTCAGTTGCTGCAGTTTTGGTACATCGAGCAATCGGCAAACAGCTAAATTGCATTTTTGTGGATCACGGTTTAATGCGCAAAGATGAAGGTGATTCAGTTGAACAGATCTTTCTTAATCAATTTGATATGAACTTTATCAGGGTTAATGCGGAAGCGAGATTTCTTGGTAAATTAGCCGGTATAACCGATGCAGAACAAAAAAGAAAAATCATCGGTGAAGAGTTTATCAGAGTCTTTGAAGAAGAATCTCAAAAGATTGATAATTCAGATTATCTGGTTCAAGGCACAATTTATCCAGACATTATTGAATCAGGTGCCGGAGATGGGAAATTGATCAAAAGCCATCACAATGTTGGAGGTTTACCTGAAGATATTGATTTTAAAGGAATCATTGAACCTTTGGCAGATTTATTCAAAGATGAAGTGCGCCAAGTCGGTTTAGCATTGGGAATTCCTGCTGATTTAGTCTGGCGACAACCATTCCCGGGTCCGGGACTCGGAATCAGAATAATCGGTGAGATTACCAAAGCAAAAGCAGATCTCTTACGCGATGCCGATGCAATCTATCGTGCGGAAATAGCTAAAGCGGGCATGGATCAAGAACTCAGCCAATACTTTGCCGTTTTAACCAATCTTAGATCAGTCGGTGTGAAAGATGATGCTAGAACTTATGACTATACTCTGGCTCTAAGAGCAGTAAAAACAGTTGACTTCATGACAGCTGTAGCTGCCGAAATACCGTTTGATTTACTGAACAAAATTACCGACCGAATCATCTCCGAAGTAGATGGCATAAATCGCATTGTCTACGACATTACTGGAAAGCCTTCGGCAACGATTGAGTGGGAGTAGTATGAGGTTATTCTAGATATTGGATAATATAGTAGATTACTTCCAGTATTTATCATTGGTTAAGGTAGATATTTTTTGTTGCCAAATTCTTAATTTATTGAGAGAGAATACGCTTTAATAGGTTTCCGTGAATAGGACTTAAAACATCTTCTCTAAGCATATATTTCATCTTGGAGTTTTATCAGCAGTTTCAGAAAAAAGCAACTTAATGGATATTACCGTACTGGCAGTTTCGCTGTATCGAAACATTGATTTCTTTTTGTGCTAATTTAAGATACAATATTAGCACGAAAGGAAATCAATGTGAATACAGAACATGTCGTAAAACAACTTTTACAAGAAAACGATGGCTGGCTTACGCTAAAAGAAGTCCGTAATCAGGGAATCAGCAAATATGAATTTTACAAGTTTGCAGAAAAAAGTGGCTTACAAAGAGTCGGACAAGGTATTTACGTTTCGGATGATGTCTGGCATGATTCGATGTACCTGATTCATCTCCGATCGGCACAGGCTGTTTTTTCTCATGAAACGGCTTTGTTTTTACACGATATGACCGACCGAGAACCACCTTATTACTCCATAACAGTACGGACGGGTTATAATCCTCATCGTCTTAAGGAAGACGGGATTAAGGTTTATACCATTAAGAAGGAATTGCATGAACTTGGATTAAGTAAGACAAAAACACCGTTTGGTCACACAGTTCCGGTCTATGACATAGAGAGAACACTTTGTGACATTTTGCGGAGTAGAAGTGGTATAGAAATACAAGTGTTTCAAGATGCTTTGAAGTTTTATGCAAAACGAAAAGACAAAAATCTTAGAACCTTAATTCAATATGCGGATGCTTTGAATGTGGGTGTAATCCTAAGGCCTTATTTGGAGGTACTTCTTTAATGATTAAAACAGCAAGGCAATTAAAAGACAAAATACGTAATCTTGCTAAGGAAAAATCTGCTGATGCACAAGTTATAATGCGGATTTATATGATGGAGCGACTTTTAGAACGCATTTCTCTTTCTGAGTACAAAATGAATTTTATATTAAAGGGTGGTGTGCTAATTGCTTCTTTAGTGGGCTTAGATTTCCGCAGTACGTTAGATATTGACACGACTATTGAGGGCGTAGATGTCAACCTGACGAGTGTAGAGCAAATCATGCAAAATCTGGTCACAATCCCTCTTGAGGACGGTGTTCTTTTCCAGATTAAAAGCCTCGATTATATTATGGATGAGGCTGAATATCCAGGTATACGAGTCAGCATGGAAGCCTTATTTGATGGAACTAAAACGTCTCTTAAAGTCGATATATCGACAGGAGATGTTATAACTCCCGGTGCCGTCCAATGTTCTTATAAATTAATGTTTGACGATAGATATATCCAGTTGCTCTCATATAACCTTGAGACCGTCTTAGCTGAGAAATTGGAAACTATCGTGAGAAGACATCTGACAAACACACGCATGCGTGACTTTTATGATATCTATATTTTGAAAAAGCACTATGGATCAGAAATTTCAAAACATCTCCTTCAAGATGCACTTGAGGCAACAGCACAAATACGAGGAAGCACGGAGCTTATAAAAGACACTGAGGCTGCCCTGAATGAAATAAAAAACGCTGATGACATGAAAAAGCTATGGCTTTCTTACCAATCTCATTATGAATATGCACAGAATATTTCTTGGGAAGCTGTGATGAAAGCTGTGATAATGATATATCACAAGAGGAATATAGATCTATAAAGAAATTAGTGGTGAACAGTTTGTGACGGTGTGGTGACAGACCATATATGCAATAAACAAGGTAGTGGTCCCACCACAAAATATCGTAACAAGTAATCGAGCAGCCTAGGAATCGGTTACTTGTCGCTCTATATACCAATACTGCGCGTTAGATTAGCAGCCACAAGGGTAGATAGGGCGGTAGACATTATTGATACGGGTGGGAGTAGTGGTTGAGGGTAAAAAAAGAATGGATAGAGGAAAAAGTTTATCTAGAGGTTGATTACACAGATTTACTAAATATAGGAAGAATTACCATAGAAAATTCAAAAAGAAGTTATCGAAAAATGAAAGCAGAGTGATGGAATGGCATTGAACCTTCTATTTAAATTATATGGCGAATATAAAAAAACAGGAGAAGTTCCTAAATCTAACGCTGTTCATTATTAATTTTTTCATAGTTAGCTGAATAATTGCGTCGTATAAACACAATTATTTAGTCGAGAGACGATTGATAGACTGAGAGTAATCGCAATAGCCAGTAATCCACTAAGATAATAGATTCTTTTCTACAGATGGAAGAATTTTAGAATAAAAGCCATAGTGATAAAGCCAATAATTGTATATAGAGCTTGGAACAAAATGCAGTTTACAATTACTTGATTAGCAAATGAATTATTAAAGGTATCAAGACTGTTAAGGAAGGGGCCTGGTTTACTAAAAAGATAAAAATCATAAGACCAGCTATAAAAAGTCAACAAAGAATGTAAAAGATTTTAAAAGCTAACCAAAAGTAAAAAGCAAATAGAACCTTGAAAATTGAATAGGAAAAGTGCAACACAAATAAAGCATTGGAAAAATGCTTTGGAAAAGATAACTAATCTTACTTTTAGCTACATTGGTGTTCGTTGTTCAAAAGGACGATTTTCACTTAAAACGGCATAAATAATATAACAGAGTTTTCTCGCGACAGCACCGACAGCTACATAATGGTGTTTTCCTCTGGCTCTTAATCTTTGGTAGTATTCCGACAATTCCGGATCAGCCCAAGAAGCAACGAAAGCAGCTCCGAAGATCGCTCTCCTCAGATAGGCAGAGCCTCGTTTGGACATACTAGCCTGATTACCTTTGAAACTTCCTGACTCATTAACTGAAGCGTCTATCCCGGCATAGGATACAATTTGTTTTCCACTAGGGAATCGGTTGATATTTCCTAATTCTGAAAGGATAACAGCACCGTAGACAGGACCTACTCCGGGAATGGTAGTAATGGGAGAATCTAATTCTTGCATGTAGTCTTCGATTTGCTGATCAAGCAATCTGATTTGTACCTCGATGAATTCGAGTTGTTCAAGAATTTGTTTCATTTGGAAAGCGAAAGCATCTGTTGCGAAAGATATCCCAATTGATTTCTTAGCAACTGCTTTAATTTCTAAAGCCTTTTCTTTACCGAAGTGACCTTTGGAAGCCTT
>LSQX01274905.1_pt2 | contig 43320 bp, 38 predicted proteins | sample 654561 | NCBI WGS metagenome assembly LSQX01 (sample SAMN04489861, study PRJNA283612) | anaerobic digester metagenome | isolation source: 4 biogas reactors fed with cattle manure at either 37C or 55C with and... | place: Denmark: Kongens Lyngby | collected 2014 | reverse complement strand
AGTGGGACAAGTCAGGAGCTGATTTTGTAGCAGTGCTATATTATTACAATTGGTATAAACCATGTACAATCCAGGCACTAAATTCTTTTCAAAACTATATTTTTACATTTTAGTTGTTTTATAATATAAGAATGCTGTATATTTGTTATTAAAATAGGAATTTAACAAATAAAAGATACTATGAGAAAATTATTTCTTAAAGATTCATTTATTCTTGCCCTTGTTTCGCTGAATGCTATAGTTATTTTCACCTCTGGTTTTGACCTGCCTTATTCAATATTTAAAATGCTCTATTTTTCAGATATTGCTTTTACCATAGCATTTGTTTATGAGGCTATTTTGAAAATTAAAACATACTCATGGAAGGAGTATATTGCTTCAAACTGGAATAAATTCGATTTTATTCTAATTACCGTGTCTCTGCCATCTATTTTAGTAATATTCTTTCAAGCAAACTTAGTAGATGTGAGTTTTCTGTTAGCATTTAGAACCCTCAGGGTTTTCAAGGTGTTTCGCTTTTTCAGCTTTGTTCCGGGCGTAAATAATCTTATTAGAAGCGTCAAAAGAGGGCTAAAAGCATCCGTAATTATTTTAATAGCTTTTGGCACATTTTTGTTTATAATTAGCATTCTGTCAAATAATCTTTTCAAAGAGTCCGAAGCATTTAACAACCCCGCCACCTCATTATACACCATGGTACAACTAATTTCGGTTGAAGGCTGGTACGAAATCCCCATTGAAATACAGAAAGATATTCCTGACGTAAATGTATTTTTCACAAGGTTATATTTCGTCATACTGCTTGTGCTTGGAGGGATATTTGGCCTATCATTTGTTGATGCTGTTTTGGTTGATGCTATGGTTATGGACAACAGTGAGTAGTTGGACAAAAAAGTTGATAAGCTGAAATTAGACATAGATGACCAACTTAGGGAAATCAAAAATGATTTAAAAAAACTTGATGAAATAAAAGGGACACCTTAAATATTTGGGGAGAGTAGTTATCTTTGCATTTAAAAATAGCTATGGATTTATCATTTTTATCGTGCTTATTGCCCTGTGGTTTATTAGATCATTTTGACATTATCGATTTCAAAGAACTATGCGATATAAATACCAAAAAGAATTGTTTTTTTATTCATTTAGATGAAAAAAACATTTTACAAAATTTGTTCAAGAAAAATAAGACTGTTTTGTTAATTTATAACCAAAAATAGGGTTTTGTTAGGATTTTGACATCCTAATTCCTATTTTGACATACAGCAAACAATCACAGTAACACACTCATTGTCAAACAAATAACCGCTGATTCAAAAAAACCTTTTTTCTCCTTCACTCATTATAATAAAATCATGGGCTTTTAATCCATATTTTTTTATAGATTTTTCCAAATCTTTGATGGGTTCAAAAATTGCTTCTGCAGACAGTCTGAAAGTACCAAAATGCATCGCAACACTCTGTTTTGCTCCCAAATCTTGATGTGCCAAAACGGCTTCTTCCGGGCTAGTATGGATGGGTTTCATAAAGAAGTTGGGTTTATAGGCTCCAATACCTATTAGTGCTATTTCGGGTGATGAGAGTCGATTTTTGATTTCAGCAAAATGAGCTGAGTAGCCACCATCGCCACCAAAATAGACACTACGCTCGCCTTGGCGAAGATAAAAACTTCCCCACAAACTTTTGTCCCTATCAAAAAGACCGCGTGCCGATGAGTGCTGCTGCGGTGTGAAAATGATTTGGGTATTTTTGTCAAAACTTACACTATCCCACCAATCCATCTCTTGGACATTTTTGAAGCCTAAACTTTTCACCAATTTCTTATCTCCCATTGGAACCAAAACCTTAGGAGAAAATTTTTTATTTAGTTTTTTCAAAGTTTTTTTATCCAAATGGTCGTAGTGATTGTGGCTAAGCAAAATAAGGTCGATATGTGGTAAGTTTTCCACGTAAATTCCAGCTTCTGTATATCTTTTGGGACCAATCCATGAAAGCGGGCTGGCTCTTTTGCTCCAAACTGGATCTGTTAAAATATTTACGCCATACATCTGAATTAGGAAAGTAGCATGGCCAATAAAAGTGATGGCTAATTCATTCTGTTTGAGAGCATTGTCAAAACTTACATCAAGAACTTCCAATTCTCTTTTGTACCATTCTCCTCTTTTCACCTTTCTCATTTTACGAAAATCGCTAAACTTGGGCGAGAACTGCTCTTTGAGTGTTGGATTTATATACTTTTTTCCATTAAAATGATTGGATATTTCGTTAGTCATTTTCAGATTTCTTTATTCTATTGTAAGGAGTTATCTCTTCCGAGGCTTTGGCTTCTATCAAATCATCCCAACGTGTTGTGTAAGATGGCGAGAGCTTATCTCGCCTGTTTTTCCACTCAATTTTATCACTTTTTTGTCGCGAAATATAGACAGTATCTTTTCCCATTTTATGGTTTAGCAGGTCGATAGTTTTCATCAATTTGCTCTGTTTTTCTCTGTCCACATCATCAAAAAGGGAAGTCTGTACACTACTTTCTTCCACTATTCCCGAAACTATAACCCCAGCTTTTTTGTATTGATAATTATTCTTATAGATTGACTTTAAAGCTTTTATGGCATAATTAACAATTTCCTGACTTGATGAACTTGCCACCGGCATCGTTATGACAACACTTTGCGAATGTTGGGGTAAATCGTTGCGAAATCTATTGGTATTTATAAACACTGTGATATTATTTGCCACAGATTTTTGCTGTCGAAGTTTTTCGGCACAACGCACTGCAAAATTTGTTACAGCCTCTGCCAAGGGGTCGAAATCGGAAATCATTTTTCCAAATGAGCGTGATGTGCAAATACTTTGTTTGGCAACAAAATTCTGCTGAAGCTCAATACAGGCTATTCCACGCAATTCCTGCACAGTTCGCAATCCTACAATGGTAAAGTTCCCCCTAATCCAAGCATCACCTTTTTGCGTTAGCTGATAAGCGGTATTTATTCCAAAACTATTACATTTGGCTGTCATCTGTCTGCCAATGCCCCACACCTCTCCCACTGGAAATGTTTGGAGAATTTCATCAATTTTGTTCCTATCTTTTAGCCAACAAACGCCATTATATTTGGTGTTTTTCTTTGCCAAATGATTGGCAAGTTTAGCCAAAGTCTTTGTGGGTGCTATGCCTATGGAGATTGAAATTCCCACCCACTGCCAAACTCTTTGACGTATTTCGTGGGCTAATTTTTCAACATCGTGGAGCTTGAAATTTGATAAATCTAAAAAGGCTTCATCGATGGAATAGACCTCCATATCGGGCACTAAGGTGGCAATGGTTTGCATCACTCTTTGCGACATATCGCCGTACAAAGCATAGTTTGAAGATAGCACCTCGACCCCATTTCTTTCAATTATATCTTTCACCTTAAAAACTGGCACTCCCATGCCTATTCCCAAAGCTTTTGCTTCGTTGGAACGAGCCACCACACAACCATCATTATTAGATAGCACTATCACCGCCTTATGACGAAGACGCGGATTGAAGACCCTCTCACAAGAGGCATAAAAATTATTACAATCTATTAGTGCTATCATCAATTTTTAAACTTTATGAATTACAAAAGTTACCACACCCCAAACCATAAAATCCATATCTTCATTAATTTCAATGGGTTTAAAGTCTTTATTTTCAGGCATTAAGTACATTTTACCATTCTCTTTATGGAGGCGTTTCACCGTAAATTCTCCATTTATGACACAAACTGCAATATTATTGTTTCCGGGTGTAATGGAGCGGTCTATGACCAACATATCTCCATCGTTAATCCCTGCGTCAATCATAGATGAGCCTTTTACTCTCACATAAAAAGTGGAAGATGGATTGCTCACAAGAGCCTGATTTAGGTCCAATTTCACGTCCGAATAGTCGTCTGCTGGGGAGGGAAAACCGGCCGAAACACGGGCTTCAAAATAGGGTGTTTCGAAGGATGCTGAATCGGGTACAGAATAAAAATCTAAAACATTACCTTCAAATATTTTTTTGGCATTTATCATATCAATACTATTTTCTACAAAAATATATAGATTTTTACTTATAAACACATCCAAATATAAATGTTTTTTGACATCTTGCGTTATAGGCTTATATTAAGGCTGTTACAACATCAAAATTTGTGTATAAAGATTGGTTTTTAACTATTCTACCAAAATAAAAGCCGAAAATTTTAGTCTAAGTACATAATTTATATATATTTGCTTTCTAATAATTACAATTTGACATGAAAAAGAATTTATTTTTTATCGCACTACTGCTCTTTGCAATGAGCAATAATGTATGGTCTCAGATTAGTTATGGTGGCACTCCACGAAGTTTTTCTAAAAACAATTTGAGTCAGAAATTTGAAAATAAAAGTTTGCCCTACCTTGATGTGGAGGCACTTTTAGCCGAAGATGAAGCCAATGTTGGCAAGCCAGTACCCTACAGATTTGGCAAGGACATTGATGTTCATTACAACTTATATAATTCGGGGACATGGGAAACTTTGGACAATGGCGACAGAATTTGGCGTTTGGGAATAAGCTCGGAAAATGCCCACTCTTTGAACTTTATTTGCAATGAATTTTTCATTCCTGAAGGTGCCGACATGTTCGTTTATAGCCAAGATAAGGATATTGTTTTAGGTTCTTTTAACCATAAAAACAATAATGATATTTTCAGTTTCGCAACTACCATTATTCCTTCATCAAACATTGTTATTGAATATTTTGAGCCTGCCGAACTAAAAAATCAGGGTAGAATAAATATCAGCAAAGTTATTCACGGATACCGCAATCTATTCAAACGTGGTCCTTTTGGCAATTCAGCTTCGTGCAATATAAATATAAACTGTCCATTGGGCGACAACTGGCAAGATGAAAAACGTGGTGTGGCTATTATTGTAACTTCCAATAACAATGCAGTTTGTACTGGTACGATGGTGAACAACACCAACGAAGATGGTACACCATACTTTTTGACCGCCAACCACTGTTTGAGCAATGCTACACCAAACTGGGTTTTTATTTTCAACCATGAATCTGAAACGTGCAATGGCAATACTGGACCCACAGCTCACTCTATTCATGGGGCTAGCGTTGTTGCCAGCGACTCCCCTTCCGATTTTGCTCTATTGCTTCTAAGCGAGGAGCCTCCAGCAGACTACAATGTTTATTATTGCGGTTGGAGTCGTGAGGATGTGGTTGTAAATCAAACCGTTGGAATACACCACCCTGCTGGGGATATTAAAAAGATTTGTTTGAATACCGACCCCACAGAATCGTCAAATTACAGCTCTGGATATTCCAACACCCACTGGACTGTTGACAATTGGGAAGAGGGAACAACTGAGGGTGGCTCATCGGGTTCGGCACTTTTCGACCCCAACCATAGAATTATTGGGCAGCTGCACGGTGGACACGCCTCTTGTACAAATTTGTCATGGGATAAATATGGTAAAATTGCATATTCGTGGAGCAATAACAACAACTCAAATCCCAGCAAAAGATTGAAAGATTGGTTAGATCCCAAAAATAGCGATGTTTTAACCTTAGACGGAAGATATCTAAACGAGCCTGAATTTGCCATAGATGCTGCTTTGTCGGCAATAGTTTCTCCACATAGTGGTGAAAATTGTTCCAGCGAAATTATACCAATAGTGAAAATTAGAAACAATGGCGAAAATGTTTTGGAGTATGTGAAAATTGTTTGTGAAGTTGATGGAAGTCAACAAACATATGACTGGAATGGAAGTTTGAACTTTGGTTCTTCTACCAACGTCAACCTTAACAGTATGCAGATTAGCGATGGAAATCACAATATGGTGATTTATCTAACAAACCCCAATCATCAAACAGATATGAACAACAGTAACGACACCATTAGTATCATTTTTTCTAAAACAAATGGAATTGATGTAACAGTATCAGTTTTAACAGACAACAGTCCTCAAGAAACATCGTGGGTGCTAAGAAAAGATGATGGCACTGTTATTTTTACAAACCCAAGTTTAAGCTCCAGCGAAACATACGAGCAGAGTGCCTGCTTACCAAATGGTTGCTACGATTTTGTTATCTACGACACTGGCGGAGATGGACTTTCTGGTCTTTTTGGATTCCTTTTCACAGGTGAGTATGCCTTGTCTGTTGACAATGAATTAATTGCCATATCGCCTGAAAATGGCAACTTTGGCTCTGTGGATAGCATTCGTTTTTGCTTCGATAACGTAAATATTGTTGAAAACCAATCGGACAAAATCTTGATATATCCAAACCCAGTTAATAACAATTTGAATATCGAATTTATTGGAAATATATCAGATGCTAAAACCATTGAAATAATGGATATTTCTGGACGCATTGTTGCTAAACAGAGTGTGAACAATGTACCCAATATTCGTATAAACACCTCTCAACTTCAGGCTGGAAGCTACTTCGTATTGATTAGAAGCTCGCAAGGAGTTGTAAGAAAGCAGTTTATTAAGTCTAATTAAACAAGTTAGCATATAAATCAATCCCCATGGAGATAAAAATCTGTGGGGATTTTTTATAGAAATTTAATCCTCTTCCACTCTTTGGAAAGTACCACAGCATTTATACTTGCCGAAATTATATCCGAAACAGGGGTAGCAAGCCAAACTCCCACTAATCCATACCAATGGGGTAGGATAAAAAGTAGTGGAATTAGCACTATCACCTGCCTTAAAAGAGACAGCACAGTAGCTTTTGCCGCCCTACCGATGGACTGAAAATAGTTACCCACAATTATCTGAAAACCAACTAATGGGAATAGGGAAAAGAAAATCACAATCCCCTGTCGCCCAACAGCTATCAATTCGGGGTCGTAGGCATTAAAAAGCTTAATTATTGTACAAGGGAAAATTTGTACTATCAAAAACCCGAAAACAGAAATTCCTGTTGCAGCAATTAGGGCTATTTTTAGGGTCTGCCGCAGGCGTTCATAGAGTTTTGCTCCATAGCTAAACCCCCAAATGGGTTGTGCAGCCATATTTATGGCTATCACAGACATTACCAAGAGCATGGATACGCTATTTATAATACCCATTGCTCCCACTGCAATATCGCCCCCATGGCTTATTAGCTGAGAGTTGAAAACCGCCTGAACCATACTTGCCGAAACCTGCATAGCAAAGGGTGCAAAGCCAATGGTGAGGATATAAAAAACAATATCTTTTTGTAGTTTGAAATTTTTCAGCTTTAGCTTTATAATAGACCTTCCACCTCTAAAATGATAGATAACCCAAACGCATAACAGAAATTGCGAAATAATGGTTGCCCATGCAGCACCCTTTACTCCCCAGCCAAATCCAAAAATAAAAATAGGGTCTAAAACCACATTTACCCCCGCACTGATAAACATACTCTGCATCGCCACCTTGGCACTACCCTCGGAACGAATAATGTTGTTTAGAGAAAATCCTACTATGTTAAAAATTGAACCAAACAGAATAATATCCAGATAGTCGTGGGCATATTTGGAGGTTTCGGCACTGGCACCAAAGGCTCTAAGCATAGGCTCTTTGATAATAAAACCCAATATTGTTATCAGAATTGCCATTATTATCATCAAAACAAAGGCATTTCCAAGAACTTTTTCTGCCCTATTAAAATCTTTCTTTCCAAAATTTATGGATATTCGCACCCCTGCTCCAATGCCTATTAGCATTCCAAAACCCATCATTATCAGCATAATGGGATAAACAGCACTAAGTCCAGCCAATGCCAATGAGCCAACCCCTTGACCTATAAAAATTCTATCAACAATATTGTATAGTGAGTTGACAATAACGCCAGTAAATGCAGGCACAAAATACCTCCACAAAAGGCGTATTACCGGCAATGACTCCAAGTTTGCAATCTGTTTATTTTCTACTGACATAATTTTATTAAAGTGCAAAAGTATCTAAAAAGAGTGCTACTATTCACTTTTTAATAGGTAAATAACAAAAGTAAAACAATAATAGACTGATAAAGAAAGGATTATAATACAATAGATTAACATTTTCCGAAAATTGAGTTTTATACCAATTGTAATAATAAAATGGTCCAAACTATTTTATTATTTTACAATGGTAAATGCCGATGGTTTATATATATAGTCCAATCGGTATTATTCACAAATTCTTATTAGCAAATTGCTAAAAAACTTAAAAGCAATATTTTATGACTTTAAATAGTGCTAAAATTGAACGAAAAAGTCTAAATTTGCGTTATCTATGCAAAGTGCTGATATGAAAAAGTTTTTATTACTTATCTTCTCCCTTTCTGCATTCACTCTTTGGGCTACTCACCAAAGGGCTGGAGAGATTACCTATCGTCATATTAGCGGGCTTACATATGAGTTTACACTAATAACATACACATTCACACCCAGTCCGGCAGATAGACCTGAATTGGACATAATTTGGGGAGATGGAACTGAAAGCACAGTGGCTAGGGTTCAAAAGGTGGATTATCCCAACGATATTTCCAAAAACACCTATGTTGCCACTCACACATTTCCGGCACCCGGCACCTACACCGTTTCCATGGAAGACCCCAACAGAAACTACGGAGTGATAAATATTCCCAATTCTGTAAATATCCCATTTTATCTTGAAACAATAATCACTATTCACCCTTTTTTGGGTGGAAATAGCTCACCAGTTTTGCTAAATCCACCAGTGGACAATGGTTGCGTCAACACCCCTTTTTATCATAATCCCAGTGCCTATGACCCCGACGGCGACAGCCTTTCGTATAAACTTGTAAACTGCCTTGGATTGGAGGGTGAAGTGATACCCGGATATTCATTGCCTTTGGCTTCAAACTCTATAACAATCGACCCTGTTACTGGCGACCTGTTTTGGGATAGCCCTATTTTGCAGGGCGAATACAATATTGCAATTTTAATTGAAGAGTGGCGTGCTGGGGTAAAAATTGGCTCTGTGCTGCGCGATATGCAGATAAATATTGGGGCTTGCAACAACACCCCTCCTGAGATAGAAGTTATTGAAGACACCTGTATTGTGGCTGGAACAAATTTCCAAACCACTGTTAAAGCCACCGATGCCCAGGGAGATAAAATCACACTAACGGCAACTGGGGGACCTTTTAATGTGGAACAATCTCCAGCGATTTTTCCACAATCAATTTATGGATTTGGGCAGGTGCAAGCCGATTTCAAATGGAGTACAAATTGCTCTCACGTTCGCAAACACCCCTATCAGGTGAGCTTTAAGGCTGAAGACAACAATATTCCCATAAATTTGGTCTCCATGAAAACAATGAGAATAACGGTGGTTTCGCCAGCACCCGAAAATCTTACAGCCGACCCTCTGGGCAACTCCATCGTTGTTAGGTGGGACAGCCACAACTGCCGAAATGCCAATGGGTATAAAGTTTATCGCCACAATGGACCATCGGGATGGACACATGACCACTGCGAAACTGGGGTTCCCGAATATACAAGTTTTCAACTTGTGGGGACAAGCACCTCAATCTTAGATACAATATTTGTTGATGACAATGCTGGGCAGGGCTTAATATACGGAAATCAATATTGCTATGTAGTGGTGGCTACATTTCCCGATTTTGCCGAAAGCTATGCCTCCAACGAAGCTTGTGCATCACTAAAAAGAGAAGTGCCAATCATTACCAATGTCAGTGTAGAAGAGACATCAAGCACAGATGGAAAAATATTTATCAGATGGACAAAACCCACTGAATTAGACTTTGCCCAATTTCCCGGACCACATCAGTATAAAATTTTACGAAGTACAACTGTAAACGGCACATACAGCGAAATTGGAACTTTAGACGACCTAAACGACACCACATTTTTTGATACAAATATCAACACCGTCTCCAATACGTGGTTCTACAAGATTGAGCTAAACAATCTAACCCCTGAAAATAGCCTCACAATCGGCACATCAAATCCGGCTGGAAGTATCTTTATTAACCTCACTCCCAACGATAGAAAAATCACCCTATCGTGGAACGAAAACACACCTTGGACAAATTTTGAATACACCGTTTTCAGAAAGAATTTAGAAAACTCTTTGTGGGACTCCATAGCCACAACCCATGAAAAATCTTTTGTTGATTTTCCCTTGGAGAACGACATCGAACAATGCTATTTTATCAGAAGTTCAGGCGAATACACCATAGACGGAATTGAGTCGCCACTGATAAATTTCTCACAAAAATCGTGTCAAACCCCCATTGATAACGAGCCACCCTGTGTACCAATTTTGCAAGGCGAAACCGACTGTGAAACAAACACTTATACTATACAACTGCCAGCCGATAGCTGTCTATTGGACGTTTATGGCTACTACGTATATTTCAACAGCTCCAATGATGGTATTTTTGTGAAAATAGATTCCGTTTTTGATGTAAACCTTCATCAATTTCAAATTGCAAATATGGAGTATATGGCTGGATGCGTTGCCATTTCAGCCTTCGATTTATCATATAACGAAAGTGCCCTTAGCAACTTTGTTTGCATAGATTTGGAAGAGTGCAATCCATACGTACTTCCCAATGTTTTCACCCCCAATGGCGACAATTACAACGATCTTTTTGTGCCATTTCCATACAGTTTTGTGGAAAGTATTGATATGAAAATTTATAATCGCTGGGGAAATATTGTTTATAAAACCAAAAATCCAGATGTTTTATGGGATGGAAAAGATCAATTTACAGGCAACGATTGTGCCGAAGGGGTTTATTACTATATTTGTGATGTTTTTGAATATAGAATTGGAGGAATTAAAAAACGAACATTGCAAGGCACAGTTAGCCTTTTTAGATAGAAATAGAAATTAAAAATCAAAAAATATGTTTACAGGAATTGTAGAATTAACAGGAAAAATAGTAAAAATTGAAAAAGAACAAGGTAATGTTCATTTCACCGTTGAAACTTCCATAGCTGATGAGTTGAAAATTGACCAAAGTATGGCTCACGATGGAGTTTGCTTAACCATTGTAAATGTTGATCACGAAAACAAAACCTACGTTGTTACAGCTGTTCAAGAGACCTTAGATAAAACTAACTTGGGTACTTGGCATGTGGGCTACGAAGTGAATTTAGAAAGAAGTATGGCAATGAATAGCCGTTTTGACGGACATATTGTTCAAGGGCATGTTGACCAAACTGCCGTTTGTACAAAGGTTGTAGAAGACGACGGAAGCTGGAGATTCTTCTTCGAATATGACCCCGCAATGAACAACTTCACCGTTTCGAAAGGCTCTGTTTCGGTTAATGGAGTAAGCCTCACAGTGGTTGACCCCACCAAAAACAGCTTTTCAGTGGCTATTATACCCTACACTTATGATGTTACAAATTTCCACAACTTTAAAGAAGGTACTGTGGTGAATTTAGAATTTGATATACTTGGAAAATATGTACAACGACTATTGGAAGAGTATATGAACTCTGGGAAATAATTAATTGTAATAATAAAATAATCAATCCAGCTTTGCAAAATGCAAAGCTGGATTGATTTGGTATAACTCACCTCATTATCACCGATTTAAAACTGGCTACATCGTTGAACTGATAACGCAAATTGCGAAGCTGAGACGAATTTTTGAATCTGTTAAAATATGCTTTATCTTCAAATTCAAAAATTAAAAGCAAAGTCCTTGGTCGCCAATCGCCCTCCACTATTTCTGGCAAAGAGAACTCTTTTACAAACTCACCCGAAAACTCTTTTACAAGCTCATTTAATCCATGTAAATAATCCTTAAACTGCAATCTATCAAACACCTCAACATCTACTAACCACGAAATTTTCAATTCTTCCATAATATTCTGATTTGAAACAAAGTTAATATTTTTCCGCTAATTTTCAGATTGAACTATAATTTATTGATTATATTTGCATTATGAGAAAAATTTGGAAAACATTTGGACTCAGCCTTTTGGCGTTGGTTTATGTAATAGCCATAAGTCAAGCCAGCAGAGCTTTTCCCGATATTGAGATTTTGGAAAAACTTCCCCATGCCGAAAAAATTGTTCTAAATTGGAATTCTCACACTTTTTCGCACACCCTCCAAAGCGAAATCACCATTGGTAACATTTATAATTTACCCACACCAAATTTTAAGAAAACATCAACTTGGCAATGGGTCTCCACCAAACAGAGCGAAAATATATTAGATGAAGAGTTCTTTAGCTATGTTGAGAAATCTTCCAATCTGCTTATAAATTACAGAAAATCAGATCTTCTATATCCTTTCCATTACTTTTGGTAAAGTGAAAATTGGCTCAGAACCAATCACAGCTTACAATTTTCAATCATTGTCCTTTTAGCAAAGGACTATATTTAATATTTTTAAAAACCAAAAAAATGGAACCAGGAATTATTATCACAACATTGGTTATATTAGCACTTATATTTGCTCCTTTTATAGCAATGTATATCAGAAGTAGAGCAAAAAGAAATACAAAAATCGTACAACTAAAAGATTTTGCCATCAGTCATAACAGCAAAATTAGCAGCTATGAATATTGCAAAAATTTTGTCATTGGCATAGACGAGAATACTAAAAATCTATTTTTCATCAAAACCATAAAAGATGAAATATCGGAACAAGCCATCGATCTGAAAAGTATTCAATGGTGCAAAATAACCAACTCATCCCGCTCGGCAAAAACGGCAGGCGGAAGCTCCACTGTGGTGGAACGGCTTGAGCTAAACTTTTATCCCAAAAACAAAAATGACAAAGAAATTATTTTGGAGCTATACAACCACAACAGTGGTTTGCAACTATCCGGAGAATTTCAAATTGCCGAAACTTACTTAGAAAAAATTAATAGGCTTATCAGCTAAAAAAAATCCTTAAAACAAAAAAAGCACTGAAATTCAGTGCTTTTTTTTAAGTAGTCCGTAGGGGAATCGAACCCCTGCTGCCAGGATGAAAACCTGGTGTCCTAACCCCTAGACGAACGGACCATTTGGTATCTTTTTTGTCATATCCTGTAAAGAACGGTGCAAAATTACACAAAAAAATGATACCACCAAACTTTTTTGCAAGTTTTCTTCACTTTTTGTGCAAAATTATTCAAATATATCTTTATCCGCCTGAAATCTAAAGCCCATTCTCTTGGCGGTTTTCATGCTTGAACCTTGCAATTCACTTTGTAGGATATCCAACACAAGTACCTCTTTTACAATATCATAAGGTGGAATTAGTAAGTCAAAATCTATGGAATATTGCACCGCCGACTCCACTATTTCGTTGGCTTTATCTTTATCAAACTCATTTTTCGTAAAATTGTTAACCAACATGGCTATTTCCTTTTTCCCCTCCACAAAATAGTGATTTTCGAAGTTTACAAAGATTCTTCCCACTAAATAACCCGAATCATTTATCCTTTTGTACTTAAAAGAGTCGGACAAAAAGTTATAAATATTTACAACTCCACAGTAAGCTCTATTGGGATTTTCTTTCACATAGGGCAATTTCATTATTTCGTGAGCTCTGGGAAATTCAAAAATATTGGTATGCATCATAAATACCAATGTGTCGCCTGCAAATTTCAGCTTAAACTCATGTATATTCTGCTCCGTAAACTCCAATTGCACCCTTTGGACATCAACTGAATATTTTTCATTCCAAACTTCATTAAAAATAATGGCTGAGTTTTTCAACAAATTAAAGGCATTCATGGTGTTTATATAAATATCTTGCTTCAAATTGCCTTTGCTTATCAACGATTCAATGACACTATTACTGGGAAATTCTTTCTTTGACATAATTGATTTATTTTGTGCTAAGTTATAATTTTTCTCACAAAAAATGGCGGAAAAAAAATTAAAATATCATAATTAGCTTCAAAGCTTTATTTTTTCACCATTTACGATAAATATATTTATATTTGTAAACTATAAAAACAATCTAGCAATATGAAAAAGATTATAGTTTCAATTTTTGTTCTTTTATTCGCTTCATCTTCTCTTTTTTCTCAAGATAAGCACACTTTTGCCTATGGCGATGACAGCTTTTTACTAAATGGCAAGCCTTTTCAAATTATTAGTGGCGAAATGCACTTTGCACGTGTACCTCAGGAGTATTGGAAGCACCGCTTAGAAATGGCTAAAGCCATGGGGATGAATACAATATGTACCTACGTTTTTTGGAACTATCACGAACCCCAGCCGGGAGTTTATAACTTTGAGGGTAATGCCGATGTGGCCGAATTTGTCCGCACAGCACAAGAGGTCGGACTGTGGGTAATTATCCGCCCTAGCCCCTATGCCTGTGCCGAATGGGAGTTTGGTGGCTATCCGTGGTGGTTGCTAAATGAAAAAGATATTGAAGTTAGAAGTCAAGACCCAATATTTTTGGAACTGAGTGAAAAATATTTCCAAGCATTGGCACAAGAAATAGCTCCACTACAAATTACCAACGGCGGACCCATTATAATGGCTCAGGTGGAAAATGAGTATGGTTTTTATGGTAATGACAAAGAGTACCTCAATATAAACAAAAACATGATGCGTGATGCTGGCATTGATGTACCACTTTTTACCTGCGACGGAACGGGCGAAATCAAGGAGGGTCATCTACCCGGTTTGTTGCCGGCACTAAATGGCACATTGGATGTTACACTGGTGAAAAATTTAGTGAATAAATATAACTTCAATCGTGGACCCTATTTTATTTCCGAATGGTACCCCGCTTGGTTCGACCACTGGGGTGAGGTGCATAAAACAGTGCCTTTTGAGGATTTTATTGACGACTATAAAACTGTACTCGATTCTGGTTTATCCATAAATATGTATATGGTGCACGGAGGTTCTACAAGAGGCTTTTGGAATGGTGCCAATATGCCACCTTTCCGCCCACAGACCTCATCCTACGACTACGATGCTCCCATTGATGAGGCTGGAAATGCAACACCTAAATTTTACGCTTTCCGTAATGTTATTGAAAATCATATAGGAGAAAAACTTCCTGAAGTACCTCAGAAAAATAAAACTATTGCCATAAAAAAGACCGAATTAACCCATGTGGCAAAGTTATATGACAATCTCCCAGAACCAATATTTTCTGAAAATCTCAAAACTTTTGAAGAGATAAATCAAGGCTATGGATTTGTGATGTATCGAAATATTATGAAGGAAGAAGGCAGAGGTTTTCTAAAAGTTTTTGACGTTAGAGACTATGCCGTAGTTCTTGTCAACGGCAGAAGAGTTGGCACTTTAGACCGCCGTTTAGAACAAGATTCATTATTTATTAGAAATATAAAACAGGGTGATACTTTGGATATTTTGGTGGAAAATATGGGAAGAATAAATTATGGCTCTTTCCTAAATGATAATAAAAAAGGTATTACAAGAAAAGTTGAATTTAATCAAACCGAGTTGAAAAACTGGATGATTTATTCACTTCCTATGACCGAAATGCCTGAATTTAACCCCGCCCTACAAGAGAGTAATCGTTCGCCAGTTTTCCGCAAAGCCACCTTCGACATCGACGAAATTGGCGATACATATATAGATATGTCCAATTTTGGAAAAGGTTTTGTTTGGTTAAATGGACATAACCTAGGTCGTTTTTGGAATATTGGACCTACCCAAACGGTCTATGTACCAGCACCTTGGCTGAAACACAAAGATAATGAATTGATTATTTTTGATGAATTAAAATATAATGAAATATTTTTCCAAACCCTCGAAGAACCTATCTTAGACCAAGCTTCTGTTATTGACCTCAAGAGTAATAATTGGGTGGACAGTTTGAACAGATGTTGGTTAGCTTTTCATGTCCGCGACACCAATAGTCATATTCGATATACCTTAGATGGCAGCGTGCCAGACGAAAATTCAAACATATATTCAAGTCCAATTATGATTGAAAAAGAGAGTGTAGTTTTTGTAAGAGCCGAAAACGAAACTTTTATGCAAAAAGAGGATATGATAATAAACGTAAACCCCTCAATATCAACTGGAAAGAAAGCTAAATACAACAGTGAATATAGCAGAAATTATAAGTCAAAACACAAAAGGACCTTGGTAAACGGTATCATAGGTTCATTGAATTATAGAGATGGATTCTGGCAAGGCTTCAGAGGAAATGATATAGATGTGGTTATAGATTTGGGTAAAAGGGAGAAAATAAATCATATAAAAACCAATTTTTTGAAAGATATTGGAGCTTGGATTTTCTTACCTACTGAGGTGGAAATTTACATTTCAAATAATGGAAAAAAGTTCACTAAACTTGAGACAAACTACAATGGTGATAATAGTGCCGATGGCATAATTAAAATAGAAAGTGCCAGCGTTGACATGCCCAAAACTGTCAGGGCAAGATATGTGAAAGTTGTTGCCAAATCCATGGGCAAATGTCCCGAAGGACACCCCGGAGAAGGAAGTGATGCTTGGCTTTTTATTGATGAAGTTATTGTGAAATAGGGATTATGAAAATTAATAGCTTAAATATTGAAAAAGAGAGTTTTGAAAATCATAAATTACATTATGCCAAGGAGCAATTTGTGAAACTTATTCAAGAAATAGATAAACAAAAGCTTCCAGACGATAGCATAGAGTTTATAAATGATAAAATTAAAGTATTAAATTCTATTTCAGCTACCGACAAATCATACAGAGAGCTGTTGAGAAAAACGCAGTCTGAAGTCTTAAAAATGCTCGAAAAGCAGCATAAAATTGTCAGCAAAAACCACTATCTAAACAAATGGCTTTTAGTAGGCATGAACGCAGTAGGTCTGCCCATTGGGGCTGCATTAGGTATAAGTTTAAACAATATTGCTTTGCTGGGAATTGGTTTACCAATTGGTATGATTTACGGATATTTTGTAGGGAAAAGACTTGATAAAAAAGCCCAAACTGAAGGAAGACAATTAGATATTGAATTGAAACTCACTTTCTAAGCTAACATCCTCATTATCAAAATAGTAACATTACTCAGAGGGTGAAAAATGAAACATTTGTCATATTGAGTTCCGATAACAAATTCAATTACACCTAATTTCGGCTATGCCTTATTATGCTTTTGAATATAGCATCGGAATTTTCAATAGCGAACGCAGTGAGCGGGCATCGAAAGATAGACAAATGCTAAGAAAACTTCTATTTTACTCAAACAAAAATGAAATTTGCATAATTTTGGAGTTGAGTTTATCTATGCTGTTGGAGTATAAATTTCCTTCACGGACAATTAAGTCCATAAATCCATAATTCATTTTTAGCTCCACCGCAAATTTAAAATAAGTGAGATAAAAATCGGCTCCCACGCCTGCATTAAACGAAATATCGTCCCTCTTTAGTTTCACAAAAATCTCATCTCTATTGGTATTCTTTTTCTTGGAGAGTGAAGCCAAGTCGAGGCTATATTGCAAACCACCAATGACATACAACCTAGTGTTGTTCATTCGGCTTGACTTGAACTTCATATATAGTGGAAAATCTACATAGGTCGATTCTATTTTTTTATTTACATCGAAATATACAGAATCTTGAAATTTGATGGTATAATGTAGCACCCTATCGCCAAAAGAGAGTGTGGGAATAAATCTAAGGTTGAAATATTTCCCCAAAGTCAAATCGCTAATCACTCCCAAATTGAAGCCACTCATAGGCGACGACTCTATCACCATTAGCGAATCGAAGGGACTCAGGTCGTTATTAGGTTTAACCATAAAATCGAATTGATTATAGCCTATCAGAAAGCCAAAATGGAAGGACTTTCTGTCATATCGAGGTAGGTTCATGCCGCCACTATTTTGCGAAAAAAGCGACATGGACACAAATAGTGTGAATACGAAACTTAATATAAGATTTTTTCTCATTCTTTCTAAAAATTAATCTATAAACGCTTTTTTACAAATTTTATTTTGTTTTTGAAAAATTACACCTTCGTTTAACTCACTATTTTTCACTCTTTGGTGAAGCGGAATCTTGTTTACACAATAGATATTTGCAATTCCAAACATCAAGGATTCTATGCTATTTTTTTCAAAACCATGCTTTGAAGTGCTGCTTAACAACTCTTCGCCCTGCTTAAACTGCTTTATGGAGTGCGGCAAATAGACATAGGGTTTTTTGTTTCCACTTATAAGCTTACCCATTAATGGAAAAACCTTGAAAATATAAATTCTATAAAGACCCATAAACCATCTTTGAGGCATCGTTAACTCCAACATTACAAGTTTTCCGTTGGGTTTCAAAACTCTATAAAACTCATCTAATGCAATATTCGGATTACTAATATTTCTAATCCCAAAAGCTATGGTTAAAATATCGAAACTTTCGTCGGGGAAGGGTAAATTTTCGGCATCGGCGTGCATAAAATTTACAATATTTTCATATTGATTTTTGGTCTTCTTTTTTGCCACTTCCAACATCTTTTCGGCAATGTCAACACCCACTATTTTTTGTGGATTTTTCTTTGCCATCATACTTACCAAACATCCTGTTCCTGTGGCTACATCTAAGATTTGACTATTTTCGTCTATCTTTAATTTTTTAACAAGTCTTTTTCTCCACCTTTGGTCGAAATTTAGAGACAACAAATGCCCAAACCTATCATAGGCATGTGCTATGGAGTTGAACATTTTTGCGATATTCTCTTTCGACTTGTCGAGTATCATTTTAGCCTATCAATAGTTTTTTAGCTTCTTTTAAGAACTTCTCTTTGTTAATGGGAACCACTCCCACCTCTTCGCACACCAGACCGCCTGCTATATTGGCTATTGAAGCTGTTTGAACAGGGTTTAGCCCACTTGCATGACACAATGCCAAGACGCTAACGACGGTGTCGCCAGCTCCCGAAACATCGGCGATATTTCTTATATGTGCCGGAATATGTTGGTGATTTATTGAATACTCATCTTCGTCTTGCCAAGAGACCATAACGCCTCTTTCGGAAAGCGTTGTAACAACAATTTCTATTTGATGCTTACGAATAAATTGCTCAACAACTTGCTGCAATTCATTTATGTTTTTCACATCAACTTCGGCGTGAGTTCCCTCAACTAGCTCTTTTAGATTAGGTTTGAATATGGTGGTTTTATCGTAAAACTGGAAATTATCTTTTTTGGGGTCCACCATAACGGGAATATCAAGAATTTGTGTTTTGAAAATTACTTTTTCTATAAGCTCTTTAGAGACAACGCCTTTGTCGTAATCTTCAAAAATTACAGCATCGATATCTTCATTTTCAAGGATATATTCAATTGTGTTATAAAGATTTTCGCAATCTTCCTTGTTTAGACTTTTGGTTGTTTCTTCATCAACCCTAAGCATTTGAATTTTATTTCCGAAAATTCTAAACTTAGTAGTGGTAACTCTATTTTCACTTTCAACAATGCCTTTTGTGGAAATTCCTTCTGCTTCCATAGCTGCCACAAATTCTTTTCCTTTGGGGTCTTTCCCTACCACCGAACACAAAATAGCTTCGGCTCCTAATGCTTTTACATTTAGTGCCACATTAGCAGCACCGCCAGGTCTATTGTCTCTGGATTTTACATTTACAACTGGCACAGGTGCTTCGGGCGAAATGCGGTCAACACTACCAAACAAGTATGCATCTACCATCACATCACCAATTATCACTACTTTTTTGCTATTGAAACTTTCAAACAGTTCTTCAATAAATTCTTGAGTCATTGTATCTATTTTTGTGCAAAATTAAGAATTATTAGTCAATGAAGCAGTCTTTGCTCATAAATCAGGGTTTTATTAATGATTTTTATAATTCAAATAGAAAAGGGACTCTCAATTTTGAGAATCCCCTTGTCAATCATTTTATTATATTAAGCAGTTGTTTACTCTTCATTCATATCCAGTGGTGGTGCCATTCTACGCTCTCCGCGTGCACCTCTTTTTGATGCATTACGAACCATATTTCTTTTAAATTCGCGTTCGGCTTCTTTAATTTTTGCTACTTTGTTTGTTGGCATCACTTTTTTGTATTTGGCAATTTCATCGTCACGAAGTTTCATCATATTTTGATGATGTTTTTTCTCTATCTCCAACATTTTATCTGCCTCTTTTTCTGTCAATTCGTTCCATTTTTTCTTGTAAAATGGTGCCATCTCTTTGCGGAATGAGTTTCTCATTTCTCTTTGTTTTTCGATGGATTCGGTATAGATTTTGTTGAAATCTGTAAACTCCTTTTCTGTCAATTCGAGATATTCTTTTATAAAATCTACTTTTTGTGTTTGTACAACTTTTTGACGCTCTTTCATTCGCTCAACATTTTGAGCTCTGTTTTCGATGTTACGTCCTTGGTTGTTACCTCTGTTGTATCGTCCCTGACCGCCTTGTCCTCTTTGTGCAAAGCCTGATGTTGCAAATATGAACATAAATGCCAACATGCCTATTAGTCTAATTTTTTGATTTGTTTTCATAGCTTTAAATTTTAATAGATTGATAGTAAAATATATAATTCTTCATCGGTCAAGCCCATGGTTGCCGACCAATCTAAAAGCTCATCATACTCGTCAGTATAATGATTGTCAACTATTATATTATTATTGTTTGTGTTGACTATATTGTTTGTATCAAAGTTTTTCGAAAATTGATCTTTGTTATTATCATTGAATTTTACCAGTCCAAAAGTGAGCGACAAGACTATCAAAACAGATGCTGCTACTGTGGCATATTTCATAGCATTTAGCTGAAATCTTTTTCGTGGCTCTTCAGTTTGAACTTTATTCATAATTTCGTTGGTGAAATTGTCGAAGTAATTTTCGGGAACTTTGAAGTTGTTTTTATGTAAATTATTCTCTTTCATTTTCGGGCATTTAGTTCTATGACTTCAAAAAATCATAAAGGTTTAATTCTCCAATAAAAATCTTTTCATTTTTTCGCTGGCGTGATGATATGATGCTTTAACGGCTCCCACTGTGAGTTGCAATTTTTCGGCAATATCTTTAAATGGCGTTTCGTCATAATATCTCATGGTGAAGACCATTCTTTGTCGTGGTGGAATTTCCAGAAGTGCTTTTTGGAACTGTTTTTCGATATGCGTTCCGGAGAAATATTCTTCCGAAAGCGATTGTTCTACTCTATCTAAATCGTCGCTATTAAATTCTTGTTTTTTATATTTAGAATTTACAAAATCGATTATTTCGTTGGCGGTGATGCGATATATCCATGTGGAGAGTTTGGCATCGCCCCGAAATTTGTCAACATTTTGCCATATTTTGATAAAAACATTTTGGGCTATATCGTCGGCATCTTCGTGTACAACTACGTTTCGGCGTGCCTGCCAATAGACTTGTGTTTTATACAAATCAACCAAAGAGCGGAATGCCGCCTCTTTGGTTGATTTATTTTTAAGCTGTTTTACAATTATTTTTTCTTTATCCTTTTCGTTGGATAGATTTTCTTGATTTTTCAATAATTGTTTCAGTTGTAAGTTCATATTTTTCCATTAGTTGAGCAGGTTTTCCACTCTCGCCAAATTTGTCGTCCACTGCAACATATTCCACTGGAATTGGGTTGTTTTGGACTACCAATTGTGCTATTGTGTCGCCAAGTCCGCCATTCATGAGATGTTCTTCGGCTACAACTGCACATTTTGTTTTGGCAATTGATGATATGACTGCTTCTTTGTCCAAAGGTTTAATGGTGTGAATATTTATCACCTCTGCATCTATTCCATTTTGCGAAAGTTCGTATGCTGCTTCCATGGCGTGCCATACCATATGCCCTGTGGCAAAAATTGAAATATCTTTACCCTCTTTAAGTTTTAGGGCTTTTCCTATCTCAAATTTTTGATTTTCGGGGGTGAAATTTGGTACTGCTGGGCGTCCAAAACGAAGATAAACGGGTCCTTCATATTCGGCTATGGCTATTGTTGCTGCCTTGGTTTGGTTGAAGTCGCAAGGATTTATCACCACCATATTTGGCAACATTTTCATCAGTCCGATATCTTCCATAATTTGGTGAGTTGCACCATCTTCGCCCAATGTTATTCCTGCGTGTGAGGCACAAATTTTCACATTTTTATTGGAATAAGCTACTACCATACGAATTTGGTCGTAAACTCTTCCTGTGGCGAAATTGGCGAAAGTTCCCAAGAAGGGAATTTTTCCGCCTATGGTCAATCCTGCTGCAACTCCAATCATATTTGCTTCGGCAATTCCTAATTGGAAGAATCTTTCGGAATGTTTTTCGGCAAAATTATTCATTTTCAATGAGCCAATAAGGTCGGCACATAGTGCTACTACATTTTTATTGGTTTCTCCCAAAACGTCTAATCCGGCACCGAAGCCCGAACGTGTATCTTTTTTCTCGCTAAAAACTGGTTTTTCCATTTTATATTAATTATCTTGTAAAACATTTACTTTAATTATTCTGCCCGCTTCCACCTGAAAATCAACGACTTTGGTATCGGTGGTTGTATTTGAGCTATTGGCTCTAAATATGCTGCGATATGTTCCGGGCTGTAGCATCAATCGCAGATTTTTTGAATTTGGTTTAAAATTGTAAATCCACTCTATTTCATTTCCATTTTTCAATGTAAAAAGTGCTCCTGAACCGTTGTCAGCATTGAGAAACTCGACAGTTCCGGGTTCGCTAACTTCTATATAGGTGGTTTGATTTGGTTTAACCTCAATATCTTTCAATAAAATTCTGGGTAAACAGAGTATTTCGGCATCGAATTTTTGTGCCAAATATATCTCTTCCCTAAAGAAATTTTGTACATTTAAGGTATTGGGATTGCCTGCCAATCTGATTATAACAGGCAGATTGGAATATTTTGAACGATTTATCTGCTCTTTTGTCTTAAAGACAAGCTTTCCTTGGGGCGTATTTGCTGGAATAATAGTATGTTTTCCTTGTGCCAAAGAGACGCTGTCAGACCAAACTTGAGGTATGGTATAGACTTTTGCTTTATATACTGGAATTGGGTCAAGGAGCAGTGTATCGGGCAGTCCACGTGTGTTCATGGTGTGCACATATTGATAGTACAGTGAGTTTGACGTGGCATCGTGGAGTGTGTAAACCACATTTGTTTCGCTGGCTTTTTCATGAGCATCCAACAGGCTGACTTGTGCTGTGGTTTTGTGCATTACATGCGAAATAATTGTCGTTAAGGCATCTTGAAACTTTGTTTCTGTGGAGCCATCGAAATATGTTCCTACGCAGTCGAAGGCTTCTTTAAAATCGAGGCCTACACCTATCACAAAGGGTTTTAGCACAATTCCTTTTTTTTGTAAAGCTATGGAAATTGCACATGGGTCGCCGCCGCACTCTTCTATGCCATCTGTTATCAAAATCACCACATTTCTACAGTTTTTACACTCTGTAAAATCGTTGGCACAAGCTTCCAAAGAGAGTGCTATTGGCGTAGTACCACGGGGATAGATTGTTTTGAGTCGATGTTTGATTTTTGGAATACTATTGAAAGATATTGGCACCTCCAAACGGGTGTCGTCGCAGTCTTGCGGTGGAAAATCTTTCTGATGTCCAAAAACTCTTAGTCCAATTTGTAAATTTGAATATGCCTCCAAACTGTCTAACATATTTGTAAGAATATTTCTTGCAATGGTGATTTTCGCATCGGTTTGCCATCGTCCCCACATGCTTTTTGAGGCATCGAAAATAAAGAGAATACGTGTTGTTGGCTCGCCATTATTCAAGGGTTGAGCTCCAAGTTTTGCAAAGGCAAAAATGGTCAACAATAGTAATATTTTAATTCGTATTCTCATCTGTTTTTAATAATCTCCCAATGTTTCTTTCAATTGCGAAAGTGCTGCTTCTGCTTGCTCTGCGTTGGGTGCTAAGCCGTGCCATTTGTTTGTACCAGCCATAAAATCAACGCCATAGCCCATAAGTGTGTGCATCAATATTGCCACTGGCTTAGCTTTTCCTGTTCGAGTTTGTGCTAATTTTATTTTGTCTAAAACATCTGACATTTCATTGCCTTGCATCTCTACAACGTCCCAGCCAAAGGCTGTAAGTTTGTCTTTTAAATTTCCAAGACTTAGAACTTCGTCCAATGTTCCATCAATTTGCACTTTATTGTAGTCGATGGTCATAATTAGGTTGTCAACTTTGTTGTGAGCGGCATACATCAATGCTTCCCAGATTTGTCCCTCTTGTAATTCGCCGTCTCCTGTCAATACATAGACTAATTTTGGGTCGTTGTTCATTTTTTTGGACAGTGCAGCACCAACAGCAACAGAAACGCCTTGCCCCAATGAGCCTGACGCCATTCTAATCCCTGGTAAACCATCGGCATTTGTAGGGTGCCCTTGCAAGCGTGTATTTAATATTCTAAATGTTGCAAGTTCCGATACTGGGAAGTATCCCCTTCGAGCCAAAACGCTGTATAGCAGTGGCGAAATATGTCCGTTGGACAGAAAAAAGAGGTCTTCGTTTTTGCCATCTATATCGAATTTCTCTGTTTCGATATCCATTATGTCAAAATATAGTGCTGTTAGGAAATCGGCACAGCCTAATGAGCCTCCGGGGTGTCCTGACATGACTGCGTTGGTCATTCGGATAATGTCGCGACGTACTTGCGTGGCAATGTCTTGCAATTCTTCTACTCGTGTCATATTTGTGTTTTTATTTATTTTAATGCAAATGTAAGGTTTTTTTTATTGGTAGTGATGGTGAATGAATAAATTTTGAGAATTAGATGAGAGATGAGAGATGAGAGATGAGAAATTTAGAAACCTAGAAACTTGGGCTTTTTTTAACCACGGAGACACGGAGGATTTAATGCACAATGAACAATGAACAATTACGAATTATGAATTTTAAGTTGTTTTCTAAATATCCAAGTCTCTCATCTATAATCTATAATCTCTCATCTCTCATCTATTCCACATACCTCAAATAAAGAGTATCTATCCTCGATGCGTAGCCACCCCAAACGCCCATGGCACCATCAATATTAGAATGTATGGGTGCTGGCGAAAGAAAAGGATTGTCGCCCGCATTTATTATCCACTCGGCAGTGTACCAAAATTTATAGTGATCGTAATCCATAGTGGCATATTTTAATAATATTGTATCGCCATCTCCAAAATAATATTTTAAGTAGTGCAGACTATCTTGATAATAATCTGGCGAAATTATATTGGATGCCTGTCCTTGGTACAACTCATAAATCATCTCCTGACCGTCAAAAAGTCTATCGTCGAAGGTGCTATTTAAGGCAGGACGAAAATTGGAATGCTTGCCCAAAACCATGGAAAATATCCTATAGTAATTGTTCTCCCCTGCCCTGTCGGTGAACTTCATTCTCAAGAAACCCATTCTATGCTCCGGAAACTGCTCAACATAATAAATTGTATCAAACTCAAAAGGCTGAGGAATGGTAGTGGTGGCAGTAATGATATATTCTTCGTGGAAAATTCTCAAATTGTAAACCCCACCATATTCACCCTTTATTTTATCTCCTTTGTATCGTAGTGGGAACGACAAAGTTTCATCAAAACCCAATTTTAAAGTATCTATCACACCTTGCAAATCTTCCACCACAACAACGGCATCTGTAATAATCATATCCATCAATGCCTCTTCGTTCAGGGGAGCAAAATAGTCGCTACTTCGGGTAACAAAAACCGTGGCATAATCATCATAATCTATCCAACCCTCTACAATGATTTTGGAGCTATAGGGTGGCAATTCTACATCTATCTCTTTTTGACAAGAAATAAGTAAAACAGCCGAAATTAAAATTATATATTTATAAAAACTCATATCTATTTAAACTTAAAATTCCAACTTATGGAGGGCAAAATAGGGAAAAGCGACATCTGTTTTGCTTTTGTCTGAATTTCAAAACTCTCTAAATCGCCTGTTGTCTCCAAAAATATCACAAATGGATTTCTTCTATTATATACATTGTAAACCGAAAAATTCAATTCCGAATCGAAGCGATTGGTGCTACGCAACAAATATGTTACACTTAAGTCCATTCTGTGATATGGTGGCAATCTATATTCGTTTTTTTCGCTATATTCCGTTACTAAATTACCCGAAACAAAATATCTTCCAATGGGTATTGTCATGGTGTTTCCTGTGGAATAGACCCAAACCACCGAACTGTTTAATCGCTTATTAATTTGATAAGAAAGTGCCACCGAAACATCATGTCGTCTGTCATATTTGGCATAGAATTTTTTACCGAAATTTATATCTTCAAATTGTCGTTCTGTCCACGAAAGTGTGTAGCCAATCCAACCGTTGAAGTCGCCCCTCGCCTTTTTCAAAAACACTTCGCCACCATACGACCAGCCATTGCCAAAGGCATAATTATTATCGGGATTATTCCCCACATCATCCACCGGAGAAACACCCTCTTTGTACTCCAAAAGATTTTTCATATCCTTATAATAAAGTTCCAAAGATGTCTCAAACATATTATCAAAAAAATTGTGATAATAGCCAGTGGAATATTGAACTGAATATTGAGGTTTTACAATACTGGTGCTGGGAAACCACAAATCTGTTGGTAAAGAGATTGAACTCAAAGAAACCTGATGAATATATTGATAATTCTGTGTATATGAAGCTTTTACAGAGTTATTTTTACCTAATTTGAATCGTGCCGAAATTCTTGGTTCTGGATAATGATAAGTGGCAATGGGTTCAAATTTGTTATAGCTAATTGTGGAATCAATTCTGTCATAGTTATCTAAAATATATCTATCAAAGGGACCAATATGTTGATATAAACTATATCGAAGACCGGCATTTATCTTTATATATTCATTAATTTCAAACTCATCATTGACATAAAAAGACAGCTCATGCGAATGAATTTTATCTGGCGTTGCCATTTCAAAGTTCAAATCCTCAGCGTTGACATCTACTGAAGTTGGAGTAAAAATATGATACATATATTGAGCTCCAAATTTAAAGGTATTAGTGGTAGATGGTAAAAATGTAAAATCCGATTTCAAATTCCAATCTCGCACCCCCGACATCATGGAGAAATCATAAATATCTTGCGTCATTCCCACGCCAAATTTGTAATCGCTAAAAATAAACGAATTGTTCATAAAAAGTCTGCTGTTGACAATTCTATTCCATCGAAGCGAACCTGTGCCATTACCCCAGAAAAATTTAGCCCTAAATTTACTCTCAGGGTCGGGACTTTTAAAACCATAAACGTCTCTGCCGTAGTATCCGCTAAGGAAAATTCTATCTTTTGGACTTATCACATAATTCATTTTGGCATTTAGATCGTAGAAAAAGAAATCAGTATTTTTCAATGCCGAAGTCTCTTTCAAAAAAGGCTGTAACAGCACATCTATATATGTTCTTCGTGCCGAAACAATAAACGAGCAAGTATCTTTCTTTATGGGACCTTGCACCGTCAATCGCGAAAAAATTAAACCCACACCACCTTCCACTTCATATTTTTTCATATTACCATCTTTCATATGTACATCCAAAACCGAAGCCAAACGTCCACCGTAATTGGCTGGCATTCCTGCCTTTGTAAGCTCTACACTCTTCACAGCATCGGCATTGAATACAGAGAAAAAACCAAACAGATGTCCAGCGTTATAAACTGTGGCTTCGTCCAAAAGCACCAAATTCTGGTCGGGACCGCCACCACGGACATAAAAACCAGTATTACCCTCGCCCGAACTCTGAACACCCGGCAATAGCTGAATAGCCTTCAAAACATCCACCTCACCAAAGAATGCTGGTAAAGTTTTTATGGCTTCGATGGGAACATCAATTTTCCCCATTTCGGTACTTTGAATATTCTGATCGGCAGCCTTAGCACTAATTACAACCTCTTGAGTGGTAATAAAGTTGGGCTGCAACTCCACATTCAAACTGAGGTTTTTATCCAAAACTACTTCCTTTTCATAATCCTGAAAACCAATAAACGATACTACAATATTATATGTACCCTCGTCTAAGGTCAAGGAATAAAACCCATAATGATTTGTGCTTACACCCTTCAAGTTTTCTTTGGCATAAACATTAGTCCCAATGAGCGACTCGCCATTGCCACCATCTTTCACATAACCACTGATAGTATATTTCTTCTGTGCCAAAAGAGCAGACAAAAACATTAGGTTTATTAGTAGAAATAAGAGTGTTTTTCGAGACAACATAGTTTTAGTTTGTGTATATGGGTTTAAATATTGAAAACAGACAAATAACAAAGTAATTAAAGAACTTTAAAATTAGGAAAATGTTCAAAACAAAACTTCAATCTTACAACTTCTGAGTTCAGTTTATAGTTTCTTGAAAATGAGTTCCGTTGCATAATCAACTTTAGGCTCTTCGAACAAACATAATTGAAGCTCATCTTCGTTATTAAAACCTTTTATTTTTCTTTTATAACTCACTGCCGTGTGCAAATTTTCTATTTCTAACTTTCTATTCTTACTTATTTCTAAATATTCTTTTTCTTGATCAATTCCCAGAAACTTTCTATCTAACAAGTTTGCAGCTACACCTGTTGTTGAACTTCCTGCAAAGGGATCTAAAATCCATGAATTTGGTTTTGTTGAAGCTAAAATTAATCTTGTTAAAACAGATAAGGGTTTTTGTGTTGGATGTTTTCCACAAGATTTTTCCCACTGAGCGATGGCGGGCAAAGTCCAAACATCATTCATTTGTTTGTTGTTATTTAACTTTTTCATCAGCTCATAGTTAAAATAGTGTGAAACTTTTTCACTCTTTCTTGCCCAAATTATTTGCTCTGTAGAGTATGTAAAATATCGACAAGAAAAATTAGGCGGTGGATTTGTTTTCTCCCATGTTATAATATTTAAAATCTTAAAACCTAAGTCTTGTAGAATTTGACCAATGGAAAAAATATTATGCATTGTACCACTTATCCATATAGTGGCATCATCTTTCATCTTATCTCTCACTAAAGACAACCACTGTCTATTGAAATCATTCACATAATCTAATCCTTTAGATTTATCCCACTTACCTTTATTTACACTGACAATTTTACCACTTTGAATGGATAGTCCATCATTGGATAGGAAGTATGGTGGATCAGCAAAAACCATATCAAATTTATGCTCAAATTGAGGTAAAATCTCCATTGTATTTCCGTGAAGAAGGTAAAAGTTTTTGTCTTCGGATTTAAAGTATGGAATTATCATTGTATTATCTTCGATTATGTGTTGCTATTGAAACTATTCTATAAATATCTTTGTGTTCTTCAAGAGCATTAAGTAAATTCTTAAACATAAAAGCTGTTGATAAATTAGTTTTCTCTTGTATCATTAAGAGTTTAGCAATTAAGTATAGAAACTTAATACTATATTCGCCTTTATTGGCAAGTTCTGGATATTTATTCGCTTCTATATTGGCTTCACTTTTCAATTTCTCAACATCTAAAAGCAAATTTCTTTCTTCGTCTGTTTTTAAGGGCTGTATTTGATTGTCCCATAAATCAATTAAAAACTGAAGAAACTTTTTTGTTTCGTTACTATTGTGGTGCATTTTGATAATTGCATCAACTGCCCAGTGTATATGTTTTGGCGTTCTAATTCTTGACCAACCCGACTTTGTATTTTCATCTTTCTGTCTATATCTGAGCAACAAATCATAATCCGAAAAAGAACCTTGATAAACGCCTAAAATGTAGGTGTCATTTATTTCAATAATTGCTAAAGGATCAGTGCCTTTAATTTTCATATGAGGCGTTTTGTGTGAGTTTTCCTTTACCATTCGTTTTTTATTTCTTCTTTTTGAATTTTTTCAATAAAACTTTCAAGCGTTACTAAGTTATATAAACTAGGTATTATATTATACGCTTCTTCTAATTTATTTTTTGCTGAAAGCCAACCTTGACCATCTGTAATCCACACGAATTCAAAGCTTTTATATTGATTGATTTTTGGAGCAACATCGGAATATGCCCTTGCAGTTTCATTCAACTTTGAGCCCCCACTATTGTAGTATTTTGTTTCTATCAAATACGTTTTCTTCTTGGTTTTAATAACAAAATCAAAACGTTTAACATCGGCACCCAAACTTACTATTTCATCAAATTCTGTGCTGCTAATTTCTTTTTTATAATAAACATCAGCTTTTTCAAAAATTCTTGCAACTGTCTTTGACATATTATCACCACCTCTGTTTTTTCTTGCATTGGTGTCTAATCCAACCTCAACCCCAAATACATAATCTACTAAATTTGTAATATCTTTATTCCTGAAAACTTCAGCCAAACCAGTTTCTTCAATATATTCTAAAATCATATCCGGAGAAGCGAAATAATCTTCAAGTAAAACAACTTCACCTTGATTATTAATCGTCTTTGCTTTTCTATTTTTGCGAATTGCTATTAAAATATCCAAAACATCAAAAGTCCTGGGATTTTCTTTATAAAGCTCTTTTATAGACTTTTGTAAATTCTTTTTTCCGATTAAATAATTTAACTGATTAAGTTTTATGGCAATTTTATTTACATTTCCTCTTATTTTATCAAAATCAGTAAAATAATCAAGCGTAGCGTTTGTTTCGGAAAGTTGTGATAAAAAAACCTCAAATTGTTCTGGCATATTCTTTAACATTTTCTTGATTTGTAATTAACAACTCCGTTAGCTTACCTCTTTTCTCAGCATTGGCATTTATGCTTCTTTTTGCTTCAACTCTTTGAATATGAAATTCAGAATATAATTCGTCGAAGAAGTCATCTTGTGGGTTTTTCCCCTTAACATCTGAATTACTTAAAATCCAACGATGATTTAACACATCTAATTTTTCACAAAAATCTCTCAATCTAATTTGTTCATCATCATCAAATTCAATTTTTGCATATGAATTAAAACTAGACGTTTCACTTAAAGGTTTATAAGGTGGATCGAAATAAAAAAGTGTATTATCTTCCGCATAATCAAGTGTTTGTTCAAAATCTCCTGCTAAAACATCAACTTTTTTCAATGCCTGATTTACTGCTAATAAATTAACTTCATCTAATATCAAAGGTTTTTTATAACTACCAATAGGTACATTAAATTCATTTTTTCTGTTAACCCTGTAAAGTCCGTTAAAACAAGTTTTGTTTAGGAATATAAATAAAGCAGCCCTACCTATATCATTTTCTTTCCTACTATTATAAAGTTCTCTTTTCGAGTAATAATACTCTTTTTTTAGCTCAACATCTTCATCTATTGCATGATATTCTTCTTGCAATGCTCTAAGGACCGAAACCAAGTCTTCTGTTCTGTATTTTATAACTTTATATGTGTTTATTAAATCATCATTTATATCATTTATTACAGCTTTTTTCATATTTGGATAATTGTTTATAAGCCAAAACAAAACTGCTCCACTACCCACAAAAGGCTCAATATATACAAAGTCTTCTTTTATTAAATCATAAGGTAAAACTTTCTCAATATCCGTAATGAGCTGAGTTTTTCCTCCAGCCCATTTCAAAAAAGGTTTAGCCACAATATTTTCTTTCATTTCAAATTTTCAATATTATTCTCCAAATTTACAACAAATTGTTCAGACTTATTTCTTAAAAGTCTAAAACATATAAAAACTTAGCCCATTCCATATCTTGTGTATGGCGTTACGTCTAAACTGGCAAACTCGCCTTCTTTGTATTTAAAATACCCAGCCATGGCAATCATTGCGGCGTTGTCGGTGGTGAACTCAAAAGCTGGCACAAAAAGATTCCACGAATGCTCTTGGGCAATTTCTTGCAAGCTACTGCGTAGTCCCGAATTTGCCGACACTCCTCCCGACACAGCAATTTCCGAAATTCCTAAATCTTTTGCCGCTATTACCAATTTGGAAGTGAGCGAATTTATAATAGCATTCTGAATAGAAGCTGCCAAATCGGCTCTGTTTTCTTCTATAAAATTGGGGTTTTCTTTAATTCTATCTCTTAAAAAATATAAAAATGATGTTTTTAAACCCGAAAAGCTAAAATCGTATGCTGGAAGCCTTGCTTCGGAAAATTTAAAAACTTCTGCATTTCCTTCTTGGGCTAATTTATCAATTATTGGACCGCCCGGATAGGGCAATCCCATTGTCTTTGCAGCCTTGTCGAAAGTTTCGCCAGCGGCATCGTCTATAGTTTTTCCGATAATTTCAAAATCGCTATAACTCTTTACTAACAAAATTTGTGAATGACCACCCGAAGCTGTTAAACATAAAAAAGGAAAGTTTGGCACATTTTTTTCTTCTCCTTTAATTTTGATGAAATGTGCCAATACATGTGCCTGAAGATGGTCAACCTCTACCAATGGGACTTTGAGCGACATTGCCAACGATTTTGCAAAGCTCACGCCCACCAAAAGAGAACCTAATAATCCGGGTCCACGCGTAAAAGCTATGGCATCAATTTGACTTTTTGTTATCTTTGCATGTTTTAAAGCTGTGTCTATGACTGGAATAATATTTTGTAAATGTGAACGCGATGCCAATTCTGGCACAACACCCCCATATTGCTGGTGTACAGACTGCCCCGCAATTACGTTTGACAACATTTTGTTGCCATGCAAGACAGCTGCTGAAGTGTCATCGCAAGAAGATTCAATGCCTAAAATATAAATACTCATAAATAAATCGATTTGAAACGCAAAATTATCAAAATAATCAAAAGAACGCTAATGTGGACAACCATTTCTTTGGTTTCGCTACTGCTTTTGCTAATTATTTTGATACAAATCCCTGCGGTGCAAACATTGGTGGCAAAAGCTGTCGCTAAACATTATAGCAAAGAATTGGGAGTGGAAATTAAAATCGAAAAAATTCACCTATCTCCTTTTTTAGAATTTAGTGCCACAAATGTGGAAATTAAAGACCAAAAAGATAGTTGTTTGTTGGCAAGTAAAAAAATATTTGCCTTTGTTGACAAGCTTTCTCTAAAGGATAAAGAACTAAAACTCAAATCGATAAGTATTTTTGAACCACAAATTAATATGGCGAAATATAGAGATGAAGCCTATTATAATTTTCAATTTCTATTGGACTATTTTAGTAGCGACAAAAAGGAAGAAAAGTCAAACAAATGGTCCATGAGTCTGTCTAATTTAAGTCTAAGATCTGCAAAAATAAATTTCACCAACCATAATAAAGCAGAAAATATAATACACAATGTGGATTTCAACAATATAAAAGTTTCGCATCTAAATGTTGATATTTCGGATTTTTCTATGAAAGACGATGAGATACAACTTGCTCTAAACAACTTCTCTTTTTTGGAAAAAAGTGGATTTTGGCTAAAAAGTCTCAACTCTTTTGTAAAATATTCCAGCAGTGGAATTAGCCTCCAAAACAGTAGAGTTGAAACATCTAAGTCGCAGATAAAATTTGATTTGAGACTATCTTATAAATCAACGGCAGATTTTGAAAATTTTATGGAAGATGTTCTCTTTGATGTGAAGGTGAAATCTTCGCATATAAACACCAACGACCTAAGTTATTTTATAAAAGACTCTTATCCGTTTAACAATATTGTAAACTTCCAACTTGATGCCAAAGGCAGTGTCAACAACCTGATTATCAATAACATAATATTCAGCACACTAAACAACACCAATCTTTACGCCAATGCCAATATTAAAGGATTGCCCGATATTGAAAAGAGTAATTTCAAGGTAGAAATTCACCAGTTTAACACCAATATTCAGGATATTCAAAAAATAAAATTGCCAAATAATAAGAGTATTAAAACCCCCAGCTCACTATCTAATTTCGGAAAAATATCGTCAAATGGTAGTATTATTGGCAATATTAACGACTTTGTAGCCGATATGGATTTCTTCTCCAATGCTGGCGATATTAGTACTTTTTTGAGGGTACAAAAACTGAAAAACACATATGCCTATGAGGGCAATATTAAGACACAAGATTTTAACCCCTCACTATTTTCCAACGATCTAAAAGATTTAACAAGCATCAGCCTAAATAGCAGTGTAAAAGGCTCTGGAACAAATCTGAAAAATGCAAACCTTAAACTAAACGGCGAAATTTCGGAAATTGTCCACCAAAAACACAAAGGATTGAATAACATTAATCTGCATGCTCACTACAACAAAGGTCAATGGGACGCACAAGTGGACATTAAAGACCCAAATTTGGATTTGGAGCTAAACAGCACTGGAAGCATCAAAAAAGATGAAGAAAGAATAGCTCTTAATGGTCAAATTTATAATTTCAATATCAGTCATTTTAATTTTTGGAAAAAGGATAAAATCACAAGTCTGAAAACCTCTTTCCAAGCTGATATTAGTGGCTTTAACCCCGACGAAATGCTGGGAACTGTTAACTTAAACAGACTTGTTTACACCGAAAATAATAAAGATTTCAAATTATCATATCTCAAATTAGAATCCACATTAGACTTCCTTGGCATGAAGAATATCGACCTGAATTCCGACTGGATTAACGCCGAAATTGCAGGTAGATTTTTAATTTCAGATATTGGAGATATTGTAAACAATATTTTGGAAAAATATGTTCCAAGCCTCATTGATGAAGAGGGAGAAACGCTTGTACAAAACCAAAAAACCAACAAGAAACAAAACAAAGATGAAACAGTTTTAGAACAAAATAGGTATTTGAGTTTTGACATCTTCTTGCACGATGCAAAATCGTTGATGGAAATTTTTGCTCCCAAGGTACAATTGGCTAATAATAGCTTTGTTAATGGATTTATGAGTGCCAAGAACAAAAGTATTATAGCCAATGCCAATAGCGACTTTTTGAAGATTCCTGGAGTAGAAATATCAAAGCTAAACCTCAATGCCAATACGGGCGAAAAACTTGAAGTAGAGCTTGTTTGCGACACCATATTTTTGAGCAGAAAAGAGAATGTGTTTCTGAACAAATTTCAAGTTGATGGCAAATTGCTTAGCGATAATATTGATTTTGATATTAAATGGGATGGTTCCAATAATGAAAATGAAAACAGAGCCGATATTAATGGAAATGCCGTAATCAAAAGTAAAGATATTTTTAAGCTTAGCTTCAACGCATCCGACATCTTGATTAACGACTCTTTGTGGAGGATTAGAAGAGGAGGAAATATCTTAATTAGCAAAGATGAATATGCCTTTGAAAAGCTATATATCGGCAAAAAAGATAAGCATATAGAAATTGATGGAATAGTTTCCAAAACTCCAGATAAAACTTTGGAGATAAAATTAAAAAACATCGATTTATATGAAGCTGAGCCTCTTACTATGCTACGCCAATTTGACCTTTACGGCATTGCCAATGGAAAATTGGAATTAAATGACATCTTCGGAAATATTAGTTTTATTTCCAATGTGAATATTCAAAAGTTTGGGCTTAATGGTCAACGATTGGGAGATGCCGAATTAGTTTCTGTTTGGGACAATCGCAAAAATGGACTATTTTTAAATGTGGAGGTCATAAGCAGAGGCAATGTTGGCGAAGCTCGTCCGGTGCAAATTCAAGGCTACTACTACCCTGCCCGCGATACCATCGACCTTGTGGCTAATGCCGAAAGATTTAGGCTAAAAACCATAGAGAAATATTTGAGCGTTATAATGTATAAATTTGATGGCTATGCATCTGGCAAAATAAACATTTTTGGCACTCTTAAAACACCACAAATTGCCGGCGACATCAAGCTTATGCGTACCGAAATTGGTATAAATGAACTAAATACCGTTTACACAACGAACCACCATCTAAGATTGGAAAAAGATAAAATCGTTTTCAAAGATCTAGAAGTCTTCGATTCCGAATCAAATATGGGAGTTATAAATGGAATAATAACACATAATAATTTCAAAAATTTCTATGTTGACATTTCCCTTTTGGCAAACAATTTAATGGCATTAAACACCAACCAAAGCCATAATGATATGTTTTATGGTAAAGTTTTTGGCAGCGGCTTGATAGAAATAAAAGGTCCGGGCGACAATATTGTAATTAGTGCACAAATGACTTCCGACAAAAATACTGAAATGTTTATCCCAGTCTCCTTTGCCACCACAGTTTCCGAACAATCATACATCAGGTTTGTAAATCCAAAAGATAAAACTGATATTGCCGAAAACATCGAAACAAAAGTTTCCTCTTCGGGCATTCAAATGAATTTCTTGGTAAATGTTACACCCGATGCCAAATTTACAATATTTTTAGATCCCTCAACTGGTGGTACACTAAAAGGAAGCGGAAACGGTACCATACGCTTGGAAGTGAATACCAACGGCGAATTTGATATGTATGGACTATACTCCATTACCGAAGGTGAGTATCAAATGGTTTTGAAAGATGTTATTACAAAAAAATTCACCATAGAAGATGGCGGAACAGTTAGCTGGAACGGCAGTCCTGTGGATGCAGATATTAACCTAAAGGCTATTTACAGAACAAGAGCTTCTGTGCAATCGCTGATGGGTGCCGACTCCACTTCACAGTTTAGTAGCACCGCTGCCACTTCGAGACGAATACCAGTAAACAGTGAACTATATCTTTCAGGAAAATTGATGAACCCCGATGTGCGTTTTGGAGTTTCGCTACCCACTGCCGACAACACCACAAAAACTATTTTCTACAACCTATTAGACACCACCAACAGCCATAGCATGGTGCGACAAACATTTTCACTTTTGATGTTAGGACGATTTGAACCCGAAAATGCAATGTATGGCGGCGATATGAGTGCCGACCTAGAATCTTCAACCATGAATATGCTCACAAGTCAACTTAGTAGCTTTATTTCTCAATACAGTAAAAACCTTGATATTGGTGTTAATTACAGCAAAGGAGACGACACTTATAGCGAAGAGTTGCAGATGAATTTCTCTACAGAACTTTTCAATGAAAAGCTAATCATTGACGGAAATTTGGGTGTGGGCGGACAAAATGTTTATCAACAAAACACAAACCAAATTGTTGGTGATGTTAAAATTGAGTACAAAATCACCAATGACGGTCGCATTAGAGCCAAAGCCTTTAACGAACAAAATATGAACGAATTTACAAATATAAATGCGCCATACACTCAAGGTGTGGCAATTGTTCTTCGTCAAGATTTTGATAATTTTAAAGATTTGTTTAGATTTGTAAAACGAAAAAAGAAAAGATAAGATATGAAAACCATTTTAATTACAGGAGCAACAAGCGGAATAGGTCGTGCCACAGCAATAGCCATGGCAAACGACAATAACAGACTGATTATCACCGGTCGTAGAGAAGAGCGTCTTAAAGAATTGGCACACGAAATTCAGGTAAAATTCAAATCTGAAGTTTTAATACTTTGTTTTGATGTTAGAGACAAAGAGGCTGTTAAAAATGCCATAAACTCCATTCCCAAAGAGTGGAAAAACATAGATGTTTTGGTAAACAATGCTGGCTTAGCCCTCGGTTTCGAACCTATTCAAGAAGGCAGCATCGAAGATTGGGACAATATGATTGACAGCAATGTTAAAGGACTTTTATATGTTTCGCACCACGTAATTCCTTTAATGATTGAGCAAAACTCTGGACATATAATCAATATTGGATCCATTGCTGGTAAAGAGGTTTACCCCGGAGGAAACGTTTATTGTGCCACCAAGCACGCCGTTGAAGCCATTACAAAAGCCATGAGAATGGATTTGGTAAAACACAACATAAAAGTTTCGCAAGTGGCACCAGCAGCCACAGAAACAGAGTTTTCTATTGTTAGATATCACGGCGACGAAAAACGTGCCAAAGACACCTACAAAGGCTACAAACCACTTGTGGGAGAAGATATTGCCAATGTGATAAAATTTATGATAGAACAGCCTCCACACGTTTGTATAAACGACGTTTTTGTGGCACCCACAGCACAAGCTAGTGCCACTGTGTGGAACAAAAAATTGTAATATGAGAGAGGACTTTTTGCATCATGTTTGGAAATTTCAACTTTTCAACTTCTACGACTTAAAAACAACTGAGGGTCATGAGGTTAGAACAATAAGTCCGGGAATACACAACCTTGATGCAGGTCCTGATTTTTTGAATGCAAGAATAGAAATTGACGGCATTCAGTGGATTGGAAATGTAGAAATTCATGTAAACAAATCCGACTGGCTTAAACATGGACACCAAAATGATGATGCATACAACAATCTCATTTTACACCTTGTTTATAACGATGACTATGCCGAAATTGAACAGTTGAAAAACAGCCACACAATCTCATTAAAAGATAGGATAAATGAAGATATTTATCAACGATACCTTAAATTCCTAAATAGTAATTTGTGGATTCCTTGTGCCAACTTCATTGACGGCATTGACAGGCTTAATCTCGAAATGTGGATAGACAGAATGATGGTGGAAAAATTGGAACTTAAAAGCGAAAGCATTCTAAAATCCTTAGAGAAAAACACCTTCAATTGGGAACAATCATTTTATAAGTTTTTGGCCTCAAATTTTGGTTTTAAAGTGAATGGTTTAGCCTTTGAAATGTTAGCCGATTCTCTCCCATTTATAAATATTCTAAAGCATAAAAGCAACATCTTACAAATAGAAGCTATGCTGTACGGGCAAGCTGGGATGCTCAACGACGATTTTGAAGATGAATATCCTAATTTACTAAAAAGGGAATATAAGTTTTTGCAAAATAAATTCCAGTTAAAACCCATAAACGAAACTGCTTGGAATTGGGCTCGCCTGCGACCACAAAATTTTCCCACAATAAGAATTTCGCAATTTGCCACTCTGATATACAACAACAATTCACTCTTTTCAGAACTGATTTTTGCCAAATCATTGGACGAAATTCGGAAAGTATTGAATATATCTACTTCCAAATATTGGGAAAATCACTATCAATTCGATAAAGAGAGCAAGTTTAGAAGTAAAAAACTTGGCAAACAAAGCATTGACTTACTGACAATTAACACCATTTTACCTTTTAAATTTCTTTATGGCAAAATTCATAATAACAAAGAACTTACCAACAATGCCTTGCAAATTTTAGAAGCTCTACCCAGCGAAAAAAATCATATTATAAAAGGTTTTGAAAGTTTAGGAGTGGTCTCTAATTCTGCCTTTAGAAGTCAAGCTTTAATTCACCTAAAGAAATTTTATTGCGACAAGAAAAGATGTCTTCAGTGCGGTATTGGCAATAGGCTTTTGAAAGAATAAGCGAAGGAAAAAAGAGAAGAGAGAAAAGATTAAAGATTAGAGATTAGTTTTAAAAATAAAAAAAGTCAAGTATAAAACTCGACTTAAGTTGTGAGAGCAGACAGCACTCCTTTCTCACATAAAATTCAATAAAAAAATCTACCTAATGCTAAACTAGGTAGAGTATATATTTTGGCGATAAATATCTAATTTAAGAAAGCTTTGGGCTAATATAAATTAGAATTTTTTATCATTAATATCGTCTGATACTGTTAAGCGTTTGCGACCTTTTGCACGGCGAGCAGCTAAAACTTTACGACCATTTGCACTCTCCATTCTTTTGCGGAATCCGTGTTTGTTTCTTCTTTTTCTGTTAGATGGTTGATATGTTCTTTTCATTTCTCTTATTTTTTAGGACTGCAAAATTAATGTAATTATTTTAATTAACCAAATTTATCTCGCTGTTTTTCAACACAATTTTGTGAACAGAGACAGTGCTACCCATAACACGCTCACTCACAGCAATTTAATACATTGTCGTGGTTAAAATAATTCAACCACGACAATGTAAATTATCTATCATTATGATTTATAAAAGGGGAGTTTAACAGTTACAGCTTTTAGGAGTTTGCCTCTTACTACAATATATATTTCTGTATCTGCTTTTGCCATCTCTCTTTTCACATAGCCCAGTCCAATGGATTTACCCACCGATGGACCTTGTGTACCCGATGTTACATTTCCAATTATGTTTCCATCAGCATCGGCAATTTCGTATCCATGACGTGGAATACCTCTATCAATCATTTCAAAGCCTACCAATCTTTTCTCCACACCATTTGCCTTCAAATCTTCATGATATTTTCTATTTACAAACTGGTTGTTTTCCGTAAATTTCGTAATCCAGCCTAAACCAGCTTCAATGGGCGAAGTTGTATCATCAATATCATTTCCGTACAAGCAAAATCCCATTTCCAGCCTCAAAGTATCTCTTGATGCCAGTCCTACAGGCTTGATATCAAACTCTTTTCCTGCTTCAAAAACGGCATCCCAAATTTTGTCGGCATCTTCATTTTTGAAGTAAATTTCACAACCAGCTTCGCCGGTATATCCAGTTATGGAGAACAAAACATTGTCAATACCTGCAAAATTTATATACTTAAAAGTGTAATATTTCATCTCCTCCACTGGCTCATTGGTGAGCTTTTTCACCGTTGCCATTGCCAATGGTCCTTGAATTGCTAAAATGGAATAGTTGTCAGATTCATTAACTATTTCGGCACCAATATTTTTATTATTTTCTTGAAGCCAATTGTAATCCTTTTCGATATTTGACGCATTAACCACCAAAAGGTAAGATTCTGGATTGATTTGGTAAATTAAAAAGTCGTCAACAATTCCACCTTTGTCGTTGGGAAAGCAGGAGTATTGAACTTTGCCATCGCTAATTAGGGCTAAATCGTTGGAAGTAACGTACTGAACAAGCTCAAAAGCTTTTGGTCCATTTACGTAAATAAGTCCCATATGCGAAACGTCAAAAACCCCAACTTTTGCTCTAACGTGTTGATGTTCTGCCACTAAGCCTTCATACTGTATGGGCATATTAAATCCGGCAAAAGGAGCTAATTTTGCACCTAATGCCTCATGCTTTGAATAAAAAACAGTTTGTTTCATCTTGTAATTTGTTTGATTTTTATTTTTGCACAAAGTTAAGAATTAAAATTAAAAAACTACAGTTAGCATAAAGATAAAAGGAGAAAGTACTGAGTTTTGAGTTTTGAGTTTTTAGTTTTTAGTTAGTGCTTTCATTATTAACAATGTAGTTCTCAAAGTCTCAAATTTCCAAGTTTAGCGCCCAGCCGAGCCACAACTGCTGGAACCACAAAGGCACAAAGGAGGCACCAAGGTACAGAGGAAGCTTTCTTAGGAATTTTACTGATTGTATTGCATACAATTAGTATATACATATAAGGAAAAAATATAATAGAGCTGTTTTTATATTTTGAGGTTTGTGTTCTATTATATTTTTCCACCTATATGTATTATTTTGTCTTTGACAAAATAAATTTCAAAAATTACGGTTTTGGCTGTGTTATCTGCATTTTTTGTCGGAGACAAAAAATATTCTTTAGCGTATGCAACACCTCCGTGTCCTTGGTGAATTCTCCGTGTCTCCGTGGTTATAAAACAAACAAGTTTCGGGGTTTCTAAATTTCAAAGTTTTCAAATCTATTATATCTCATCTATTATCTAAAAACTTTCTCCTCATCAGTCCTTTACACAGCGAACTGAGAAACTAAAATCTTTATGGATATCATATCTACCTACACTGTTTTTGTTATGCCAAATATCTCTGCTGTATGCATCATCTTCCCAATGCTCATACTCGTTTGCTGTCCACCAATGACCTACATTTTCTGTGTGGAATTTACCAAAAGCTAAGCAACTACCCGGAAGAGCTGCAAAGTCATATTTATCACTGCCATTACCACCCTCTTCCCAGCCCTCTTTTGATTTCAACAATACAGCTGCATTGTCTTCACCTCCCACAAAATCAGTCAGTTGTGTCCACTCATCATCAGTGGGCAGGTGCCAACCTGTGGGACAAGCTGTTTGGGCTGCTGTCCAATTGTACAAAGTGCCATAAGTTTTATAAGTTGAACTTGCTTTGGCAGCCTTAATTTCCGTACCTTCATATCCTAAAACATGATAATAAGGTTCTACACCCGATGCTAAACCGGGATCAGATGCAAGGGGCATATATCTTAAATTTTCTGCCATCCAAACTTGCTCCCCAATTTTCACTATCTTATAGACATTACCATCACGGTCGTCCTTGAATTTACCCTTTATATCATCACTTGCCGATGAATTTAGGGTCTTATTTCCATAAATTTTAGGACCAACAAAAACGAGCGATACACTAAAAAGTGCAATTAATATTAATTTTGACTTCATAATTTATTAAATTAGAACAACAATATATTTACTACAAAAAACTTACAATATTATAATTTTCAAGTTAATTAAGCTTTATCCTTTGTCCAATATTTAGAATTGAGTTTTCGTTTATGCTATTTAGTTCGCAAAGCTGTTTTACACTTTTTCCATATCTTCGTGAAATGGCATAAAGAGAATCTCCTTTTTTAACAATATGAATTTCAGGAGTACTGCTGGAGGCACTTGGGGCTATTTCATGCTCTGTTTCTGAGTGTTCATCATCACTTTCTATATCTACAATATTTTGATAAATTGGCCTATTGGAAATTCTGAAAGTCTTTCTATTTAGGATTAAAGTATCAGTTTTTAGGTCGAAATTATCAAAATCTAAAATGTGCATGGGGTGAAAAGCAACGCCCAAATATCTGGTTTCGAAGTGTAAATGCTCGGTGGTGGCTCTTCCTGTTCTGCCACCCAAACCAAGGGGTTCGCCAGCTTTTACTTTCTGATTTACAGCCACCAAAATTTCAGAAAAATGAGAATATACCGTCTCCAAGCCGTTATAGTGTCGCACCACAACAATTTTTCCGTATCCGCTGTATGTCTTTGCCATTCTCACAACACCATCAAAAGCAGACACCACAGTATCGCCTTTTTGAAGCTTTATATCCAATCCAGAATGAGTTCTTCGCCCCCGTTGACCAAAATTTGAAATCATTTTTCCTTCAAAAGGAAAGACAAATCTACTACTATCGTTTACTAAAACCAAAATTGTATCAATGGTAGAAATACTGGCTGGGTTGATTCTAACATGGTCATTATTCCATGTTTCGTAAATGTTTGTACAAGGAATTTCATCTTCCGAAATTGAAATTGGCACAAGAAAATCTGTAAGTTCGTCCTGATTTTGAACTAAATTTGAGTCCAATAATAAGCTATCATTTTGGACAAGCGCAAGACTTTCATCGACGATATTCTCCTGAGCAACAAGTGATTCCACTGTAAAAAGCAACAAACTTAGGACTAATATTTTTCCAATTATAAGTTTCATAATAAAATTACATAAGCAACAAAAGTAATTTAAAGCTTTATAAATCCACCCAAAATGGGGTCTTTTTAACATTTATTGTTAAAATTTCAAGCCTTATTTTTACAAATGAGAGTTTTTTCTTCAAAAAGTATAATTTTTATCGGCTTTTTTGCATAATAAACTTCTCATTCTTATCTACTTAAGTATTATTAATATTGATATAATACCGATTGGGAAAATATTATAGTCCAATTTTCGTCCCGACATCTATCGCAACTCAATTGTTCTATATATTTAAAC